>Ga0197142_1000165_pt1 | contig 59354 bp, 60 predicted proteins | sample GBS60_MetaG_FD_148614 | JGI IMG/M metagenome (GOLD analysis project Ga0197142, IMG submission 148614) | Sediment microbial communities from Great Boiling Springs, Gerlach, Nevada, United States - GBS 60_MetaG | ecosystem: Environmental > Aquatic > Thermal springs > Hot (42-90C) > Sediment... | reverse complement strand
TTTTTGCTTCTTCTAAATACTTTATTTGTTCTATATAACCGCCTTCTTTAGTTGCGTTTTCATATTCTGCTTTGTATATATCTCTTTGTTTTTCGCATTCCTGAAGCTTAACTGCTAAGGTGTTTTTCTCATAAAGTAAGGCTTCACTACTTAATTGATTTTTTTTAAATTCATCTCGTTCTAAAACTACCTTTTCGTATTCTGATTTAGGAATATAATTCTTTTCAACTTCTCCTTTTCTTATAAACTTCCCATCTACAACTTCTTTCCAAGTTTTGACACATACCTTAACACTTTCTTTGTTATTTAAGTCAATTCCAAGATAATAATCCCCAGGTTTTGGGACTTTTCCTTGATAAATTATATATTGCTCAATGGAAATTCGAGCCGATGGCCGAGTTCCGCGAAGATAATCTTTTAACGATCTAATTTGACCAATCCATGGGTCAGCAATTTGAAAGTTATTTTCATCAGCATCATCATAGCCAATGCATAAAACATAGTGCATGTCCGTTGGCGACGTTTCTGGAATAAAATCAATCTGGAAGATAACAGGATAGCCATTATCAATTGCTTGTTTTATCTCATTTATTTGAGAGTCAGTTAATTTTTGAGGTGTGTTTACCAATTTTTCTTTAATATCACCATAATATTTTGTTATTGCTCCCCAAACATATAAACCACCTGAAACAAAACCGTTTACTTGTTTTAATTTTTCATTTATAGTTTGTGGAGTATCATTTTTACCATAATAATTTACCACCATTGATAAACAAGTTATCAAACAACCGTAATTGGCAATATTATATTGAGGATTTGTATTAAAACCTAAAAGTATATTTCCCCAACGTCCATCTCGTTGTGAGTAGATGTTCGGTAAACTTAGTTTTCTCATACAAAAATATTTTATGGTTGAGAAGTTATATTTTTTTAAGTTAAAGAAAGTTTAAAAGAGCGCTACCCCCGTATATTTCTTTTTGAAATTGAATATAAGCAACAGTCCTATATGGTGGTTGATTATCGGCTGAATTAAAAACAATATTAGAATTATCATAATTTGCTATAACTGAATTTACACTTACGCTTGAATGATAATTTCTTTGTAAAGTTCTATGTTGAGAACTCGCATTACCTGCTTGAATTTGAGAAGAATGATTTTGATGAGCATCTGAAGAAGCCGAATGACTATGTCCACTATTTCCTGAATGACTATGAGAAAAATTAGCATGACTATGAGTATTATTCCCACCTACTTGTCCAACCTCATTTACGTCGTTAGCTATTTTTATAAATTTATCTCTTAAATCTAACGTTCCATTATTTCCATCGCATAAAACCCAACCTTTTGGTATATGATTTATATCACCTAACCATAAACCAATAATTCCTTTTCTTTTTATTGCACCTGTTTTAAATTGTATAGCTAATAACTTTTTATAAGCTGGTTCAACTATTTCTGAAGTATTATAATTTCCAGTAAATGAATTTATATCTTGAGTTGAACTTCCAAAACTAACCTGATGAGTGTGCCAATATGGAACTGCCCACTCATAACTTCCTCCTGATCCTGCACGAGCATCACTTGATTGATTGCTTGTCGATGTAGCATGATAATGAGAAGTTGGTGTATGAGAATGATTTAAACTATGAACATTATAATAACTTCCGCCTGTCCCTCCGGCATTAGCCCCACTTGCCGCACCTTTTAAATATTTATTTCTTAAATCTGGCGACCCATTACTTCCATTACAAATTTGCCAATCAGATGGAGGATTATTATCTCCCCATAAAGCAATAATTCCCTCCGATAAAATTGATGAATTTCCAGCTTTTATAAAAATAACCTCATAATAAGGCGGTAAATTTGACGATTCACCAGTTGTAAAACTATCTGAAGAGGTTGTTCCGCCAATAACATTCCCACTTGTTCCTGTATGAGTATGGCCATCTCTTATTGACTCTCCTCCACCCCAAACTCCCCCATACGAAGTATTAGGATCAGGATTTAAAGTATAAGAATGAGTATGATTGCTTAAATTATGAGAATGAGGTTGCGTTGTATGTGAATGAGTTAAAGATCCACCAGTTTGATTAGGATTTTGACTTCCCCAAGCTTTAGGAAATTTATCATCCAAAGAAGTTTCCCTACTCCATCCAGATGGGATATTAGAATTTTGTCCTGTCCAAATTAAAATAACATCTTTTGGTATTCTCATTCATTTTTTTCAATAATACTGCTAACTCTATAAAATGGTTTTTTTAAATATTTTTTTGCTTTATTTATAGCCTCTTTTTCCGACTTGGCGTAAACCTCAAAAACAACCACATCTATTAATCTACCATCTTCCATCTTTTGCTCATAACCTTGAATTATAAAAATCGTTTTCATAAGTTTTGTCCAACTATATAACCTAAATATTGATTAGTGTCGACGCATTCAATAACAAAACTATCAGTCTTATTTGCTGTTGGTGTTAAAACTGGTTCAACCCCATCTGGCCATTTTATCGTTGAAAACCAAGTGACAGTTCTTGATCCAGTCGCATCTTGCTTTAAATCAATCTTTATAAACTGGCCAATTGAAATATTAGAAACTGATAAAGTAGCATTTCCTGTTAAAGTGATTTTAAAAACATTATATTTACTACAATCTAAAATAATTGATCCGCTACCTGATGTAATATAAGTTTCCTGATAACTTGCCTTTACTTTTGGCTTTAATAAATCTTGTTGATAAATTCCCCCCGGAGTTTTTAAATACGCAGGTACTCTCGTATCGGTGATATTAGCATTAGTTATTGACGACGCACCATTTTCTACATAAACATTAGCCAATCTTAAAAAAGGATTGCCTGATCCTATCGCTGTTTGAATTTCATTATCCGTTGGTGCTACAGGTGATGACGCTGGTGTTCCTTGTACTACTATCGATTTTAAAACATTTGAAGCATCAGAATTTGGAGTAGCCGTTAAATCAACATATAAAACAACCGCATCAATTCGAGGATTACCCGAGTTATTAGCTCCAATTGAAATATTTTCAACGCTATCAGAATAGCCGTGATAAGTAATTGATGTTTTCTTAAAAAATCCTCTACCTGATGAAATATTCACTGTCATATTTTGAGGATTATTTTCCAAGACTTTCCAATCTGAAGTTAAATCAACTACCCCAGTTTGATAAATCAAATCGTGCGTCAAGTGAGCCACTGATTGTTCGGGAAGTGCCGTTGCCCCGCTTCTGATTGAGATATATTTAGCCATAGATTTCTTTTGTTAATAAACTAATAATTGTTTTTTTCTTTTCTTTTGCTTTATTTAAAATCTCGTCAATTTTATTTATCTCATCTTGATAGAGTTTTCTTTTTATGATTAATTCTTTTAAGTCAATATATGTTTTTTTTGGTTCTTTCTCCTGACCTGTTTCCTCATCATAAACCTTTTCAAAAACCACTAACATATTATCAATTACATCGTAAGATATAAGTCCTTTTTCTTCTTTTTGTTTAATAAGCTGAAAGTCAATCATATAAATATTTTATGGAGGAGAAGTTATTTTTTTTGTTTTTGAGTTATTGAAAAATTTAATACTTAATTATAAAGTTAATAGTCAAATATGGTTGTAAATTATTATGTGGTTGTCCGCCACCAACATAAACTGTAGTGAAAGACCCAGTAAACCAGTGAGCTTGATTATAACTTCCCCAACCTGAAACATTATTTGGAATTCCTGATACACCAGCTCCCATTCCTGCTTGAACCGTAAAATTATTATTATTTACACCAGTTAAACTGTGATTGTGGGAGGGAATTTCAGAAATTGAAAGTGTATGAGTCTTAGAACCACCAGTTTTTCCTAAATTGTTAAATTCAGATTGAGAAGAATCTAACCCGACTAAAACTCTACCTTTCAAATTTGGTAAATTAAAAGTAGTTGAACCATTGCCCGAGCCATAAGTTGTGCCTATAACATTAAAAAGTTCTGAATAAGTTGTTCTTGAAACTTCAGACCCATCACACAACAAAAAACCTGATGGAATAATACTTGAAGCAAATGGTAATATAGTCCCAACCGGGACAATAATTGTAGTTTCATTTTGTTCATTTTTTAAATATAATGTTTTATTTTTATAATAAAAAAAACCTATTCCAGATGGTGGTTGTGGTAGTGAAGATGATTGTTCTTTTAATTTTATTAAATCAGTTTTTAAATTATCTACACTTAAGTCAGTAATCGTTCTTTTCTCCAACTCCTCAACCTTTTCTTTCAATTTTTTAAATTCTTCTAAAAAGTTATCCATAAGTTTTTAAAACAAAAATTCTAACTTTATTTCTTCAACTCCTTCATTAACATTTATTTCTTTTGTTTTTATCCTATAAAGCCCGTTTATTATATCCTCAATCTCAACCTTTACTCCATCACCAACGTTATAATCATTTAAATCGATGTTATTGGTTATCACTGAAATATTAAAAACTTTTGACGAGTCTTTATTCTGATCTATATATTTATCCGCCTGAGCCTCAAGTGTTGCCTGTTCCTTAACTGAGATATTATTGTAAATTTCCTCCAACAAATACCATTTGTCCTTATAAGTATTTGATCCTTCCCTTACTACCCGAAGTTGAGCCTCTCCCATTCCTTCACCATAAGCAATAACTTTATTTGTTAAAAGCAACGAAAGTTTATAATCAACCTGCCACGATTTAATATTTGATCTATCAAAAACAATATATGGCTTATCAGCTCCAATTCGTGATTTAACAGTAAAAACTTTATCATTAGTAATTTCAAATTCAAAGCCGTTTAATATATTAAAGTTTGAAAGTCCAATAATACTTTTTGCTATCTCATCATCTTTATATGTTCTATCGCGACTAACCGTTGTTTCAATCGTCCCCTGAATTATTCCAATATCCCCATAACTTTCTGATTGAGCCGCATTAATCATATCCCAAGCAATCTGTCCCGCATCGGTATCTGAATAAGTTTTTGTAATATATCTTTTTTCAAAATACGAAAGCCAGCCTTTAAAAGTCAAAGATATATTAATATCCATCTCATACTTTTGAATGGAAGCCTCAGTTAAAATTCCTTTAAAAATAGTTAAATTATTTCGAGTAATCTTTACCCACCTAAAACCCGATGATAAAACATCATTTACCGCTACATTTTGTCTTTCCATCCAGTCCTTAAATATATGATAATTCACTCTTATTTGGGATTTTGGTATTCCATTTAATTCAAAAGTGATAGTTAACCCTTCAATTGGAAGTTCGGCTAAAAAAACATCTGATTTATCATATAAAAAAGCCCTCCAGTTGCCAATCATATTGAGATATAAAAATACTTATAAATCAACTTAACAAATCCCGTCTCCGTTGGCACATCTGATGATAATGTAAATTGATTTTCACCTTTTTCTAAAATCACAAAATCACCACTCATTTTATCTCTTTTATTATTACCTAAATTATCAACCACGATTCGATTATAGGTGTCAACGTAAATATGATTGCCTGAAGTTATTGTCTGATTAAATGAAATTGATTTATTAGTTGTTTTATTTAACAAAACTGGATTAGTTAATTGACCATAAAAATAAATCTCTGGAAAAGCAAAAATATTTCCGCCGTTGTTGACAATTGAAAACCCAGAAGACCCTTGTGTCATGCTTAATGGAATTTCCATCGGGACTGAAGCCCCGCCACCTTTAGTAATACCAAAACTTACCTCATAAGTCTGTTTTGATTTTAAAAATGGCTCTTCAAGTTCTAAAGTAAAAGATAAATCGCAAGTTGTCAAATTATCTACTTCTAAATCTGAATTAACATCTTTAACAACACCTTTTGCTTCAAGAATTAAATTATTTCCTAAGTGAAATTCAATTGTTATTTTATCATCACCGTATTCTTTTAAAGTCAATTTCTCATAAATCTTACTTCTTTTTTCAATTAAATCAGAGATTGTCAAAGCCCCGATTTTAAGTTCTACCGCCAATGCTTTATTTTCAAAAAATAAATCACCAATCTTTACTCCGTGAAGATATAAAATAGACGCCACCGGATATTTAGTTTTATATCCTAAATCCTTAACTGCTTGAATAAAATAGCCGTTTTCTGGTGATAGTTCTAAGTTGTCGATAATAAGTTTAGTGATCATATAAATATTTTATGGAGATAGTCTTCTTTTTTTTAAAAATTGGGTATTATTTTAACGGAAGAATATGTTCTTTTATATCATTCCAAGCATCATTTGGTGAATAAGTTAGTCCTAAAGCTTTTTGATAACTATTTGCTTGTTCAAAAAATATTTTTTTAACTTCATCCATTGAAAGATTTAAAGATTTAATAGTATTTATAATTTCTGATAAATAAGAAGGGGCAAACCATTTTGATTTTGGTAATGACATCTTACTATAGTTATCACAATCTAAATAACAAATCATTAAAGAATAACCTAAAACAGATTTTAATTTATTTTCATTCCTTAAAATCTTAATCATATCACTAAAAATTATCCTTACCTTATAATTATCTTTTTCTATAATCGCTTTATTCAACCGATCATTTAATATTGCCCATAAAACATCATTAAAAAGCGGATCACGACCAAATTCTTGCCTTAATTTATTTTTAACACTTTCCCATTCACTTAAAGCGATATTATGATTTACTCTTATTGTCTTTATTTCTTCTTCAAATTGATATTTTTCCCACTCTAAATCAATTCTGTCTGCTTCTTCTTTAGTTACTAATACTTTTTTCCTATCTTTAAGACGTGTTCTCACATACATATATTGTTTACAATAAGGACATTGTTTTTTTCTTTGAGGTGGTTTTTCTAAAGCTTTGTGACAATAAGGGCAGTTTTTATCATAGTTTTTATTTTCTACTGGAGGTGTAAAAGATTGTGGTTTATAATCTTCGATTTCTTCAGTTATTGTTATCTTATAATCTTTATTTTCATCTACTGAAATTACTTTATATTTTTTTTCTTTTTCGATTTTAATTTTTTCTTTTATGTAAGATAAGATATTGATCAAAAATTTAAAAACCTCAATCGTTATATTAATTATTATTTCAAATGTTGTTATTAATAGTTTTTTAAGCATTAAGTTAATTATATAAAATCAAGAATTTCGAAGCATATATGAAAGTTTGTACGCTAAGTAATCTAAATCAACTTGAGTGTTAACATTAGCATAAATAGTGTTATAAACATATTGTTGTTTTCCAATTCCAACTTCGGGATTTTTTTGTCCTCTTAACATATCACGCGATAATACATACTCCCCAGCATGGACTACTGCTAATCCCGTTCTTCTAACCCAACCGCCTTCCTGATACCAATCTACGTTTAATTTTGGATACTTGATTTCTTTGCCCATAATTGTCACTGAGCCCTCGCCGATTGACAAATGAGGAAATTTTATTGATCTTAAAGCATCCATTATCCCCTTTGCCATATTTTTAAAAGCGTCCCAAATTTTTTTAGTAATGTCAGTCACTGCTTTCCATGTTTTGTTTAATTTATCAACAAACCAATCATGAACTGAGTTATAAATCGATTGAACTGTGTTTTTAATGGCATTTAAGTATGTTTTAAAAGTATTCCACCAACCTGTCAAAGTTGAACCTATTACTCCCCAAATAGCATCTAAAATTGTTGAAATAATAGTTGAAATAATTGTAAAAACTATTTCCACAACTGCTTTTATTGCTAAAAATATAAATTGAAAAAAAGTAAAGATTTGAGTAAGAATATATGAGATAACAGCCCAAATAGATGACAATATTGTAGATACAATATTAAAAATCATCATAAAAATATTACTGATAAACATCCATATTTGAGTGAAAATAGTTGATACTGTTAAATAAATATTTTGAAGAATTAAAAATATTTGATCTTTAAATAAAACAAAAGCAGTTATCAATAATGAAATAGCCCCAATTACAATTAATATCGGTGAAGTAATCAATCCAATAACAAAAGACAAAACCGTTATAACACCAATAACTATTGCTATAATTGAAACTAATCCTAAAAACACACCACTTGCTATTAAAATAAATGTTATCAATTTTTGATGTTCTTGGACAAATTTACTTAGATTTTGAATAAAGTCAATGATGTAAGGCTTTATAACAGTTAAAGCATTTTGTATTTTTAACATTCCATTTTTTAAAGCATCAAACACTCCTGATTTTGTCAAAATATCCGCAAAAAAAACGTTTAGATTTTCTTTTAAATTAGATTGTACTTGTTGAAAAGACCCCGCCGCATTTTCAATTCCTTTATAAAACATTCCACCTTTTTGAGCCGCTTTTTCAAAAGCGTCAACTAACATCTCATAGGTTATTTTCATATCCTTTACCTGCTCAACACTTTTCCCTTGAGCCTCCGCTACCATTTTATAAATCGGAATTCCCGCCATTGCAAACTGACGAACATCTAATGCGGTTGCTTGACCCATATTTTTTATTTGCTGTAAATTAACCGCCATTCTTAATAATTCCTCATTACCACCACCAGTGGCTAAAACTGCATTACCAAGTAAAACTACCGCTTTTTGACTTTCTTCGGCTGATAAACCAGTTGAGATTAAAAGCTGATTAGCTCTTAATAAAGCACCGGTGTCAAATGGAGTTTTTAAGGCAGTTGCTTTAATTTCTTCAATTACCTTTTGAGCCTTTTGGCCATCTTTCAATATAGTTGTATAACCAATTTTCACATTCTCATAAAATTTAGCTGTTTCTACCCCTGCCGTAATCATTTCTTTTGTGTAAGACACCACCCAGTCAACTAACTTATACAATCCAATCCCCGCCGCTATTTTCCCAACATCAGAAAGAGCAGCCTTAAAGTTAGATGATGATTTTTCTGCTTCATTAAACGCACTGTTTATATTTTTAACAGTTTTTTGTAATTCACCAGTGGCTTCATCTTTGAGCCGCATTGTAATCTGTAGTAGGTTTTCCATACTAATATTTTATGGATGGGTGGCTGTTTTTTTTTGATATAATAGAAAGGATGATTTGGATTTTAAATCTAATCAATTGGTTTTTTGGTTTTGGATTCTTATTGGTTGCTATTACTTTAATCAAAGATTCTTTGATTGGTTTTTTAATTTCCTTAATAATCTCATTATTTCTAATTCCTAAAAGTTTTAATCTAATAAAATCTTTTATTCCTAATCTAACAAATAAAAAACGATATATTTTAGTGTTTATCTTGTTTTTTGTTTCAATGTTTTTTTATCCAAAAGCTCCACCGAAGCAAAATATAAAAAAAACAATTAATAATAAAAATGAAAAAGTATTATCATCAAGCGTTGAAAAAAAAGTAACCCCAAGCAAAATTCCTTCAATTACACCTTTACCTATTAACTTAATCACTCCAACCTTAAGTTTTAATAATAATGAAAATAAAGGCGAATTATATAGAGTAATCAATGTTATTGATGGCGACACAATTGACGTTGAAATTAATGGTAAAAAAGAAAGAGTAAGACTTATTGGTATAAATACACCGGAAACGGTTGATCCCCGAAAGAAAGTTGAATGTTTTGGTGTTGAGGCTTCTAATAAAGCTAAATCTATTCTTTATGGCCAAAGTGTTTATCTTGAGTTCGATCCTTCTCAAGGTGAAAGAGATAAATATAATCGTCTACTTAGATATGTTTTTTTACCTGATGGAACAAACTTTAATCTTTCTATGATTAAAGAAGGTTATGCGTATGAATATACTTATAATCTACCATATAAATACCAAAAAGAGTTTAAAGAAGCAGAAAGATACGCAAGGGAAAATAAAATCGGGCTTTGGGCTGATGATGCCTGCTTATCTAATACATCTAATACATCACAAAATAATATAAATTCTAATACTGGAAGTTTTGTCTGTAATTGTGCTAAATCTTGTTCTCAAATGTCAAGCTGTGAAGAGGCTTATTTTCAATTAAATAACTGCGGATGTTCTAATAAAGATAGCGATGGTGATGGTATTCCTTGCGAAAAAATCTGTCGTTAAATTGTTTCTACATAAACACATCTACACCAACCAAGTTTTGTCTTCGGATTAATTTCGTGTTTGCATTTTTTACAAGGTAAAAGATTTAATTTTAAAGCCTTATCAACTGTTAAAGTTTTTCCGTGTAATTTTCTACAATTTGAGCATGATTTATCTAATGCTGTAATTATCTTTACTTTCTTTTCTCCAAAAGGTTTCTCTAATATTGATAATAAACTTAATCTTATTGATTCTGAGGCAGCTTCAATATGGTTTTCACCTTTTTCATATAATTTACGAGCAATTAAAAATAAAATTTGTGAAGCTCTTCCATAATCTTTTTTTCCTAAAGCCTCTTCCTTTTTTTTATTTAAAATATCTATGTCCCAAGAAGTGTCAATAACATCATCTTCTTTAAATTCCGTTTTTAACTCTAAATTAAAATTTATTTTAGGAGGTTGTTTTTTTAAAAAATCGAAAAACCCCATATTACTTTTTTATCATACTCTTTGATGCTTTTCCAATTCTTTTTTGTTTATTTATCTCCATCTCTTCCACCTTTGCTTTTTGATTCTTATATAAAATCATCTTTTCAACCCAATTAGCCGGTTGTTTTTCAAGTTCAGTATAAGTAATATTTAATAAATCACAAATATATGCATCCTCAAAATCTATCGGAAGTTTTCCTGATCCTTTGAAGAATTTAAAAAGTTCAATTGCTTTTTTTTTCCAAATCTTGTGGAGGATTAGTATATTTATTTAATTCATTAAAAATAGCTTGACCATCTTCTTCTTTTAAATTCATTACATAATCATAAAGATTATCTTTTATAGATTGACCATCAGGAGTAATAATCTCAACAACTAAATATTTAAACGCCATTTTATTTGCCTCAAAAACAATTGATGGATCTAATTCAACAATCTTTTGAGTAGCTGGATCAATTTTAGTTGATTTTAAATAAAGTTTCTGAAGTTCTACTTTCTCCCCATACGTTAAATAATGCCTTTTAAGCCGAACTGTATACCCTCCCGGTGTTTTAAACTCAACCATATTAATAACTTGATAATGTATTTATAAGATAAGCTATTATTAACCCATCGGTTTCATCAACAACTCCTTCAAATTCAATCTCCAAAGCGTTATATTCAGTTGATAGTTTAGTCCCAACTGAAGTCATCACCGCTTTTGGAAGTTTGATATAAAGTTTTTCTTTACTGGCCGCACCAATTGAATCGCCTTCGATTTTTATTTCAATTGCTCGCTCAGTTTTTGAAATATAATCTTCTAAAAATGCTTTGGTTGTGTCATCTAAGTAAAGGGTTAATTTACCTTTTGCTTCAGATGGCTTGGGATAAACTGATTGAAGTTCATTAGCCCCCATACTATAAAATCCTTCAAGTTGATTGTCATATTCAAAGCTTAGCTCTTCACAATAAGATTTAACCTCAGTATTTCCGATTTTAATTGATGTTACATCGGCAAAGTTAAATGGTCTTGAAGTCTCATAGGCTGGAGTTTGAGCAGTAGCATCAGCCTGGGTTTTGGCCAATCCCTCAAAAGAGACAGCAACCGATTCACCTGCTTTTGATTCTATTTTTAAGTTTTGAACCACAAATCCAGCAAATCTTTTCACAATCTCGCCAATCTTTTGTTCAACGGTATAAGATGGTTTAGTCAAGCTTTCAGTAAATGTATGACGATACACAGTTGTTTCTCCTGATTCTAAAGCTGATGATACTGATCCAAAAGCAGAACGTAAAATATGACCTAAAAATTGAGGATAAGCATCGCTTTCAAATCCACCGCTATATTCAACTTTACCAACAAAAGCACCTTTATTTTTCCCCGCCACCCCCGATTTTATCGCTTCAATAAACTGAATGTCTTTGTTTATTTGAATTCCATCTGATTCTTTAATGGGTAAAAAAACTGTTGGAGCAACTGGTGTACCAAATACAGTTTCTTTTCCTATTCCTATATGGTTATTTAGTCCTGATGCCATAGTATTAATATTTTATGGTGAACTTTTAATTTTTTTTCTTTTTTTCTTTATTTTCTTTTTTTTCTTCTTTTACCTCCTCAAATAACGCATTTCTTATTTCTTTTTCTGTTTCAATCTCTTGATTGGGATAAACAATCCCCACTTTTGGTACGTAAGTTTCAACCTCGCCTTTGTAAATATATTTTTTTCTCATAAAAGTATTATATGGTTACCTTTTTATTTTTTTTTAATTTGCCCGTTGAAATCTAAACTTAACATTTAAAGTAATTTCTGAATAATAATATTTTGCCGGTTGACCCTCAAAACCATAACGAGCTTTGGTTGGATAACACCAATCAATGGTATTATCTAAAGTTGGGTTTTTCTCCAAAACATCAATCACCTTATCGGTTAATTCTCTTATTTTCTTTTGTGTGTTTATCTCGGTATTTTCTAAATCCCCAATTATTCGAATTGATATTGAGTATTGACGGGTATTAAATCCTGAGTGAGATAGAGTATAAAAACTATCCTCATGGCCGATAGGAACCACCACTAAACAAGGAAATGATGTTAAACTCTCTGGATAATAATCATAAGATGATTGGATTTCCGATACATTACTGATAATTACATTTTTTATTTTTTCAATCAAAGTATTGTATGTCATGATCTAAAAGATAACTTATTAACTATCTCAAAGCCTATTTTTAACACCTCACCCATTCTTCTTTTTACTTCTTCAGCGGCTTTTTTCATGAAATATTTTGGTTTAACACCGGAAACTTTTTTTGCAAAAATTAAATAAACATCTTTTCTTTTGTTTTTTCTAATTTTTCCAGTTTTACTAATACTAATTCCAGTAGCTATAAATTTATGACCAGATCCAAAAACTGGCCAAGCTAAAAATTTTTTTTTCTTTGGAGTAATTGGTGTTCCTTTTGGTCCGTAAATTCCAGTTCCATACTCTTGAGCTTTTGGATATGGAAATCCATTTGAGACCAAATTTGTTCCCACCACACCATATAAATCATTACCCATCGCTGTTACTTTACTATTTGCTCCAATATTTTTTCTTAAATTACCAGTATCAATTGGTGCTTCCATCACTGCTTTTTCCCTCGCAATTGTTACCATTCTATCCATCATTTTATACTTCACCTCAGCCACAATCTCTGGTGCTTGCCTTAATTTTTCTTTAAACTCCTCAAATCCTTCAAGTTTAATTTCCAACTGATACCCTGATGGCATATTTTTTAAGTTTTAACAGCAATGCCGCTATTTAAGATATGGCCTAAAACATAAGCTTTTTGAGCGTTGCCGCGAACTATTAACTGATCATTCGTTGACAATCCACTGGTTTCTGGATTTAAAACAATAATCTTATCTCCCGGCCTTATCCAATCCACTTGATCCATAACCATAAATGAATAAGACTGGCCAACTGGCACCTCATACATTACTGCCATTTCATTTGATGCTGGTTCGATTAAAATTCGGACATTTTCTGCTAAATCTTGATAGTTTTTGTTATTCTCATCACCGGTTAATCGTTGAATTTTGACAATACAATTTTCCCTTATCATATAAGCACTTTTTTATAAGTTCTAATTAAAGCTTTGATATATTCTGGGATTTCGCCTTGATTGAAGGATAAAGACAAGCCTGCAAAGTTAAACGAAGATATATTTTTACCCCCATACTCTTTTTGAGAAAAGATTTGAGATACCCATTGTTTTATCCCAAGCTCTACATCCTCACCCCAAAACTTTTCGATGTTATATGATATTTTTAATGCCTGAGAATTATCTTTTGATGATTGAGGAATCGTTCTAAAAATAATATAGTCACGGTAAACAAAAAAGTCTTTATTTAACTCATAAAGATTACTCCCCCCACCTTTTATATAAACATCGCTATCATCAATTGTTATTTTTGCTACTTCTTTAACTGGGAAGTTGTGAAAATAATATTTTTCAAATCCAGCGTCAAATATTTCCTCATAATAATCATTTCCTAAATCATATTTGAAATTTCTTCGACATTTTTGAGCTAAAAAAAGTTCAATTGATGAAATTAAAGAAGAGATAATATTTTGTTCGGTTGTGGTTAAAGTTTTTCCCAAAAAATCAGCAACCGCTTGTGCGGTTATTCCTGAATAGCCACTATAGTAGAGTGTTGCGTTTTTGTTTGCCATAACATATTATTATTATTTTTTTATTATTTTTATTTCTTTTTACTTTCTTCACGCGAAATCATTGTGTTTTTAGCATCATCGATAATCTTAGTTTTTTCTTCTTTTTTTTCCTCCTCTAAGATTATCGCCGATGAACCTAAAGCTAGTGCTTTTTCTTTAGCTATGTTATATTTTTTTCCTTTCTCGTATCTCACCCCTTCAAAAATAGTTGTTTCGACCATTTTGATTTTCATATTTTTTTTAAAAACTTTTAACATCTCAGGCCACCCCCATCCCTAGATGGCCTAAGATGTTGGCCGGTGGTATTTGCCTAACTTATCTTTTTCGTTAGGCATTGCCACTCACCCTACGGCCATCGGTTTAAACTTATGATGCAGCTGTTTTAATCCATGCAAATGCTTTGCTTGGTTCAGCAAGCTGGATGTCTACTGACTCTGTAACTTTAACCCCCACCATCTCCTGTTCAAATAAGTTGATAAGGGTTGATCCGTTGGTGTCGGTGATGGTTGCCTCATCGGAAATTTCGATGGTATAAACATTTTCATCACCAAACAGCACGTAATCAAAGTTAACAAGAGCAATAAACTTTTTACCAGCTTGATTTGACTCGGAAGTTCTTGGCATGTAAGATCGAATCTCATATGCTATATCCCATAAAGTTTTTGGGACAGGAACTCCGGGTCCACCAAGCAAGAACCCTTGAGGATCAGTGCCAACGACGGCTCTTTTTCTACGAAGAGCGTTTAAGACGGATAAGGACATTACCCATTTCATTTTGTCGTTGACAGCTTCTTCAACAACTTGATCAAGCGCATCAAGTAGATCCTCGGGTTCAACCTTTGCATAGGTGGTATCTCCAGTCCCTAAAGTCACACCAGGAACTGAAGCATGTTGGAAAACTCCCTCACCTGAAGTCAAGCCTAAAATCGCCCATTTATCTTCAGATAACGCAATAGCTTCGGCCGCTAAAGATACTAATGCATCGACCAAATTTACTGTTGCGTTTCTTAAAAGACGTTTAGGAACGGGAACGATTACTCCTAAAGTTTTAGTGCGTAATGGAACATTACCTGTGGTTGGCTGAGAAGCATTAATTCTCTGTCCATCACTATCAATTCTAAAGGAAACAAGACTTGACATAGTGGGGATGTTTTCATTCATTCCCTGCATCGGCCATTTTCGAGCATATTTTCTTACTAACCCAGTTTCGGGTGCCAATCTTATAATTTCTGAGGAAATGTAAGTTGGAACCAGTTCAGCACCACTACCTGCGGTGCCTGAAGACAAGGCTTTTGCTTTAGCCTCATCTCTTAAAAATTTAGCTCGCAAATATTCAGCCGCAGCCTTTTTTTGCTCTAAAACTTCAGCATTAGCGCTTTCGCCGCCGAAGATATTTTTTCTTCGAGGAAGTTCAGCCAACACCTTTTCAGTGATAGCTGGTGTTACGGTTTCAATAACCTTTTGGCTTAATTCCTCGAAAGCTTTTTTTTCCTCTTCCATGTTTATTTTTCACCCCCTTTCGCATCAAAACTATTAACTTTTAATAGCGAATTTAAGATTTTTAATGAAAGCCCGGTATATTTGTCACTTTTTCTCATCTCTTTTCTTATTTGATAAAGAAGTTTAGTTGCCCCCTCAGATAGTTCGTTGTCTTTTACTTTAATTATTTTTTCCACAACCCTTTCCTCAACTACTTTATATTTTTTAAGCACTTCTTCCATCACACTTTTTATAGTTTCTTTAAGACTTTTTATTTCATCGGCTTGTGACTTTATCTTTGCTAAATATTCTTTTTTAACCTCTATACTTTCACCGCAATCAATCAATCCTTTTTGATCTAATTCAAAAAGTTCTTCATTTGTGTATTCTTTAAACTCGGGTACTTCTTTATCAAAATCTTTATAGTGTTTTGCTAAATGATTATATACTCCTTTCCTATCCTCAGTTGGCATATCAGTCCCACCTCTTGCACCAAGCAAAGCCCCCATTGCCGCCTTGACTCCCGACCAAACAGTTACCAGTTTTCCATCTTTAACATAATGATGAGGAAGTTTATAAGCACCAAAATTTTCCTTATTTTTCTCATCAAACCAAGCAAAACCTTTTTTATATTTCCCCCAGTCAATTTTATCTTTATCGCCTGATCCATCAGATGATGCCCACTTTGCCAACTGTTTTCGTGCTTTATCCCCATCCCATGAAGATGAATCATCTTTTTCATAAGATTCAAAAGGAACTACACCTTTGTATTGTGCCTCCTCAATTGATTTTTCCAAAAATAAAAATCTTGATTGAACGTCGTTGTTAATTAAAGCTTCTGGATTTGCGGGAACGGCGACAAATGAAATTTCCAAAAGTTCAGCCTCCATAATGGTGTATTGATCTTGGCCGGCAACACCATACTTAGTTGGAATGAAACCAACCGAAACCGTATTTAAAAATCCACCCTCAACTAAATAAAAAACTTCTTTACCCGCCTCAGTGTTTGCAATTTGCAAAAGTGCCTGAAGTTTTTCATCTTCAACCCAGACTTTTATTGCTTTTCCAATTGGCAGTGATCGATAATCATGAGCAATTAAAACAACAGGATTTTTTAAGTAGTTATCTAACTTCCATCCTTTAGGATTAACAGATTCACCGTGTCTGTCAACTACACCAGTTGATGCGATTACATGGACGATTTTCTCGTCCTTGTTTACAATAGACTTACAAGTTGCTGAGGTAAATAATTTGTTTTTTATGTTTTTCATATAAATATTTTATGGACAACTATTAATTTTTTTTCTTTTTAGGTTTTTTCATCTAAAGTTGGAATTGATGAGCAACGACATTGAATGTGTGCGGGTGTGTGAGTATGCCCGCTTGGAAATTCCTCACCAAGTCCAACAACTTTTAAATGGTTTTCCATACATATTGGGCAAGTTCGCTCATCTTCCGCCGCAATCCATTTTAGGTTTTTAACCGTTCCTGATTGAAGATAACTTTGGTATTCTGTTTCTGAATAAGCGGTAAAAAGTTCAGTTCTTACAATTCGCTCCACTCTCCAGTATCTTTCATCATCAATTACGTTGGCCACTTCTTCACGAATTTTTTCAACATCTAAAAGATCATCAGCTAAGTTTCTGGCAATTATCTCTCTTGCCCGGTTGTATAATGTTTGATCAACTTCTTTGGCGGTTGTGTCTATTCTTTTTTTAAGCCAGTCAATAACTTTTTTATATGCTGGATCAGTCATTCTTTGAATACCATAAGTTTGCACCACATGATCAATTGCCGCTTGAGTAGCCTGAACTCCCAAATCAAAGGTGATTGTGGTAAATAATTTTTTCCATTCAGTTGTGTCTGGATAAATGTCGGCAATAATCTCATCAAGTAATGGATCCTCTTGTTTTTTCTTTATGCTCTTTTTCTTTTTTCTAATTTCTGATGTTAGTTTTCTAAAAAGTTCATCAAGTTTTGCCCGATATTGGCCTTCCAATCTTCGTAAAGTCTCATCTCTTAAAGGTGTATGATCAACCGCTTTAGTTTTAATTGTCTTTGTTTCTTCTTTGCTGTCTTTATTTTCCTCAGAAGACAACGGCATCAAGTTGAAAGGAATATAAATCACATCGCCACCTTTTACCGGTTCTTTTTTATCTTCAGCTCTTACTTCATTTATGGTTAAAAATCCAGCTCTAAGTCCCGTTTCCCATTTTTTAAGTTTAAGTTCTACATTTTCTGGTGTTGGGTCCTCAAATCGCAAGGTATATTTGTCACCATCGGCAAATAACGGCATATAAAACTGATTTAATTTATCAAAGATAAGTCGAAGTCTTGGCTCAATGGTTCTTTTGGCAAAAACATATTCTGAGGCCTCAGCATTAGCTCTGTTTACATCATCGGTTATTGCCAAAACTGTTTTTGGGACTTTAAAGATAGATAAAATCTCATCGCGAGAAAAACGTCTTTGTTCTATAAAATCCATATCTTTTTGTTTTATGGTCAAAGAAGTCCATTGAAGGCCTGCTTCTAAAATCATTGGCCGATGAGCGTTTTCTTTTCCCTGATACCGCTCTTGCCATTGTTTTTTTAGTCTTTGAAATGCTTCTTCTGACAACTCTTGTTCAGTTGATAAAACCCCAGATGGCATTGCTCCATTTTCAAAAAAGTTTTTATTCCACTCAACTGCGTTTATATCGCCCTCAATTGAGTGTTTGGCCATTTCAATCGTTGATATGCCTTCTATTTGATTAAATGGATTTTGTCTTTTTATTTCAATTAATTGATGAACTTCAAATGGTATTTTTTCACCTTTTAAGTTGTAATAAACATAACCTTCCAATAAGCTTTCTTTTCCTGGCACTGGTTTTGTTTTTTGTGGATCTAAAAGCCAAAGTTCTTTAGGTTCTCCTTTGCCATCTAAAACTGGATAGATATATGCTTTTCCAAAAGCATCAATATGAGAAGAAATAAGATAAAAAAAATCATAAGATGACTGAAAAGGGTTTGGTTTATATAAAAGTTTAATTGATGGGTGTTCTTCTTCTTTAACTTGAGTTTTATCATCTTTTTTAACTAAAAAAAATCGAGTAGCCGCAACATTTTGTGCAATAGCATCAATACATGAAAAAACAATACCATAGTAATAATCACGTCTTGTAAACGATCGACCAATTCCCCAAGGAATAAAAATACTGGAAAAAACTGGTTTTCGACTTAAAGCCTTAGCAATTGTTTTAAAAAAGTTTAGTGGATTCATACAAATATTTTATGGATGAGATGTGTATTTTTTTTATTTGGTAGGTTGCAAAATAAGTTGCTAAAGAAAACGAATTTTTGGTTCTGGTTTTCTTGGAGTAAAAGTTAGGGCAAAAGCATCGGCAAAGTCTGGCGATTTACCCGTTCTTCTTATAAGCTCATCTTTTGGCTCTATTTGCAAAACTTTATCAGTTGAGATTTTGTATTTTATCCAGTGAAGTTGAATCCAATTGGGGTTTTTGAAAAGTTTTCCTCCTGCCTCAATCCATTGTTTTGCCGCCCAGTATATTTCTGCTTTTAAATTTTTAAACTTTGTCTTGTCTTGAGGGTCTTGACCAAATGAGACAGCGTTAACACGAATTCCTTTTTCTTTTAATCTATCAGTTACACCTTTTCCAACTCCAGTATCATCAATAAAAACATTAGAGGGATCAATTTTATATTCCTTTATTATCCTTTCAACTTCAAAAACATTTGTCATTGTGTCGTTGCTTTGGTTTTTACTTTCAATAATTGCTATATCTTTATTTCGCAAAACATAAACATTAAAATCACCACCTGCTCCAATATCAACTCCCAAAATCCAATCAGTTTTTTTTCCTTTCGGTAAAGTTTCGGTATATGCTTTTTCTATTTGCTCCATTGTTATTAAAGTTCTATATCCTCGCTGATCAATCTCATCCTCATCAGGGAATTTACACTCATACAAAATATCAAAAAAAGCCTCTTGCCTCATTTCTTCAATAAACTCAGGCGAATATCGACCTTCTTCTAAACCAATTTTATAGTCAATAAAAATCTTGTTATAAGTGGGCGAGTGCCAAGTGCGATAGAAATGATTGCGGTAAAAAGGATTTCCTATCTCTAAAAGAAACTGATCATCATAAGCGTAGCCCCCCAACATTCTTTTGACAGTTGCATATAAAGTATCATCAATTAATGATGACTCATCTAAAATAATTCTGTTTCCACCAAATCCCATTGCCGCCTCGATATTTCTTTTTGTGTTTCTGGCATCTAAAGTTAAAGTTCTTACCCCTCCACCTGTTTTAAAAGTTATATAATCTCGTGATCTTTGTCTTCTAAGCCTGTCTAATTTTTCCGATGGATCAAGCTCTAATTGATCTAAAAACAAAGCATTGTCAAAACAGTGATCTATAATGTAACTCATTATTATCTGAGCTTTGTTTTCTGATGGAGCTAAAATTATAAATCGCTCACCAGCAACCAAAGACCGAATCAAAACTGCCAAAGCTACAGTTAAAGATTTCCCATATTGGGTTGGAGCAATTATTTGATTTCTTGGGTGTCTTGCAAAAGCAATAAGATCAAATATTTTCTTCTGCATCGGAGTCAGTTTCACCGGCCTTCCTTTTATTTGAAACAGACTGGTTAGTTTGTCTATTTCGTCCATGTTTTTGAAAAATTTCTTTCAACATTTGTAACGTTTTTTGTTTCTCATCTTCAGTTACATCAGCTACTTTATGAACTGGTTCAAAACCTGCCATCTCCAAAGCTTTAACCGCCGCTTTCCAATTTCCTTTTCGAACGGTATTTTCCAAAACAATCACCGCGTCAATTGCTATATCTTTTAATCGCTGATCTATTTCTTTAAATAAATCTCTTTTTTCCTTTTCTCGTTCTTTTTTTATTTGATTAAAAGCAAAATAACAAATACCGTCTTTGATAAACCACTCTCTTACTGTTTGTTCTTTAACGCCAATTTCTTTAGCAATATCTCTATACTTTACTCCGTTAAGTCTTAGATCAACCGCTTTTTGATGAAGTGGTTTTAACTGCTCATAAGTTCTATAACCAACATTTTTCTTTTTTTGTTGGTTTTTGTTGGTGTGTGTTGGTAAAGTTTTTTTTATATTGCTTTGGTTTCGCTTTCCCATACCTCCTCCTTTCCAATAAACTTTGCATAACGTTTTCTAATAACATCGCAATAATATGGATCAAGCTCCATAAGGTAGGCTTTTCTTTCCAATTGTTCAGCCGCAATCAAAGTTGAGCCGCTTCCACCAAATAAATCCAAAACAATATCACCTATCTTTGATGAGTGTCTTATTGCTCGCCCGGAAAGTCCTACTGGTTTTTGGGTTGGATGTTCGTATTGAGCAGTATTATCTCTTTTCTCATACCAAACATCCATTAATTCAGTAAATGTCTTTTTATCAAGCAAAATTACATCTTCTAAATTGGTTAAATAAATATTTCTTTGATGGTTTTTCCCTTCTTTCCATCCATACATACAAGGCTCATATATTCGCTGGTAATCTTGATGAGAAAAAACAAAATGTTCTTTTACCCAAATAATAATTTGAGAAAAATAAAAACCCGCATCTAAAAATGCTTTTCTTACAATATGTTGATTTTTGGAAGCATACCAAAGATAGACAGGTGAATCATCAGTTGAAAAATGATAAGCATTTTTTAATGAATCAAGCAAAAATTGATAGTAGTTTTCATCAGATAAGTTATCATTAAATATTTTCTTATGTTTAAATCTACCTTCTGAATAAGAATGACTACCGTGTGACTGATAGTCAACATTATATGGGGGATCGGTGAATATAAGATTTGCTTTTTCTCCTCCCATTAATTTTTCCACATCTTCTTTTTTAGTTGCGTCTCCACACATTAATCGATGTTGTCCTAATTGATAAACTTCACCCGGTTTTGATTTTATGTTGTTCTCATCAACTTCTGGTATTTCATCTTCTTTTAATTTTTCATTTATCAAAACAAAATCATCAAGTTTAAGTGGTTCTTTATAGTCTATTGAAAACAATCCTTTCTCAAGTTCGATGTGTTGAAAGTTGGTAAAGAATAATTCTTTATCGTAATAACCAATTCTATCGTTGTCAGATAAAGCATACTCAAGCATTTCTTTTTCGTTTTTTGGCTCAACCACTGATACCCATACTTTTTTTAATCCTAATTCTTTAAAAACTTTAAGCCGCATATTGCCACCTAAAACAATCCCCTCCGGTGTTACGATTAACGGTTTATATACCCTAAACTTTAAAATATGCTTTTTTAATCTCTCTAAAGCACTTTTAGTTGCTTTTCTGGGGTTTTTATCCCATTCTTTTAATTTTTCTATTTCCCAGTATTCTGAACGAGTTGCATTAACCATTTTCATTTAAATAACTTTTAACCTCCTTAATAATGTTTTCAAAAATATTATATGGCGGCCTCTTATACTCTTTGAGAATTACGTCTTTTTCCCAATTCTCATATATTTCTTTTTCGCTTTTGTTTCTGTTTTTAAGAAGATAAAGATATAGAAGTTTTTCTAAAAATCTTTCTCTTGATGATTTAAGATTCACGCCTTTAAGTTTTGAGATTTTCTTCATTAGAATCTTTTTTATCTTATATATTTTTGAGGTTTTTATCCCTAAAATCTGAGAGATTTGGTAAAGATCAAATCCTTCCATTGCCATTGAGACTATGTCTTTTTCTATCCCTTCAAAGTTTTCAATCAATTTATCCTCGTAGTCTTGTTCTATGATTTTTTCGAATAAATCATCAGCTCTTGGCTCAAAATCGCCAACGCAAGAATCCAACGAATAAGTTGGAATGAAGTGATAATTTTCTCTTTTATAACCCACGAATATTTTTTTTCGTGAGCCGCCTATTTTAATTTTAGGCTTTTATTTTCCTTGTGTCAATAGCGATTTTTTAAGCTTTCTTGGTTTAGTTCTTACACCAAACCAACCAATTCCATTAAATATTTTTTCAATTAAAAGTTTATAACCATCAAAGCTTGTTTTTATTATTTTTTTTCTTATTTCTTTTTTTCTCATTATTCTTTTTTAAACTTTCTAATTTTTCAATTTTTTTCTCAAGTCTTTTGTTTTTATCATCCAACTCAGCCAAATATGAGGTAAACAGTTTTTCTTTTTCTTTATCTTTTTTTCGAAAGTAAAGCAAAAGAAAAAGAAAGGTAATTAGATTAGTTAGTAAGTTTATTACTATCGCAAGATAAACATTGATCATAATTTAATGATACTACTTTTTTATTAAATGTTTCTATAGTTGGGAAGCACAGCCTCGTTAAGATTAAAGATAAAATCATTAATTGCTTTTAATACTTTTAAATAATCAAATCGCTTATCATCGGTTAGGTTAAATTGTTCAATCGCTTTTTTTATTATTTCAATATAATTTTTTGGTGGAATGTGTTTATAAGCAAAAGGGTGTCGGTATAACATTCCTTCTTTAACTACTTCATCGGCAATATGGACATAAGTCATTGTTGATTTTATGTCTTTATGTCCTAATACTTCCTTAACTAAAGCAACATCACGGGTGGCAATATATAGTAAAGTCCCATATGTGTGGCGAAAAATATGCGGGTGAACTCTTTTTTTTATTCCTGCCTTTTCTGCTGCTTTTTTTAAATCTTTTGTAAAATCGGTAGCATATATCTTTTTTCCTCGAAGGTTTTGAAAAACTAAATCATTAGGGTTTTTATTTTCAATTAATTTTTTAAGTCTTTTTGCTAATGGTTTTATTAAATAAACGTTTCTGGGTTCGCTGTTTTTAGTATAGCGAAGGATTGCTCTTTGATTTTCTAAATCGACTGATTTTACTTCAAGTGTTACCGCTTCTTCAAATCGACAGCCGGTGTAGGCTAAAAACATTCGAAGAGTCTGAAGGGTAAATTGAAGTTTCTCTATTTTCTCACCTTTATATTTTTTATTAGTCGTATCGGTATTTATTATCTTTTCAACTTCTTTTTCACTTAAAATAATAACTGGTGGTTGATATTTTTTAAACGATCTTATCCCTTCAAAAAAGTTATTTAAAATTCCCCGGTGAAATAAATAATTTCTTAATTGTCTTAAAGCATACACATAAGTATTTAAAGTATTATTGTTATTGGTTTTGTTTTTTAAATAAAGGATAAACTCTTCAGTTGATTTTTGATTTAATTCTTTTTTATTTTCCTTTAACCAATTTAAAAAAATTTTAACTCGAGATAAGGCGTGACGAATACTATTTGGTTTTAAACCTGCTTTAACTGTGATATAGATTTTAAAATCATTAAAATCAATCATTTTTTATTGGTATTATAACAAAAATTAATATCCTCTTGACAAATTAAAAAAAATATGTTCTAATTTTTTTTAAGAGGTTAAGGAGAGAAAAATGAAGAAGATTTAGCCTCATTTTTTTCTCAAAAATGTTGGGATGTCAAATTCTGATTCTTCTTCTAAAAACTCTCCTTCTAAATCAACTGGAGGAACAACAGTTTCCTCTTTCTTTTCTTCTTCTAAATTTGGGAGTAAAATATTTTCTTTTTCTTCTCTTTTAAATCTAAAAAGATGTCTTCCTCCTTCATTAAAACGGGTGGCAATTAAAGTAATTTTAATCTGATCCATCATCTTATCATCAATCACCGCCCCAAAGATTATTTCTGCTTCTGGGTCGACCGTATTTTTAATAATCGTTGCTATTTCATCAACTTCACTCATTGTTAAATCAGGACCACCAACTACATTAAACAACACTGCTCGTGCACCCTCAATGTTTACATCTAAAAGGGGAGAAGAAATCGCTTGTTTAATCGCGGCCATCGCTCGTTTTTCACCACTCCCCATACCCAAACCCATCAAAGCTGTTCCTGAATTTTCCATTATTGTTTTAACATCAGCAAAATCAACATTAATTAAACCGGGGGTTGTAATCAAATCGGCTATTCCTTTTACTCCTTGGTATAAAACCGAATCTATCTTTTTAAAAGCTTCAAGGATCGGTGTTTTTTTATCAATTATCGAAAGAACTTTTTGATTAGGAACAACAATTAATGTATCAACCTTTTCTTTAAGATTTTTTATTCCTTCATCGGCTATCATTCGTCGTTTTGTCCCCTCAAAATCAAAAGGTAAAGTCACTACCGCCACAGTCAAAGCCCCACTTTCTTTGGCTATTTCAGCCACTACGGGGGAGGCTCCCGTTCCTGTCCCACCACCCTCACCGCAAGTAATAAAAACCATATCGGCACCAGCAATTTCTTCTTTCAATCTTTCCCTTGATTCTTCAGCTGCCTGCCGACCGATTTCTGGATTACCACCAGATCCTAATCCTTTTGTTAAATTTTCTCCAATTTGAATTTTTACTTCGACTTTATTTAATAGTAATGCCTGAGCATCTGTATTAACGGCGATAAACTCTACCCCTTTTATTCCTCCATCAACGATCATCGATGAAATCGCATTTCCTCCACCACCCCCCACTCCAATTAATTTTATTCTCGCTGCTTGTGATGCTTTTGGTTTAATTAACATATTCTTAAGGAATAAACTGTTTTAAAAATTTTTTTAAATTTTCAAAAGAAAAACTATCAGAAAAATCACGCCAAATTTTTCTAAAACTTTTCAATTCATAATGTTTTTTTTCTAACTTCTTTTTTCCTAACAAAATCAAACCAATTGTTGTGGCATACGACGGGTTTAAGATCTCATCAACTAATCCACCTATTTTTTCCGGAATCCCAACTCTTACTGGTAAACCAACGACTTTTTTACACATATCAATCATACCAGCAGTCAAAGAAGCGCCGCCGGTTAAAACCAAACCGGAAGGAATGTTTTTTATCAACCCACTTTTCTCAATCTCCTCGGAAATCAAATTAAAAATCTCTTCTAAGCGTGGTTTGACAATTTCTTCAATCAGTGTTCTTACCGAAACATTCGTTACATCTTCTGGTAGCTTTAGATCTGAAAAATCCAATTCATTTATCTTTTTTTTCATTGAGAGATCATTAATCTTTTTACTCAAATAGGTTTTTATCTTTTCTGCTGAATCCAAAGATACACGCAATCCTACCGCAATATCGTTGGTAATATGTCTTCCACCAATTGGCAAAGACGATGAATATAAAAGCGAACCTTCGTTATAAATACAAAGATCTATCTTTCCCCCACCTATATCAACCAAAACCACTCCCAACTCTTTTTCTGTTTCAGTCAAGACGGCCTCTGCCGAAGCCAAACCGGAAAAAATATAGTCGTAAATCTCAACGCCTAAATCGGAAAGACAACGTTCGATATTCTTAATATTAGTTTGAGAGGCAGTAACAATATGAGTATTCACTTCAAGCCGAACTCCTGTCATCCCTATCGGATTTTTAATTCCACTCTGACCGTCAACTGTAAAATCACAAGGAATAACTTCAATTATTTGGCGAGTTGATGATAAAGATATTGCTTGCGCTGCTTCAATCACTCGAATCACATCATCTTCTGTTATTTCTTGATTGGGATTGGTAATTGCTACCAATCCATGGGAATTCAATGAAGAAATATGGGGTCCTCCAATCGAGACGAAAGCATTTTCAATTTTATATCCTGCCATTCTTTCTGCTTTTTCGATACTTTTTTCAATCGCCTCTGTTGCTTTATCAATATCCACAACTAATCCCTTCTTTATCCCCAACGAAGAAGAACTGGCAAATCCAATAACTTTGGGAATTTCTTCACTTTCAGGATCAAATAAAGCAATAATTGTAGCAATTTTACTTGTTCCGATATCGATTCCACAAATAAGTTGTTTTTTCATTCTTTAAATTAATATTAAAACTTAATTATTGGTTTTTCAAAACGAACATCAATTTGTTTAAATTGTTTGCCTTCGAGCTTTAAGTGTTTCAAAATCAACGACACCGAAAAAACCTGTTTTTGCCAATCCCTTTTACTGGTAAATAAAAGTCTTTTTTCATCCCTTAATTTAAATAGTATCATATCTTCATTAACAATATCAATATCTTTAATCATTAAGTTAAAAGTTTTTAATTGGTTAAGTAATATCAGGCTTATTTTTATATCTTTTAAATCTATCCAATCTCCCACTTTATAAACGGCTTGATTAATCAATTGATAGTAGTTTATAAAAGGTAAAAAAGAATAATTTTCTTTCTTTTTAAGAGTAAAAAGAATTCGACCATCTTCTGATAATACTAAAAATCCTTGATTACTTTTAATTAAAGCCGTTGGAGTATAAATTTTTATATAAATATTTAAAGTTTTTGGATATTTTTTAAAAATGCTAATTTGTTTAATTTGCGGGTTAATTTCTTTTAAACGCTTTTCTTCTTTATTTTCCGAGATAAAAAAAATGTTTTTGTCTTTCAGATTATCTATCCCCAAAAGATTTGTCAACTGAGAATCGGTTTCAATCTTAATCACTTTAATTTTAAAAAAATTATACCAAAGAAACAAACCAACCAAGAAAAAAAAGACAAAGAAAAAAAATAAACTAATTTTTTTCAACCAAAGAAAAAATTGTTTTAACAATCTTTTTTGTCGCATCTTTTCGATATAAAAATCTCAACTTTTTAAAATTCTTTTTATAGTAACTTAAATTATTAATCATTTTATCAATTAAATCTAAAAGTTTTTGACTTTCCTCTTCTTGATTAAAAATTTCACCCGTTCCAGCTTCTTTAAAAATCTCTGCTTGCTTCCATTGTTCCTTTGAAGCTGAATATGGAAGTGGAATAAATATGGTTGGTTTCTCAAAAATAATTAACTCAAAAAAAGTATTGGCCCCTGCTCGACTAATTACTAAATCTGCTTTTTGATAAATAGAAAAAAGCTCTTTTTCTGAAATATGACAAAAAGGAGAATAAAAACGACTTTTGAATTTATCTTTTAAACGGTTGAAATCATTAAATTTGGTAATATTACCAATCTGATGAATAACCATGTATTTTTTAAGAAGAGCTGGCAATATCCTCTCAATATGTAAATTAATCGCGTGTGATCCTAAAGAACCACCGGTGATATAAATCACTGGTCTTTGGTGTTCAATCTTTTGTTTTGGTGTGACTTTTTTAAAACGAATTGGGTTGCCAACAATCATTGTCTTTTTTTTATCAAAATATTTTTCCGCTTGAGGAAAAGCTAAAAATATTTTTTTTGCCCAAAAACCAATAATTCGATTAGCTAAACCGGGAGAAATCGTTTGTTCGTGAAGAAAAAGGGGGATCCGAAAAACAAATGCCCAAAAAGCGATAGGAAAGGCTAAAAAACTACCAAAAGAGATAATTACCGCTGGTTTTTCTTTTAAAACAATTTTCGCCGCCAAAAAAAAACCGACTAAAAATAACCAAAGATTAATAAATATCTCTTTAGTAAAAAAACGGGGTAATTTTCCCGTTTTAAGATCGATAAATTTAATTCCTCTTTTTTTAATTTCTTTATATTCAAAAGAGAAAGTTTTTTCTCCAAGAATTGGATACTTTCTCCCAACAAAAACAATCTCAATTTTTTTTTTATTTTTTATTTCTTCAATTAAAGCTAAAGCTGGCGTTGGATGTCCTCCGGTAATAAGAACTTTCATTTTTTTTAATTTTTTTTTCTATGTTTAATAAAATTCCAATTAAAGCAAATGAAATAATTAAATTTGAACCACCATAAGAAAAAAAAGGCAAAGGAACACCCGTTAACGGAATGATATTAACTACTCCTCCTAAATTAATAAAAAATTGCCAGTTAAAAAAAGACCAAATACCAGCTGCTAAAAGTTTTCCAAACCGGTCAGGAGCAAATTCTATAATCTTAAAAATTTTATAAGAAAAAAACAAAAAAATTAAAATAATAGCCCCGGCACCAACAAATCCTAGTTCTTCTGCTATTATTGCAAATATCGAGTCAGTATGAGCCTCTGGTAAAAAAAGATATTTCTGCCGTGAAGCACCAAACCCCAAACCAAATAAATATCCATTTGCTAACGAGGTTTTTATCTGATTAATATGATAAGAAATTCCTAAAGGATCAATTGAGGGATTTAAAAAAGTAACCAAGCGAGCCATTCGGTAAGGAGAAAATTTTATTAAAATCAAAAAAATTAACCCGGCTACCGGCAAAATAACTAGAAGAGAAAAAAAATTAAAACCGGCAAGAAAATATAAACTAACGCTTAAAAAAAAGATAATAATCGCTGTCCCCATATCGGGTTGTAAAATAATAAGAAAAGTTAAAAAACCAATTAAAATTAAAAATGAAAAAAACTGTTTTCTCTCTCGATAAATAAACCAAGAAGAAAGATAGATGATAAGAGAAAATTTAGCTAATTCGGTGGGTTGAAGATTAAAAAGACCAACATTTAACCATCGTTGAGCTCCACCAGCATGATAACCAAAAGAAGGAATAAGAACTAAAATTAATAAAAATATTGTTATCAACATGAAAAAAAAAGCAAGATAATAAAATTTGTGATAATCAAAAAAAGCTAAAAAACACATTACAAAAATCCCTAAAAACAACCAAAGAAGCTGTAATTTCAAATAATAAAAACTGTTTCCAAAAAGATTAAAGCTTTTAACTGCCGATGCTTCAAAAATAAAAAAAAGACCTAAAAAAGAAAATATTAAGGGAATAGTTAAAATTGGTAAAAATTCACGGTTTTTAACTAAATACTTAATAATCATATAATAATCAATTTTATAACTGAGAAACTATCTTATTAAACTCTTCTCCTCGATGAAATTCATTGTTAAACATAGCAAAAGAAGTGGCTCCTGGAGAAAACAAAATTACCGCTTCGTTGAAGCCCAATCCAATTTTGTAAGCTTCTAGCACTGCTTTTTTTAAATCATCAAAAGGACCAAAACATTTCTCTTTATAATTTTGAATCAAAATCGGCATTATCTCTTTAGTAAAACTTCCCGCCAGTAAAATAATTTTTTCTACTTTTTTCAGTTTTTTTATCAGCTCATCAAATGGTAAATTTTTGGAATTTCCGCCTAAAATCAAAATTATTTTTTTATTAGAAAATGCGTCTATTGCTTTCATAGTTGCTACTGGTGTAGTTGAAGTCGTATCATTAATAAATAAAATACCATTTTTTTCTTTAACTTTTTGCAAGCGAAAAGGTAAACCAGGAAAATTTTTAATGATTTCTATCGCTTTTTCTAAATCAAGATTAAGAATCATCGCCAACTTTAGGGCAGCTGCTGCATTTTCTAAATTATGTTCGCCAACTAAATAACTAAGTTTTTCTTTAAAATCATCTTTCTTAAAGTATATTTTTTTTCCTAAAGTCTGATATTTTTCAATAGCTGACTTTAATTTCTTGTTGGCTATTAAAAAATCACTATTTTTTTGATACAAGAAAATAGCTGCTTTATCATAAAAATAATCATCTAAATTTTTATAATAATCTAGATGATCTGGATAAAAACTAGTAAAAACAGCTATATGAGGACTAATTTTTAATCGATGAAATCCTGACAAAGACCATGATGCAAGCTCTGCTACCAACCAACTATCTTTTGAGGCTGTTTTTAGATAATGAATTGTTGATATCCCAGGCATACCTCCACCAAGAAAAACATTATATTTAAAATCTTTTAAAATATAGTAAATCATGGAAGTGGTAGTTGATTTACCTCGACTACCAGTAATACCAATAATTTTTCCCGGAAAGTATTTAGCAACAAATGCCATTTCCATTTCAATTGGAATACCTTTTTTTTGAGCAGCGATAATTTCTGGCAGACTCCAAGGAACAGATGGACCTTTAAAAATAATATCAGCGTTTAAAAAATCTTCTAAAAAGTGACCACCAAAACGAAAGCTAATGTTTTTAAATCCCTTTATTTGATTAATTGAAGTCAAAAGATCTTCTTCTTTTTTTTTATCAGTTATTTTAACATAGGCTCCAAATTCAGAAAAAAATTTAACTAAACCAATTCCTCCTCCTTGAAGACCTAAACCAACAACTAAAATTTTTTTACCTTCATATTTTGATTTTAATTTATTATAAATCAATGAAGTCATAATTTTTTATTATATCAAAAATTTATTTCATAAAAGCAATCATCAAACCAAAAACTGCCAAAACAATTGAAGTCAGCCACAAACGCATTACAATTTTTGGTTCTTCCCATCCCTTAAGTTGAAGCCAAAGATGAAAAGGGGCAACAGGAAAAATTTTCTTTTTTAAAAATTTTTTTCCCAAAATTTGAATAAGAGAGCTCAAAATCTCAATTAAAAAAACTCCGCCAATGATTGGTAAAACAAAAGCTTTTCCCAAAAGAAGACCAATAACCGCAAAAGTTGCTCCAAACGACAAAGCACCAGCATCGCCTAAAAAAATTCTTGCTGGATAAATATTAAAATACAAAAAAGCTATAAGACCACCCAACCAAATAGCAATAAAAAAACTTGTTGGCATGTCTAAAATTGAACGAGAAATTACCCAAAAAGAAGTTAAACTAATCATCAAAACACCTGAAGCCAATCCATCCAAACCATCGGTAATATTCACCGCATTAGCAAAAGAAACAATTACAAAAGCAGCAAAAATAATATAAAAAAAAGAAAGATCGTAAACACCTAAAAAAGGAACATGAACAATTTTAATCTTTAATTCTGAATAAAGCCAAAAAGAAGGAATTAAAGCTAAAATTATCTCAAAAAAAAGTTTATGACGAAATCTTAAACCAAAAAATTTATTCTTTTGCCAAAAAAAAATTTTGTTTAGATCATCATATAAACCTAAAAAAGAAAAAGCAATAAAGGTAAAAAGAATAATTTTAATTTCAGAAATAAAAGCCGGGTAATTGGAATAAATTTTTTTTCCAAAAAAAATAAATGATAAAAGAAAAAGAGTATAAATAAAAAGAGTAGTAAGAATAATTAAAAGACCGCCTCCTACTGGTGTTCCTCTTTTTTTTTGATGAAAATAATCAAAAATGGGTGTTGGTTTCTCAAAGATGTCTTTTGTTTTTTGAGCCGCTCGTTGAAACTTTAATTTATATAAAAAGTTAATAAAGGGAACAATTAATAAAGCATTAAAAATAAATGAAATTATAACGGCAAAAAGATAGATAGCCATAATAAATTTTATTTAATAAAAATTAACAACCGCGGAAGAAAAATCAATCCAGCTATAAAAACCGACCCAAAAGCAAAAATTAACATAGTTCCAGCCGCCATATCTTTAATAATTTTTATTCTTTCATCCCACCCATCACTAACAAAATCCATTACCTCCTCGATAACAGTATTCAACGATTCAACTACCAATCCCATAATAATTAAAATTATAACTACCAACCACTCATAGTAACTAATTTTTAAAAAAAAACCAAGAAAAAAAGCAGTAATCGACAAAAAAATATGGATTTTAAAATTTGTTTGACTTTTTAAAATAAAAAATAACCCAGAAAAAGCATTTTTAAAAGAAAGATATTGTCGTCTTATCATATATTTTTAATCAAAATTTTTGCTAATTTATTAGAATCATGACGCAATAAACTTCTCACTTTTTTATCAACAAATTTCTCATTTTTGTCTTTCCCATAAAATCGGGTATCCAAAATGTCTTCTCTTATTATTTTAGCGGAAAAATTAAAATTTTTTAAATCATCGACTACTGGCATCTCACTTTCTTTTTGATACCAATCAATTACTTCTCGAGGAATTTGTCTATTATTTAAAATAACCATATTTATTTTTCTCTCTAAATACTTTTCTAAATCAAAGATATGATCACTGGCTTTATAGTTGGTTGTTTGTCCTGATTTAGTCATTAAATTCATTACATAAACAATCTTTGCTTTTGTTTTTTTAATTGCTTTTTTAATCCCTTTAAATTTAAAAATAGGAATCACACTGGAATATAAATCACCAGGAGCAATGATCAAAACATCAGAATTTAAAATTCTTTTCTCAGCTAATATATTAGTTGAGGCATTTTTGGGCTTGATAAGAACATCAACAATTCGATCTTTTTCTTGATAATTGGTATCAATATTTTTTTCTCCCCAAACTATTTTTCCATTTTTATACTTTACCCCAATCTCAACCTGTTGATAGGTTACCGGCAAAACTTTACCTTTAACTTTAAGAATAAAAGCAGCCAATTTTAAAACTTCATCATAGCTTTTACAATTTTTTTCTAAAGCCGATAAAAAAATATTGCCAAAATTATGCCCGGCCAAATCACCTTTATCAAAACGATATAAAAAAAGTTTGCGCCAAAGAAGAGACGCTTCTGATAAAGCCACAAGGCATTGGCGAACATCACCAGGAGGTAAAACCCCTAATTGATCACGAAGCCGACCGGTTGATCCGCCCGAATCCATCATCGTTACCACTACTCCTAAATCAATTGAATATTTTTTTAAACCACTTAAGATAACATAAGTACCTGTCCCTCCACCAAAAACCGTAATTTTTTTCATAATATATTTTCTCGCAGTTGATTATTAAAGAAAAACTTTTTATCGTCAATGTCTTCTTTTACTAACTGATCAGGTCCAATAAACGTTTTTTTTCCTATTTTTACCCCCGGTAAAAGTGTTGCGTTTATCCCAATTATACTTCCTTGGCCAATAATTGCGCCAATTTTTAAAAAACCAGTGTTAACTTTTTCTTTTCCCACTTTTGATCTTATCTCTTTTCCATCAAAACGAAAATTAGCCAAAACCGCCCCTGCACCAAATAAAACATTATCAGCAATTACCGAATCTCCCACATAGTTGCGATGTAAAAAAACTTTGTCGCCTAAATATGATCGAGTTACCTCTGAATAACCACCAATCAAACAATCGGTGCCAATATGACTTTGATTAACTAAAGTATAATCGGCAATAACCGAATTTTTTCCAACAAAACTTGGGCCAACAACTTTGGCATAATCACCTACTTTTACTCCATCTTCAAAATAAACTGGTTCAATAATGGTGGCTTTTTTTGATAAAAATACATTTTTTCCAAAATAATTTTTTTTAATCGTTGAAAGAAAATAACGATTTAGATTCAAAACATGCCATGGATATTTTAGTGAATAAAAATATCCGCGATAACAAAATACATCAATTTTTTTTACTTCTTTTATCAAAGCGGTAATTCCTTTTTCATAATAATCGTCGTTTATTTCTTTAAATTTATTGATTTTTTTCGTTAACAAATTAAAATTTGAAAAATAATCAACAACTAACTTAACTAAAGCAGAAGGTCTTTTGTCGGGTTTTGGTTTCTCAACTATTGCCATTAATTGACCTTTATTATCAAACTTTAAATAGCCACCAGGAAAATAATTAGTTATTTCTTTTGTTGTAATAATTAACTGATTATGGTCTTTAATTTTTTTAACAAAATCTGATAAAAAAGAAAAATCAAAAAGATCGCTCCCGTTGATAATTAAAACTTCCTCATCTTTAATAACTTCCTTGGCCGTCAAGACTGCTCCAGCCATTCCTAAAGTAGTCTTTAACTGGGGAATAACCAACGCTTTATTTGTAAAAATTTCTTTTACTCGATTAATAAGCGAGGGATGAATAACAATAACTATCCGTAAGCCATAAGGACTTACCGCATCAAATATATACTTAATTAATGGTTTTCCAAGAAATGAAAACATCACTTTATCGGTTAAAGGCCAAAAACGGGTACTATCACCACCAGCAAGAATGAGAATATTTTTTAACTTTCTCATAAATTTAAATTAAATACTTAAATTTCACTTATTTCTCCCCCTAATGATTTTATTTTTTCTCTAAAGTTTTCATAACCGCGCTTTAGCATAGAAACACCATTGACCACCGACTCACCTTTAGCCAAAAGCGCCGCCACGGCTAAACTAGCTCCAGCTCTAAGATCACTAATAGTAACTACCGCATTGTGAAGCTTTATCGGTCCATAAACTTTAATTGCCTGTGGATATTTTTTTTCTTTGTCATAGTTGAAAAAAAAATATTTCTCTGGATCTTTAGGCTTAATTTCTTTAAACTCTATCTTGGCGCCAAATTTTTTTAATTCTTCAACATAAGTAAATCGATTTTCAAAAACACGCTCAATGATCAATGATTCTCCTAAAGCTTGAGTCATCAAAACTGCCCAATTGGGTTGCCAATCAGTCATAAAACCAGGGTGAGGAGAAGTTTCGACATCTGTTGATTTTAAGCTTAAAGTGGAAGGAGAATAAACAAAACCATCAACATCTTTATTTACCAAAACTCCAATTTCTTTTAATTTTTGGTGAAAAGAAAAAAGAGCTTCTTCTTCAATTGGTTTTACTTTTATTTTTCCAAAAGTCCCTAAAACTGCGCAAATATAAGTTACTGCCTCATTACGATCAGAAATAATCTTAAATGGCCGATTAAAATTTAATTTTTCAACTCCTTCGATCTCAATTCTATCTTTTATTCGTCTAATATTTGCCCCACTTTGGTTTAAAAAATCAATTAAAATGTCTATTTCTGGTTCTAAGGCGCAGTTTTCCAATACTACTTTATCTTGACAAAAAACTGAAAGCATAATCAAAAGTTCCGTCCCTGTGTGAGTTGGCTTTTCAAATCGATAAAAACCTTTAGGTTTTTGATTTAAAACCGCGTGATAATATCCTGTATCTGAAAAATACTCAACTTTTACGCCCAAGGCTTTCATTCCTTCAATTATTCGATCAATAGGTCGAGCGCCAATTCGACAACCCCCAGGATTAGGAATAAAACATCTACCAAACTTATAAAGAAGAGGGGCAAAAAACATAAAAGACACCCGAATCTTTGATGCGTGGAGCATATCTAACTTATTCCCACTCAAACTCAAAGGATCTATTTCTAAAATATTTTTTTCAATAAATCGGACCTTAGCACCAAGTTTATTGATTAAATAAATTAACTCTATTACATCATTAATTTGTGGAGTATTTTCCAAAATAATTCTTTGATTATCAAATAAAAGCGAGGCAATAATTAACTTCAAAGAAGCATTTTTTGCTCCTGATAAAGTAATTTCTCCACTTAATTTTTTTCCACCGCGAATAATAAACGCATCCTCCATAAGGATATTATATAAAAAATTGTGGTATGAGGATTATCCTCAAAGAGGATAATCCTCTAATGACATTCTTGCATTATTCATTGGATGATTAGTGTAAACGTTTAGATTATTGGTATTATATTTTATACCCTTATTACTTCCTCCTTCAACTTAATTCCATATTTTTCTTTTATCTTTTTTTTAACAATTGTTAAAAGTTTTTTTAAATCTTTTGGTTTTCCCGTCCCTTTGTTTATTATAAAATTAGCATGAATTGGTGAAATGTAAAAATCACCTACTGAAAAATTTTTTAATCCAAGTTTATCAATTAAATAACCAGTTGATGTTGTTGGCAATTTTTTTTCTTTTCTTTCTTTTTCCGAAATATTTTGAAAAAAACAACCAGCAGTATAAACACCAAAGGGTTGAGTTTTTTTTCGGTAAGCCAATGCTTCCTCTGCCCTTTTTTTTACCTCGTCTTTTTTGTCTTTTTTCAATTTAAAAACTACCTCTACCACAATCTCACCAGTTTTTTGAAGAATAGAATAATCATAATCAAATTGAAAGTAATTCTTATCAACTTCTTTAAGCATTCCGTTTTTGTCAATTAATAATGCTTTTTCCATACAATCACCAACATAAACTAAAGGTTTTGTCCATTTTGAATTCATATAAACAGCTCCACCAACAGTGCCTGGCAATCCGTAATGATATTCTAACCCACTCCAACCATTTTTAATTGAATCATTAATAAGAAGAGACATCGGATATCCGGAGGAAACTCTTACAAAAACATAACTTTTTGTCTCTGATAATTTTTCCAAACTTAAATAACTATTTTTAACCACCAGTTTTTTGATTTTTTTTTTAAAAAAAACTATATTACTACCACCTCCGATAATTAAAATAGGCAACTGATAAAAAATCGCGTATTTTTTCGCGTTAATTAAATCCTCTTTCTCTTTTGCCTCAAAAAAATAAGAAGCAAAAGCTTCAACTTTTAAAGTGTTACATAGTTTTAGGCTTTTATTTTTCTCTATCTTTAAAAAAAGAAATTTAAATTTTTCATAAATATCCCCGGCTCCCATAATTAAAACAATATCTTTTTCATCAACTATCTTCTTTAAACTTTTAATTAAATCTTTTTCCTCTAAATAAAAAAGATTTTTTGATTGCCCAATGATATCTTTTGATGAAATTTTAAAATCTTTTGGATTTTCTCTAGCCGAAGGAAAAATAGGAAAAATATAGCCTTTATCACTTTCTGATAGAGATAAATTAAGATCTTTAATTAAACTCGCTGTCCGAGAAAAAGTATGAGGTTGAAAAAAAACAATAATTTTTCTTTGAGGGAATCTTTTTTTTGCTGCATCTATCGTTGTTTTTATTTCGGCTGGATGATGAGCATAATCATCAAAAAATAAAGTTTGACCAACTTTCCCCAAAAACTCAAACCGTCTTTTTGCACCATAAAAATTTAAAATTGCTTTTTGAATTTTTTCTATCTTAAATCCAGCAGTTACCAAAAAAGCAATTACTGCAGCAGCATTTTTTATATTATGTTCTCCAAATAGCGAAATGGTAAATTTAGCCAGCTTTTTTCCTTTGTTTACAATATCAAATTCAGTTTTTTTTTCAAAAAAAACAGGGTTAATAATTCGAAAATCAGCCTCTTTTGAAAATCCATAAGTTATCAACTTTTTGCCTTGATTAATTTTTTTAATTTTAAAAAAAATTTCTTTTATGTTTTGATCATCTATATTTAAAATTAAATCGCGATTAATAAAAAATCTAAAAAAAGCTTCTTTAGTTTCTTCTAGGTTTTTATAAACATCTGGGTGGTCAAAGTCTATATTAGTTTCAATAATAAAATTGGGATTAAGTTTCAAAAACTTTGGGGTTTTATCAACTGGTGGACTAACCCCATATTCATCTGCCTCGATGACAAAAAAGTCTTTACCTTGAAAATCCGCGCCATCAAAATCATTAAAAGAAGAAGCGCCCACAAGATAACTTGGTTTTAAATTCAAATTAATTAAGGCATAAGACAATAAAGAAGCGGCAGTAGTTTTTCCATGACAACCACATACCGCTATCTTATTTTTAAATAAATCTAAAATTTCTCCTAAAACTTCGGCTTGAGACAATACTTTTACCCCTCGTGTTTTAGCTTCAATCACCAATGGGTTATTTATCCCCTGATGAGCCGCCGAATAAACAACCAACTCTGTCTTTGGGGGTAAACTCTTTGGTTCAAAACCAATTTGATAATTAATTCTATATTTTTTTAATTTTTCATCAGTAAGAAATTCCTCCTCAACATCCACTCCAGAAACATTCTTTCCCATCTTCTTTAAAATAATCGCCAAATTTGTCATAGCTATTCCTTTTATTCCCACTATAAAAATATTATTTTCTTTAATCATCTTAGTTTATTTTCCTAACTTCTAAAAATAAAATTAAACATCTCTCCATAATCCTTTTTTCGATCGCGACGAAAAGAAAAAAATCGTTTTTGATCACATCGAGTACAAAATGGAAAAAAATCAATATTTTCCTTCTCTACCCCTTTTTCTCTCAATTGTAAATAATTTAACAAACTCAAGTTTAAAAAAATCTTACCCTTACGATACGAAAAAATTTTATCGGAATAACCATTAAATTCTTCTTTAAACTGATAATAGCGATCTTCGTCAATACTATAACAACATGCGCCTATTGCGGGTCCAAAGACAACCATTATTTTTTCTTTTTTTGCCCCAAATTCAATTATTTTGTCAATCATTTTCTGGGCCATTCTTTTAATACTACCTCGCCATCCTTGATGAGAAATGCCAATTATACCTCTTTTTTTTTCGACAAAAATTAGTGGTAAACAATCAGCATTACGAACTATCAATACCGTTTCTTTATCTTTTGTAATCACACCATCAGTATCACTGATTGTTTCCAAAATAGAGTTGGTCTTTGAATTAAAAAAATTGATGTTAGTTGAGTGAATCTGCTCTAAAACAACAATTTTTTTGAAAGAAAACTTATTTTTCTGAAAAAAGTTAAATATGGTATTAATTTTTCTACCATCGCCTAAACCCTTGGTACCAAAAGCACTAAAATAAACATCATCATTAATCAAAGATGAATACAAAATTTTTAAATCATTATTGTATTTAATCATGGACTGATCTAATTAATTTAGTTAACATAATCAAATTTAATTTTTAATCAGTATAAATTTTTATCATTTTTAACTTTAGCAAGAATATAAAAAATTGTATAATCAAAATTATTTATATTCAAAATTGTGGAAATGAAATAAATATTAATTTTTTTCATACTAATATTACGTAGATCTTAAAACATTCATTCACCTCTTTTTTTCAAAGCTATTTCAACTGCTTTATATTCATCCCAAGGATACTCAATCCTTCCCCGACATAAACTTTTCTCATGACTCTTTCCTGTCAACAAAACAACATCATTTAATTGAGCAATTTTAATAGCAAAATTTATTGCTTCCTGTCTATTTTCAAAAATAGTATAAATTTTTTTATCATTTTGTTTAAATAAATTAAATTTTTTTTTAATAAATCCTTTTTTTATGATCCCTTTTTCTATTTGTTCAAAAATATTAAACAAAGACTCAGTTCGATAATCTTCTTCTGTTAAAATTACTAAATCGTCATAACTTCCAGCAACTTCACCCATAATAGGTCTTTTTTCTTCATCTCTTAACCCAGCCGCTCCAAAAACATGAATCAATCTTCCCCTATTTTTTAAATATTTTTTCCTTATTTCAGGTAAAAGCTTTGAAAAGGAATTTGGAGTATGAGCAAAGTCAATAATCACCTTAAAATCTTTATCGTATACTAAATCCAACCTTCCCTTTGGCAGTTTAAAAGTTTTCATTGCTTTTAAAATATCATCACTTTTCAATCCTAAATTTAAACACACTAGATAAGCTAAAGAGAAATTTTCTTGGTTAAAATTTTCCAATTGGGGAAAGTTTTTCTTTATAATTGGTAATTTTTTATATTCAATAACATTTTTCTTTTCTTTAAGAATTTTTTTTATATAAAGATAGGAAAAATCCTCTTTATTATAAAAAGCAATTTCTGCTTTTTTTAAAAGCTTGGATTTTGCTTTCAGATAATTTTCATATGTCAAATGATAATCTAAGTGTTCATGAGTAACGTTAGTAAGAGCTCCAATTTTATATTGTATCCCCCAAACTCGGTGTTGATCTAAAGAGTGAGAAGTGGTTTCTAAAACAAAATATTCATCTTTTTGATTAATAGCTTCCTTTATTAATCTTTGTAAAAACCAAGGATTAGGAGTAGTTACATGAAAACCAGTGTCATATTCTTTTTTACCAATTTTTGCCGAAACGCTAGAAACATGAGAAACTTTTTTACCACAACTTTTTAAAATATGACTAATTAAATAAGTAGTGGTTGTTTTTCCGTCAGTGCCAGTTATGCCAATAACAATTATTTTCTTACTAGGAAAACCATAAAAAACATTGGCTAAAATAGCATTTAAAAGATGAAATATGTTCTTCATTCTTTGAATAAGGTATGCAATTTTTTTCATAAAAAATTTTAAATTAATAATTTTCTGGTGATATATTATAGTAAATTAAAAGCTCTTTAGCGATTTCGAAAAACAAGGGAGCAGCCGTTTCTGAACCCCAAGGCGATGTTTTTGGCTGACGTAAAACTACTAGAATTAAAAATTTGGGTTTTTTTGAGGGTCCAAAACCTATAAAAGAAGCAATTGTTTTATGAGGATCATAATGGCCTTTAATAGGAACTTGGGCGGTGCCAGTTTTTCCACCTAAAGAATATCCTTTAGGTTTTACCCACTTCACTTCCCCATTCTCTACTACCTCAACTAACATTTTTTTCATAATCTCTGAAGTAATCTTTGTAATTACTTGTCTTTCTTTTTTTGGTTTAATCACTTTTTCTTTTCCATCGGCCGATGCGATTTTTAAAACAACATAAGGCCGAAAAATACAACCTCCATTTATAATAGCGGAAAAAGCACGAATCATCTGAATTGGGGTAACTGCAATTCCTTGACCAAATGTTACGGTCGAAAAATCAATGGGATACCATTCTGTTTTTGGTTTTAAATAACCGGAAACCTCACCTTGAAGATCAATACCCGTTGGCTCACCAAATCCATATTTTTTTAAATAAGAATAAAGCTTATCGCGACCTAATTTTTCACCAACATATACCATTCCTACATTAGAAGACTTTTCAAGAATCCTTTTCATAGAAATTTTTCCTTCGTATTTATCATCCCATGTCTTTATTTTATAACCTCCAATAGTAATCGGCCCCCTTTCGTAATAAAAATCATTTGGTTTAACTTTTTTTTCGTTAATGGCTGCCGCCATAATTAAAGGTTTAAACACCGAACCTGGTTCATATAAATCGGAAATTGCTGGATTGCGAAAATATTTCTCAGAAAATAAAAAATAACTTTTTGGGTCATAATCAGGAAGACAAACCAAAGCTAAAATCGCCATCGAATAAGGTTCGGCCACAATCACACAACCGCTTTCTGCTTGATATCTCTCAATTCCTTTTTTTAACTTTTCCTTACTCATTCCCTGAATATTTTTGTCAATTGTCAAAATTAAATCGCGTCCATTTTCAGGTTCAACTATTTCTTGTTCACCGATTAAAATCGGCCGACCCAATAAATCTTTTTCTGATCGTATAAAACCCGGCAACCCTATAAGATCTTTATTGTAATACCCCTCAACTCCAAAATAACCCACATCTTCTCCTTGATAATTTTTGCCGACAAATCCCAAAAGATGAGCCGCTAATGAAGCTTCTGGATATTCTCTTTTTAATACATACTCAAATCCCACGCCATCAATTTTTAACTTTTCTATCTCTTCTTTTTTTTCTTTATTAATTATTGTAATTGGAATCCAGTCTCTATTTTTATTAAATTTAGATGAAATAGAAGATTCATTGATCGAAAGAATCAAGGAAATTTTTTTTATTATTTCTTTTGGATCAGAAATTTTTTTTGGCTCAAAATAAATAAAATAACTATTATTGTTTAAGACCAGAGGATTAAAAAACCTATCAAAAATTCGACCGCGCTCTGGAAAAATCTTTCTTTCGGCTAAATAATCAAAAATTTTTGAGGAAGAATGATTCAAAATTTGAAGTTGAAAAAGCCTAAAAAAAATAATTAAAAAAAGAAATAAAAACAAAATAAAATAAAACCTAATTCTTGTAAGCATACTTTATTTCTCCAAGATAAATTGGTGTTTCATTTTTAACAAAATTAAGCTCAGCTGCTAAAGAGGCCATTTTTTCATAAGAAGTTAATTGATAAATTTTGGCTTCCAAATCCAAGTTTTCCTGACGAAGAAGAGTTATTTTTTTCTCATATATCTTAATTTCTTCTCCCAACTGAATATTTATCACAAATATTAAAATATTCACTAACAAAAAGAAAGTTAATAAAATTAAAAATATTTTTTTTATCATTTTTGAAAAGTAAATACTCGTAACTTCGCTGATCGCTCAAATTTTTTTTTTGATCGACTAACAATTGGTTTTTTAGTTAAAAAAATAAACCCGTTTTCGACAACAAACCGTTTTATCAATCGGTCTTCTAAAGAATGAAAAGTAATCACCACTATTCTTCCTTCTTTTTTTAGGATATTCTTTGCCCCTCGTAATCCTTTTTTTAAATTCTCCAACTCATTATTAACTAAAATCCGCAATCCCTGCCATATCTTTCGGCATACTTTTTCTTTGTTTTGTTTTATTTTTTTATCAATAATCGAAACTAAATCAGCAACGGTTTTAATCGGTTTAAAATTTCTTCTTATCAAAATTTCATCAACTATTGCTTTAAAATTAACCACCTCAGCATTTTTGGCAAAAACCTCATCAAGTTCTTCTTCAGATAATTGATTAAGATAGTAAAAAGCGCTTTTTTTTAGTTTTTTACTAATTCTTAGATCTAATGGCTCATCTAATTTTTTAAAAGAAAAACCCCGACCACTTTTATTAATTTGTTCCATTGACACTCCCAAATCGAATAAAACGCCATCTACCGGATAAAAATTATTTTTTTTTGCAATTGTTTCTATTTGGGCAAAATTTTCGTTTACTAACAACAGATTTTTTCCTAGAAAAACCCGATATTTAATCTTTGCTTGTTGGTATAAACTCTCATCCCACTCAATCCCCAAAACCTTTCCACCAAGTTCTATAATCTTTTTACTGTGACCTCCTAATCCAAAAGTAGCATCAATATAAAAACCTTCTTTTTTTACTTCTAAATAGGAAATTGCTTCTGTTAAAAGAACTGGCTGGTGACTCATGACTGATCCTGATACTTCTTAATATTTTTATCGATCTCTTTTTTATAAGCTTCCCAATTATCTTTAGCCCAAATTTCAAAGTAAGTCCCAACCCCAACAAATGTTGCTTCGCCTTTATTTACTAAATCGGCATAACTTAATAAATTTTTGGGAATAACTACTCTTCCTTGCTCATCCATTTCCAAAACTGCCGCCGATGAAAAAAGATGTCGCTTAATCTCAATTTTTTTCATTTCTAAAACCGAAACTCCCATCAATTCAGTGGCGCCTTTTTCCCAATCTTCATTTCGAAAACCAGAAAGACAACGATCAAATCCTTTCGTTAAAGTAAAACTTTTTGTTTTTCCTAAAGCTTCTCTTATTTTTTTTGGAATAACAATCCTCCCTCCCAACGTAATATTGACTTCATATTCACCAATAAATAACATATATCACCATTTAACACCAAATTAAACCATTTGTCAAGAGATAGAGAACAATATATAATTAAAAAGAGTTATGAATAAAATCGTAAAAGTGACCAAATCTTTAATTTTTTCTAAGCAAAAAACAATCTTTTCTTCGGCTGTTTTAATTGCGGTAACAATTATTATTGCTCGTTTTTTTGGATTTTTACGCTTTCGCGTTTTAGCTTCTTATTTTTCCAAAGAAGAGTTAGACATTTTTTTTGCTTCTTTTAGAATTCCCGATATTGTCTTTGAAATTTTAATTACTGGTGCTTTAACTTCTTCTTTTATTCCGATTTTTATTAAATATAAAGAAAACAAAAAAGAACTTAGTGAAAATATTTCATCGATTATCAATCTTATTTTTCTTGCATTATTTTTAATTATTATCTTTCTGGCTATTTCTCTTAAAAAAATTATCTCTATTATTACGCCTGGCTATACTCAACAAAAAATAGATCAAATCACATTTTTTTCTTCAATTCTTCTTTTTTGCCAACTTCCTTTTTTGATCTTAGGAAATCTCTTAAGCGGTATTGGTCAAGCTAATAGAACTTTTTTTCTTTCCTCAATTGCACCCATCTTTTACAACTTAGCAATAATTATTGCTACGATTTTTTTTAATCACTTTGGCCTTTTAGCGCCAATTTTCGGGGTAGTTTTGGGATCTTTAACTATTTTTTTAATCCAGCTTCCGTTACTTTTTTTTGACGGTTTTATTTATCGATTAATTTTAAGATTTAACTCTGCTATCAAAGAATTTATTCAAATGGCTATCCCCCGCATTTTCACCGTTGTCGTTTCTCAAATCGATGCAACTATTGATTTAATACTTACTACCTTTCTTAAACCTGGCTCCTATGCTGCTTTTTATCTTGCTCAACATCTTCAACTCTTTCCGGTCTCAATTATCGGTATCGCTTTTGGCCAAGCATCACTTCCATATCTTTCGGATTTAGTTAAAGCAAAAAAAGAAATTGAACTTAAACAAATTATTGAAGAAACGATTTTATCCCTTCTTTTTTTAAGCCTTCCGTTTTCGATTTTTTTCATTTTTGCTCGTACGCCGCTTGTTCGTCTTTTTTTTGGTGGAGAAAAATTCGATTGGGAAGCAACCGTAAATACCGCTAAAACCCTTTCCTATTTTGCCTTAGGCCTTCCCTTTCATACTTTGTATTATTTTTTAACTCGGTGTTTTTATGCTTTTTTAGATACAAAAACTCCCTTTTTGGTTGGTTTTCTCTCAATTATTGTTAATACCTTTTTAAGCGTTTTTTTTATTTTTTTTCTTAAACTTCCTGTCTGGGCTCTTGCTTTATCTTTTTCTTTCTCTATTATTTTAAATATTTCGTTGCTTTTTTTATTTCTTATCAACAAAATAAAAAATATAGATTACTCAAATTTAATTGTTGGAACGGTAAAAATCTTCACTGCCTGTGTTCTTGCTAGTTTACCCTCTTATATCTTTTTAAAAGTGGCTGATCCTTGGATTTTCAACACTATATATACCATCAATGTTTTTTTTCTTTTATTTTCAGTGGCGCTAATTTATTTTTTTTGGTATCTTTTTTTTAGTTGGTTTTTTGAAGTGAAACAACTTTTTTTATTTACTAAATTAATAATTAGAGCTAAAGAATATCAAAAAAAAATTATAGAATTATTTAATCATTATGATTAATCAAAATCTTAGCCACCAAAAAGAAATAGCTATCAAAGCTATCCAAAAAAAATTAGTGGGAAAAAAACTTACTTATAAAGAAATTTATGCCATTATGGACGAAATTGCCCATGAACGTCTTTCTGATATCCTAACTACTTATTTTGTTGCCTCATCATTTAAAGAAGGATACAGTGAAGAAGAACTTTATTATCTTACCAAAGCCATGGTGGAAACTGGCAATCGATTAAGTTTTAAAGGAATTGTTGCTGATAAACATTCGGTTGGAGGAATTGCTGGAACAAGAACGACGATGATCGTTGTTCCAATTATTGCTGCCGCAGGATTCAAGATTCCAAAAATTTCCTCTCGCGCCATCACCACCCCAGCAGGGACAGCTGATGTGATGGAGTCAATTGCTAATGTCGAATTTTCTATTGAGGAGATTACCAAAATTGTCAATACTGTTGGTGGTTGCATTGTTTGGAATGGCAGATTAAATATCGCCCCGGCCGACGATATTATCATACGTGTTGAAGAACCTCTAAAGTTTGAGTCTTTTGACAAGATAATCATTTCAGTTATGTCAAAAAAAATTGCTGCTGGTACTACTCATTTGGTTTTAGATTTACCCTACGGTAAAACTGCTAAAATTCATCGTTTGTCTGATGCTCAAAAAGTAGCTAAAAAATTTGAATCTCTAGCAAAAAAGTTTAATATCAAAGTCGCTTTTGATATCAATGAAATGTTGGAACCAGCCGGGAGAGGGATCGGCCCAATTTTAGAGGCAAGAGATGTTTTATACGTTTTAGAACAGGATGTTGATCGACCTTTGAAACTTGAGGCAAAAGCTTTAAGACTAGCTGGTCTCCTTCTTAATTTATGCTACAAAGATCTCAAAGTTAATCTTGATGGTGAAGAAGAAGCGACAAAGATTTTAAAAAGTGGTCTGGCTCTTAAAAAATTTCAAGAAATTGTTGCCGCTCAAGGAGGAATTAAAGAAATAAAAAGCAATAAACTCAAACTATCAAAATTTAAAAAAGATATTTTAGCACCATCTTCTGGTAAAATTAAAGATATTAATAATTATAATCTTAATACCATTGCTAAAATTCTTGGTGCACCAAAAGACAAACAAGCAGGGATTTATCTTTACAAAAAACTAGATCATTCGGTCAAAAAAAACGAACCGATAATAACTTTTTATTCAAATGATAAATATTTACTAGAAGAGGCTGAAGTGACTTTAGAAAATTTACCAATTTTTAAAATCGAGCATTAAAAAATGAAAAAATTTTTTATTTTTTTATTTATTTTTTTCATTAGTATTACTTTCGCTTATGTCTATTACAAACAAGGATTACTTCCGGTTGATAAAAATAATAAACAAACAAAAATTTTCGTTATTCGAAAAGGTGAAAGTTTAAAAAGTATAATCGATAATCTTTACCGTGAAAATCTAATAAGAAACAAACTAGCTTTTTATCTTCTTGTAAAAAACATGGGGATCGAAAAAAGTATTCAAGCTGGTGATTTTAGAATTTCTCCATCAATGAATGCTGAAACGATTGCTAAAATATTAACTAAGGGTACTCTTGATATTTGGCTCACCATTATCGAAGGATTAAGAAAAGAAGAAATCGCCCAACTTATTAGTCAAAATTTTTCTATTCCAGAAAGTGAGTTTTTAAAGTATGCCAAAGAAGGTTATCTTTTTCCTGACACCTATCTTATCCCTAAAGAGGCAACTGCTGAAGCAATTGTTAAAATATTAAACAATAATTTTTATCGTCGATTTAATAAAGAACTTCAAAAAAAAGCAGCTAAAAAAGGACTAACAGAGGAAGAAGTAATAATTATCGCCTCTTTGGTTGAAAGAGAAGCTAAGTATGATGAAGATCGACAAAAAGTAGCCAGTATCATTTTAAAACGCCTAAAAAACGACTGGCCTTTACAAATTGATGCTACAGTCCAGTATGCCTTGGGTTATCAACCTCAAGAAAGATCATGGTGGAAAAGATATCTTACTCAAAAAGATTTAGAAATTGACTCGCCATATAATACTTATAAAAAAAAAGGCCTTCCCCCAGGCCCAATCTGCAATCCTGGTCTTGCTTCAATCAAAGCAGTAATTGGCGCCTCAGAAAATACACCTTACTGGTATTATCTCTCCGACAAAACCGGTCGAATGCACTATTCTAAAACTTTAGAAGAACATAACGAAAATATAAGAAAGTATCTTCGATAATCTTATTTTATTATTTTAATCTTCATTATTAATTATGAATTTCTTTAATTTTTTCGACGATTTTGAGATAACTTAATTTTGTTAAAAAATAATCAAATTTATTTTTATAACCTTAAATTTTATATTGATTCATATCTAGCCAAAATCCCTATATTCTTTTTATTTTTACGATTTTTTAATAGATTCTTTATTTATGTTTTTTTAATTGACTAAATAATCCCTTTGCCTTAAAACTAAAAAAGCTATTTTTGGTAATAATCACATGATCAATAACCTCTATTCCCAAAAGCTTTCCTATCGCTACCAATTTTTGAGTTAAAACAACATCTTCTTTTGAAGGAGTGGGGTCACCGGAAGGATGGTTATGAATTAAAATAATTGAAGCGGCTTTATGTTTAATTGCTTCGGCAAAAACTTCACGAGGATGAATGACAATTTTATTTAAAGTACCAATTGAAACTTCCGCCACTGAATAGTTTCGAGTATTTAAAGCAATAAGATAAAAATGTTCTTTTGAGTAATCACTAAATCTCGCTTTCATCAACTGAAAAACTTTTTTTGGACTATTTAAATCTTTACTTTTATAAGGAGGTGCTTGGGTATAAAGTCGTCGACCAATTTCAAAAGCCGCTTTGATTTGAGCGGCTTTAGCTAGACCTATTCCATGAATCGATTGAAGTTCTTCAAGACTGGCTTGCGCTATTTTTTCTAAATTTCCAAAAATAGAAAGAAGTTTTTGAGCTGTTAAAGCAACCGATTCCCCAGCAATTCCTTTTCCTAAAATTATCTGTAAAAGCTCCTGCGTGGACAATGCTTTCTCTCCAAATCTTATTAATCGCTCTCTTGGTCTCTCCTCCAATGGTAAATCTTTTAAAGTAAATGATTTAGTCATTATTTTTTTTGATTTTTAAATCTTATTAGTTTCTTCAAAATTTTCTTTTTGGTCAGTTACTCTTTTTATCACCTCTCTTGGTTTTGATCCTTCCGCTGGCCCAACATAACCAGCTGCCTCTAATTGATCTAAAATTCTTGCCGCTCGAGCATAACCAATTTTAAATTTTCTTTGCAGAAAAGAAGCGGAAGCATAATCTTGATGAATAATAAGATTGACTACCTCATCAAATAAAGGATCTTTTTCGTCTTCATCAACAAAAATTCCACTTCCGCCGGTTGTTTTTCCACTCAAATTCACTTTTTGTTCAACTACTTCTGTCGTATAACAAACTGGTGGATTGTTTAATTTAATAAATTCGACCAATTTTTGAACATCTATTTCTGAAATAAATGGCCCCTGAAGTCTTTTTGGTTTAGCTTGATCAGGTGGTAAATAAAGCATATCACCTCGTCCCAAAAGTTTTTCTGCTCCTGGCATATCGATAACTACTCGTGAATCAATCATCGAAGACACATTAAAAGCAATCCTTGTGGGAATATTAGCTTTCATCAAACCAGTTATCACATCAACTGAAGGTCTTTGAGTGGCTAAAACTAAATGAATACCTGTTGCCCTTGCCATTTGAGCAATTCGAGTAATCAAATCTTCTGCCTCTCTGGCCGCAAAAATCATCAGATCAGCCAATTCATCGATAATAAAAACAATATAAGGTTTTTTTTCTACATCTGGTAAAGTGTTATAAGACTCTAAATTTCTTGCTTTTACTTTTGCAAATTCCTTATATCGACTTTCCATCTCAGAAACAGTCCATTGTAATGCTGAAATTATCTGTTTTGCCTCAACAATCACTTCGGCTAATAAATGAGGAATACCATTGTATAAAGTCAACTCAACTCTTTTTGGATCAACTAAAATTAAACGTAAATCCTCCGGTTTAGTCCGAAAAAGAAAAGTAGAAATCCAAGCATTCAACAAAACTGACTTTCCTGAACCAGTAACACCAGCAATCAAAACATGCGGCATTTTGGCAATAGAAGCAAAATGAGGATTACCAGAAACATCTAAACCTAAAGGAACAAGAAGAGGGTCAAAGTTCTGGGTAAAAGTTGGCGCTGACAAGATGCTTTTCAAACTAACAATTTCTGGTCGGCGATTAGGAATTTCAATTCCCACCAAAGATCGACCAGGAATGGGCGCCTCAATTCTTACCATTCCAGTAGGGGCGGCTAAAGATAAGGCTAAATCATTGGCTAAAGCCGTAATTTTGGAAAGTTTTGTTCCTTCAGCTATCTTTAAAGCATATTGGGTAACCGTTGGTCCTGGGTTAATTTCTTCAATTCTTGCCCTTATCCCAAAACTTTCTAAAGTTTTTTCAATAACATCAGCGTTTCTGGCTACATCACCTCGATCGGCCTCCTTTTGAGAAATATCAGAAAGCAAGGTAAGCGGAGGAAATACCCAATTGGCTTTTTGAGAAGAGGATAAAGGTTTAATCGTTAACTCTTCTTTTTTTTTCTCTTTATTTGATCCTATTTTGGCAATTGTCGATATTTCAACCGGTTTTTTATAAGGTTGAAAAACTGGTGATTTTTTTTCTTCGATAAAATCTTTTTTCTCTTTTATTTTTATTTTTTTTGTAAATAAACTTTTTGCTAAATAATTTTTAATAAATAAAAAAATTTGTTTAGTAACCCGCCACAATAAAATAAATAAAAAATCAACGGAAGTATCAAAAAACAAAACAAAACCCATAAGTAAAGTAGCAAAAAGAATCAATAAAGCTCCAAAAGAAGAAAAATCAAGCTTTAAATTATTGTAAATAGCTTCCCCATATAAACCAGAATGAAAAAGACCCAAAAGAGAAATAAAAATAAAAATCATCCCAATGGTAATATTGGGTTTGATGATTTTCAACTTTTTACTATTAAAAAAATGACTGGCAATAAAAATTAAAATTAAAGGAACAAAGAAAGCGAGTCCTCCAAATTTTTCAATTAAAATTTGATTTAGTTGATATAAAATCCTCCCTTCATTTTTTGAAGAAAAAATCTGTATAAAAGAAAGGATCAAAATTACCGCAACAACGATTAGTAAAAAACCAAAAAGATTAAAAACAGTCTGACGATTAATCTTCATCTTTAAAAATGGAATTCTAAGTAATCTCTTTCGTGCCATAGTTAAAATAATTATAAACGCAGATGAGAGAAAAAATCAATCACCTCAATAATTGTAGATTGATTCTTCCTTGATTATCAATTTGATAAACACGTACCTTTACTTTTTGGCCAACTTTAACAAAACGGGGGAGATTACGGACAAAACCTAAACCCATCTGCGATACATGAACTAATCCTTCTTTTCCGGGAAAAAGCTCAACCAAAAAGCCAAATGGGAAAAGTTTTTTTACTTCACCAACAAAAATCTCACCCACGGTAACGTCGCGAACCATGTTTTTAATCAATGAGGCTGCCTCTTCAACTTTTTCTTTATCTAATCCGCTAATATTGACCTTTCCCTCTTCATCAATAGTAATATCAACCCCAGTTTTAGCAATAAGACTTCTTATGGTTTTCCCTCCAGGACCGATAATATCACCAATTTTATCTTCAGGAGGAGTAATCACCAGCACTTTTGGTGCATATTGAGAAAGTTCTTTTCGAGGATAAGCAATAGTTTTCTCAATCACCTCTAAAATTCTTAACCTCGCTAATCGTCCTTTTTCCAGTGTTTCGGCTATCATTTTATCAGTCAAACCGTTATTTTTAATATCAAGTTGAATTGCTGTCACACCCTTTCTTGTCCCCGCAATTTTAAAATCCATCTCCCCAGCAAAATCTTCAACCCCCATAATATCGGTTAAAATCACATAGTCGGTATCAGACAAAGAAACAAGCCCCATAGCCACTCCAGCAACCGGTGATTTAATTGGCACTCCAGCATCCATTAAGGCCAAAGTTGAACCACAAACAGAGGCCATTGAAGTTGAACCGTTGGAAGATAAAACCTCAGAAACAACCCTAATCGTATAGGGAAAATCTTTTTCTGATGGCAAAACCGGCTCCAAAGCTTTTTCGGCTAAAGCTCCATGACCAATTTCTCGTCTTGAGGGAAAACCCAACCGGCCAATTTCACCCACCGAATACGGCGGCATATAATAATGATGAATGTATCTTTTTGCCTCCTCGCCTTCAGGGCTTTCAATCAGTTGTTCTAAAGACGGAGAGCCTAAGGTAACCACTGATAACACTTGGGTTTCTCCCCGCTGAAAAAGACCAGAACCATGAGTCCGTGGTAAAACCGAAACCTCCGCCGAAAGTGGCCGAATGTCATCCGGTCCTCTTTTATCAATCCTTTTTCTTTCTTTTAGAATTTTTTGACGAATGCTTTCTTTAGTCAAGTAATCAATTGTTTTGACTATCTCATTTTTATCAAACTCATCTTTATATTTTTCCAAAACACCCTCAACCACTGCCTCCAAAGCCTCAGCGTCATCAAACTCTTTTTCTGCTTTTTTTAAAACCAAGTTATTTATCTCTTTATCAAAATCTTTACGCAAAACTTTAACTAATTTTTCATTATAAACTGTTGGGGAAAATTGAATTTTTGGTTGACCAACTTTTTTTCTTAAATTATCAATAAAATCAATTATTTTTTGCCCCTCTTTTTTAGCAAGATTAATTCCTTCTAAAAGTAATTTTTCTTCGATTTCTTCGGCTTTTGTTTCAATCATCACCACTTTCTCTTTGGTTGAAGAAACAACTAAATCCAAAATTGAATACTTCTCTTCTTCCTCATCAGGATTGACAATAAAAGATCCTTCCCTCAAAGAGTCATCACTCCCATTGGCTTTAATATAACCAATGCGCAAAGTAGCAATAGGGCCGGCCCAAGGAATAGGAGAAAGATGAAGAGCGGCCGAAGTCGTCAATGCCGCCAAGATCTCTGGCGAATTAACCCCATCAACGGAAAGAAGGGTAACAATTATCTGAACTTCTTGAGAAAAACCCTTGGGAAAAAGAGGGCGAATAGAGCGATCAATTAAACGCGCTTTTAAAACTGCCTCATCCGAAGGACGTCCTTCTCTCTTTACCCAGCGTGAACCTTTAATCCGCCCACCGGCGTAAAGTTTCTCCACATACTCAACCGATAAAGGTAAATAGTTAATATTTTCGTTTTCTTTTCCTAAAGTTACGGTTACCAAAACACAAGTATCGCCTAATCGACCAAAAACAGAAGTTGTCGCATAAAAAGCAACTTTTCCGATTTGAAAAGTAAGTTTTTGACCATTAATATCAATATTTTCTTCAATAATCTTCATTTTTTTAATCCCAATTCTTTAATAAGTCTCTTATAACGTTTCTCGTCCAAACGCTGAAGATAATTCAAAAGACGGCGCCTTTTAGCTATCGTTTTTAGAAGTCCTCGCCGCGAATGATTGTCCTTTTTATTCTCTTCAAGATGAGTAGTAAGGCGCTGGATTTTATACGTCAACAAAGCAATTTGAACTTCTGGAGAACCAGTATCACCTTTATGTTGAGCAAACATTTCAATAATTTTTTGCTTATCATCTGGTAATTTTTTTACCATAACTTTAAAATTATAATAAACAAAAATGAAAGTTGCAAGAGAGATTTTCTTTCCCCTAGTTTTATTATTAACAATTTGGGTTTTTATACCTCCATTTTCTTCGTTAATAATCGTTTTTGTCAACTTTCTAATCTCATTAATTTTTTATCTATTTGTAAAAAATTTTTTCTCTAAAAAAAACTCTTTGATATTGAGTTTTTTTTTATTATCATTTCTTTCCCTTTGGGTTTTAAAAATATTAACCATTTTTAATTTTATTTCTCTAATTACTTTTACCCTCTTAGCAGTTTTTTTGATAAAATAAATATTTATGAGAAAATCTTTTTACATTACCACTACCCTTCCCTATGTCAATGCTGATCCTCATATTGGTTTTGCGATGGAAATAGTAAGAGCCGACAGTATTGCTCGAATAAAACGCTTCTTAGGATATGAAGTTTTCTTCAATACCGGCAGCGATGAACATGGTCAAAAAATTTATCAAAAAGCCAAAGAAAAAAATCTTAACCCTAAAACCTATTGCGATCAACAAGTTAAAAAATTTCATCAGCTTAAAGAAGCTTTAAATTTAACTTATGATCGATTTATAAGAACAACCGATAAAGATCACGTCAAAGCCGCTCAAAAATTTTGGCAAATCTCTTTGAAAAATGGTGATATCTACAAAGCCAAATATCAAGTTAAATACTGCGTGGGTTGCGAGATGGAAAAAACCGAATCAGAATTAGTTGATGGATACTGCCCTATTCACCCCAATCGCCAATTAGAGATCATTGAAGAAGAAAACTATTTTTTTAGGTTCTCAAAATATCAAAAAAAACTGCTTGATTTTTATGAAAAAAATAAAGGTTTTATAAAACCTGAGTTTCGTTTTTATGAACTTAAAAACTTTGTCAAAAAAGGATTAAAAGATTTTAGTATATCAAGAGTAAAAGAAAAAATGCCGTGGGGGATACCGGTTCCGGGTGACAAAACCCAAGTAATGTATGTCTGGTTTGATGCTTTAATTAACTACATCTCAACACTTGGTTGGCCGGAAAATAAAAAAAACTTTGAAAAATTTTGGCCAGGGATTCAAATTGCTGGAAAAGACAATCTTCGCCAACAGGGTGCGATGTGGCAAGCGATGCTTATGTCTGTTAATCTTCCTCCCTCAAAACAAATCTTTATCGAGGGATTTATTACCAGTGATGGTCAAAAGATGAGCAAAAGCTTGGGTAATGTCGTTGATCCATTTTTAATGGTTAAAAAATATGGAACCGATGCTCTCCGTTTTTATCTTTTAAAAGAGATTCCAAACTTTGACGATGGTGATTTTTCAGAAACAAGAATGAAAGAGTTATATAATTCATTTTTAGCTAATGAATTAGGTAATCTAGCTACTCGACTTACCAACTTAGCCGAAAAAGATAAAATCAGATTTTCACTACCAAATAAAGATCGAGTTATAAAAAACATTTCATTTTTGGAAAATTTTATTGATAATTTTTATTTTAATCAAGCTATTGATTATCTTTGGCAGGAAATAAAAGACTTAAATAAAAAAATTGACCATTTCTCACCATGGAATAAAAAACAAAATGAAAGAAAAACGTTTTTAAAAACATCGCTTGAGCAACTATATTTAATTGCTATAAAACTTTATTCTTTTTTACCCAACACTGCTAATATCATCATTAACAATTTGAGCAATAAAGTTATAAAAATTCCTCCTCTTTTTCCTAAAATAAAATGATAAAAAATTTTTTGAAAAGACCAATTTTATTGGTATATCAAAATTCAAAAAAAGTGATATTTATTTCTTTAATCTTATTTTTTATTATCTTTATTTACTTTTATATTTTCTATCAATTACCATCACCAAAAAAACTTAAGAACTTTGAAGCTATTCCTGTTTCAACTCAAATTCTTGATAGAAATGGCAAACTTCTTTACCATCTTTATAGCAATCAAAAAAGAACCATTGTAAAAATAAATACCCTGCCTAAACATGTTATTCAAGCAACGATTGCCATAGAAGATAAAAATTTTTATCACCACCAAGGCGTTTCTCTTTTTGGAGGTATTTTAAGAGCAGCTAAAGATACTTTTTTTAAAAAACAACTTCAAGGTGGTTCAACTATTACACAACAATTAATAAAATCTGCTCTTTTATCACCAGAAAGAACGTTAAGAAGAAAAATTAGAGAAATAGTTTTGGCTTTATGGACAGAAAAAATGTTTACTAAGGAAGAAATTTTAGAACTTTATCTTAACCAAATTCCCTATGGAGGAGCCGCGTATGGAATTGAAGAAGCAGCGTTAAAATACTTTGATAAACACGCTAAAGATTTGACTCTTGAAGAAGCTGCTTTTCTGGCTGGTTTACCTCAAGCACCAACATTATATTCTCCCTACCACAATCCAAACTTAGCTTTAAAAAGAAGAAATGAAGTTTTAAAAGCAATGTATCAACAAAAATATATCACCAAAAAAACTTATGAAGATACGATCAAAAAACCACTTAAAGTTAAACCCTTATTAGAAAAAATAAAAGCACCTCATTTTGTTTTTTTTGTAAAATCACTTCTTGAAGAAAAATATCAAATACAAGATATTGAAACCGGTGGTTTTAAAGTTTATACCACTTTAGATTTAGAAATTCAAGAAGAAGCAGAAAAAATTTTAAAGGAAGAAATAGAAAAAGTAAAAAATCTAAACGTAGGCAATGGGGGCATTTTAGTAACCCGACCACCAACCGGTGAAATTTTGGCAATGGTTGGTTCAGTTGATTATTTCGCCACACCCTCCGGTAGTTTTAACGTCACCATTGCTCTTCGACAACCAGGATCGGCAATAAAACCATTAAATTATGCGGTTGGTATTGAAAGAAAATTAGTTACCCCTGCCACTGTTTTTAATGATATCCCAACCTGCTTTATCGCTACTGGTCAGCCTAAATCTTATTGTCCAGTAAATTATGACGGTCAATTTCACGGGCCAATCCAACTTCGTTTCGCTTTAGGAAACTCTTATAATATCCCAGCCGTTAAGATGTTGGCTTTAAATGGTGTAGAAAACTTTATTGCTTCAGCTTCCGCCTTTGGGATTACCACATTTAAAGATCCAAAAAATTACGGTCTTTCTTTGACTTTGGGAGGTGGCGAAGTAAAAATGACCGAAATGGCCCAAGCTTTTTCGGCTTTTTCTAATCGTGGAAAAGTAAAAGACCTTAATCCTATTTTAAAAATTGAAGACAAATATGGTAGAAAAATTTTTGAATTCAAAGATCCAAATTTTAAAAAAGATATAAAAAAACCTTTAGGTTATCCTAATTTTTTTGCTATTCATGGAAATCAAGTTATATCATCAGAAACTGCTTTTCTTATTTCTCACATTCTTTTGGACAATAACGCAAGAACTGCCGCCTTTGGTCCTTCCTCTTACCTACAAATTCCAAATAAAGCGGTTTCAGTAAAAACAGGGACAACCGATGACAAAAGAGACAACTGGACTATCGGTTATACACCAAATTTTTTAGTATCAGTTTGGGTAGGAAATAACGACAACTCACCTATGCACCCCTCACTTACCTCAGGATTAACTGGTGCCTCCCCTATTTGGAATCGAGTAATGCGTTATGTTTTAAAAAACCAACCCGATCTTTGGCCAGTAAAACCTCAAAATATTATTGGCCTTAAAGTTTGTTGGGACTCAGGAGACATAGTAAAAAAAACGAGTGAAGGAGAAGAAAGTTGTCCTTCGCGCTTTGAATACTTTATAAAAGGAACAGAACCAAAAGACTCTAATATCTTAAAGCAAATTGTTCCAGTAACCAAAGATGATAAGCTTGCCCCGCCTAATTGGCCAGAAGTTGAGATGAAGGAAAAAACGATTATCAAGGATATGTTTGGGATATATTGTGTTGATTGTAATCATGATAAAGAAATTCCCCAAATAATAAGATTATAAAAAAAATTATTTTTGAAAAGATAAAAAAGGAAGGAGCAAAAGAAGAAAAAAAGACTCAATTATTTCGGAAGTAAAATCACCTACTAACTCAAATAGTTCTTTTTCTGAAGCCATATATTAGTTAAAGATAACTAATATAAATAATATTATAACAAAAACATATTTACTTCAACATAAAATAAATAACTTATCAAAATAACTCTTTTTTTACCGGTATCCTTTTTTCTGAATCTCAAAAAATTTTTTATACAGCTTGTTATTTTTTATTAACATCTCATGTGTCCCCGACTCAATAATATTACCATTATCTAAAACATAAATTTTATCAGCTTTTCTTACCGTTGAAAAACGATGAGAGATAAAAACTAAAGTTTTCTTTTGATAAACATTTATTAAATTTTCAAATATTTCCTCTTCAGCCTGAGGATCTAAATTTAATGTTGGCTCATCGAGAATCAAAATCGAAGCATCACGATACAAAGCACGAGCAATAGCAACTTTTTGCCATTGACCAACAGAAATTTCTCGACCTTTTTCAAACCATCGACCCAAAATTTGATCCAATCCTTTTTCTTGTTTTAATAATTCCTCAGCTTTTGCTTTTTTTAATGCTTCATTTATTAAGTCATCATTTACTTTCTTAATATCACCAAAAACTATATTTTCCCTTAAACTTAAATAATATTTAGCAAATAAAAACTTGATCAATCATCTGTCGATAAAGATAATAAACCAAAAAAAGAAAAATCACGCCTACAAATGAGGTGAAAAAATAAAGTAAAAGAATTATTCTTTCTTCTTTAAAAGCGATTTTTAATAAACGAAGATAAAAATAAATGTTTTTTAATTTCTCTCATTATATAATTTTAACATTATGATAGCCGTTATCCAGCGAGTAAAATCAGGAAAGGTTTTGATTGAGGGAAAAGTTTTTTCTCAAATTAATCACGGATATGTAATTTTAGTCGGTTTTTGTGAGGAAGATAATGAAAATATTGTTTTAAAAATGGCGGAAAAAATCGCTAATTTGAGAATTATGGCTGATAAAAATGGAAAAATGAATTTTAATCTTTCTCAAGTTCAAGGTGAAATTCTTTTAGTGTCTCAATTTACTTTATGTGCCGATACATCCCAAAGAAGACCTTCATTTATAAAAGCACTTGAACATAAAAAATCAGAAAAACTATACCATCTTTTGGTTAAAAAGTTAGAAGAAAAAAATCTTATTGTTAAAACAGGTAAATTTGGATCTTATATGACGGTTGAGATAATAAATGACGGACCGGTAACAATTATTTTAGATAGTAAATATTTTTAAATATTTTTTATAATAAAAATTATTATGTCACATCGTGTTTTATCTGGAATTAGAGCAACCGGCCAGTTACATCTTGGTAATTATTTAGGCGCTATCAAAGGGATGATTGAACTGCAAAACAATCCCGGTTATGAAACATTTTATATGGTCGCCGATGCCCATACAATTACTACCCCTTTTTCTGTCAACGAACTTCGTCAAAATAAAGGAGAAATCATTATTGACTACTTAGCCGCGGGGCTTAACCCAGAAAAATCAACTCTTTTTATTCAATCACAAATAAACGAACATTTTGAACTGGCTTTTTATTTTTCATCAGTAACAACTATAGCTCGGATGATGCATCTTCCCACCTATAAAGATAAAGTAAAACAATATCCAAAACATAACACAATGGCGCTTTTGAACTATCCAATTTTAATGGCGGCCGATATTCTTTTGTATAAAGCTGATCTTGTGCCAGTTGGCATCGATCAAGAACCTCATTTAGAAGTGACTCGCGAAATTGCTCGAAAAATGAATCAAATTTACAAAACTAATTTTCCAGAACCAAAACGATTCGCTACCAAAAGCGAATACATTCCTTCATTAACCGGGGAAGGAAAGATGAGTAAATCAGTTGAGGGAAGTTATATTAATTTAACTGATTCCATCGATGAAATTCGAAAAAAAATTCGAGCTGTGCCAACCGCTTCAATTGCCGGCGGGCCAATTATTGGTGGGATAAAAACTCTTTTTATGCTTTCAGAAATCTTTTTACCAAAAAAGATTTATGAAGAATTTAAAGAAAAATACTACAGTCAAACTTTAAAATTTATTGAGTTAAAAGATGCATTGACCGAGGCAATTTACCAAGAACTAAAACCTTTCCAAGAAAAAAGAAAACAAATTGCTTCTGATTTAGCATATGTAGAAAAAGTAATAAAAGAAGGCGTTCAAAAAGCAAAAATAGTGGCACAAGAAACTTTAAAAGAAGTAAAAGAAAAGATGGGGCTTAATTAATTTTACTAAAAAATGTTATAATTTGATATTCAAAAAGCCAGCATAGCTCAGCGGTAGAGCGTCCGTTTCATAAGCGGGTGGTCGCAGGTTCGAATCCTGCTGCTGGCACTTGTTTTTATGAGTAAATTTGATCTTTCAATTATTATTGTTTCTTATAATACAA
>Ga0197142_1000164_pt1 | contig 59480 bp, 55 predicted proteins | sample GBS60_MetaG_FD_148614 | JGI IMG/M metagenome (GOLD analysis project Ga0197142, IMG submission 148614) | Sediment microbial communities from Great Boiling Springs, Gerlach, Nevada, United States - GBS 60_MetaG | ecosystem: Environmental > Aquatic > Thermal springs > Hot (42-90C) > Sediment... | reverse complement strand
AGGAGGATGCATCCGAGGCCGGCGACGAGAACGCGACGATGGCGTGCCCAAGCCTTCCAGATCCGCCGCCATGCCTGCCGTCGAAGATCTCTTCGGCCCCGCGTGGGGACCGCCGTTGCCCAGAACGCATGCCTCATCGCTTCCCCTTGCGCTCTCAGTATGCGCGCAGTTGCTCGCGATACGCCGAGAACTGCCGCTTCATCTCCTCTAGCGAATCGCCGCCGAACTTCTCGCGGAGAGCTTGAGCAAGCACGAGCGCTACCATCGCCTCCCCGACCACACCAGCCGCCGTAATCGCCGTCACATCCGAGCGTTCGAAGGCGGCATCGGCTGGTTCCTTGGTCAGGATGTTGACGCTGCGCAGCGGGCGCCGCAAGGTCGAGAGCGGCTTCATATACCCCCGTATGCGAATCTCCTCGCCGTTGCTGATCCCCCCTTCGAGACCACCGGCCCGATTCGTCTTCCTGTAGAATCGGCGTTCGGCAGGATCATAGAAGATCTCGTCATGGACGCGCGAACCGGGCCAGGAGGCCGCCATCACGCCGAGGCCGATCTCCACGGCCTTCACCCCCTGGATGGACATGAGGGCTTGCGCCAATCGTCCATCCAGGCGCAGATCCCATTGCGTGTGCGCGCCCAAGCCGGGCGGCACGCCGTGGGCGACGACTTCGAAAAGACCTCCGAGCGTGTCTCCTGTGCGCATCGCCTCTTCGATTCGCGCGACCATTTGCGCCTCCAGCTCCCGATCGACGCAGCGCAGGGGCGAATCCTCAGGGATGGCTTGGATCTCTTCCCACGAGACATCCGCGCGCGGATGCTCGGGCACGCCCCCCACCATCAAGACGTGGCTGCTCACCTCGATTCCGAACTCCCGAAGCAGGAGCTTGGCCAAGGCTCCGGCCGCTACGCGCGCAGCCGTTTCGCGCGCGCTCGCTCGTTCGAGGATATCTCGCAGATCGTGCGTATCGTACTTCAGCCCTCCGGCTAAATCGGCATGTCCCGGCCGCGGGCGCACAACGCGCCGCGCCTTTCGTTCATCCTCGACAGATCGCGGCTCCGGCGTCATCACCTCCTGCCAATTCGCGAAATCCCGATTCTCAATGAGCAGTGCGATCGGCGATCCCAGCGTACGCCCATATCGCACGCCGCTCAGGATCTCCGCGCGGTCCCGCTCAATTCGCTGTCGAGCCCCACGCCCGAATCCTTGCTGTCGCCGCTGCAGCTCGCGCGCGATGAATTCCACGTCCACCGGTAGGCCGGACGGGAATCCCTCTACGATGGCCAGGAGCGCTCGGCCATGTGATTCCCCTGCTGTGAGAAACCGGATGGTCATTGCCGAATCCTCAGCTGGGGATCTCCAGTAGCCTGCACTTCAGCGCCTTGATGCGATCGCGCAACAAAGCTGCGCGCTCGAACTGAAGCTGCCGCGCCGCTTCTCGCATCTCCGCCTCCAAGCGCCGGATACGTTCCTCGATGGCCGCCTCCGTCGTCACCTCTTCGTCCTCTTCCATGGAAACCGTCACATAATCGGCCTCGATAATGCGGACGAGCGTCTCCTCGATAGGCTTGACAACCGATTGCGGTGTGATCCCGTGCCGCCGGTTGTACTCCTGCTGCTTCGCTCGGCGCCGCTCCGTCTCGCGGATCGCTTGTTCCATGGATTCGGTGATGCGATCGGCGTAGAGAATTGCTTTAGCATGGACGTGACGCGCGCAGCGCCCGATGGTCTGAATGAGCGCGCGCGTCGAGCGCAGGAATCCTTCCTTATCCGCATCGAGGATGGCGACGAGCGAGACCTCCGGCAGGTCCAGCCCCTCGCGCAACAGGTTCACGCCGATGAGGACATCGAAATCCCCGCGTCGAAGATCGCGCAGGATCTTGACCCGCTCCAACGTGTCGATTTCCGAGTGAAGGTAGCGGACGCGCACCCCGAGCTCCGCATAATAGGCGCACAAGTCCTCGGCCATGCGCTTGGTCAGCGTCGTCACCAGGACGCGCTCGCCGCGGGCCACTCGTTGGCGGATCTCCTCGAGCAAGTCGTCCACCTGTCCGCGCACAGGGCGCACCTCTACCTCCGGATCGAGTAGGCCCGTCGGACGAACGACCTGCTCGACGACCTCCCCCCCTACCTTCTCCAGCTCATACTCACCCGGAGTCGCCGAGACGAAGATGACCTGACCGACGCGCGCCTCCCACTCCTCGAACGTCAGCGGCCGATTGTCGAGCGCACTCGGCAAGCGAAAGCCATACTCCACGAGCGTCTCCTTCCGCGAGCGGTCCCCATGGTACATACCGCGAATCTGAGGGATGGTTTGGTGGCTCTCGTCCACGATGATGAGCGTATCCTTGGGGAGATAATCGAGCAGCGTCGGCGGTGGCTCACCTGGCCTCCGTCCCGTCAAATGCCGGGAATAATTCTCGATCCCGCGACAGTAGCCGAACTGCTCCAGCATCTCCAGATCGTACAGCGTGCGCTCCTGAATCCGCTGCGCCTCGATTCGCTTCCCCTGTGCTTCCAATTGAGGCCGCCACCACTCGAGCTCCTCCCGAATCGAACGAATGGCCCGGCGCAGTACATCGCGGCGGGTGACAAAGTGCGTCTTCGGATAGAGGGCCACCCGCTCCAGGCGCTCGATCACCTCTCCAAAGAGCGGATCAATCGTCGCCAGCGAATCCACCTCGTCCCCCCACAGCTCGATGCGAACGGCCAGGTCGCGATCCACCGGATAGATGTCAACGATATCTCCCCGCACGCGAAATGTCCCGCGCCGTAGCTCCTCTTCGGTACGTTCGTACTGCAGCTCGACCAACCGCCGCAGGAGCTCCGAGCGCGTGAGCTTTTGACCCCGATGCACCCAGAGCAGCATCCCGTAGTATTCGCTCGGATCGCCAAGGCCGTAAATGCAAGAGACGCTCGCCACGATGATGACGTCCCGCCGCTCGAACACCGCCCGCGTGGCCGACATGCGGAGACGGTCAATGTCCTCGTTGATGATCGCCTCCTTCTCGATGTACGTGTCGGTCGCTGGAATATAGGCCTCCGGTTGATAGTAGTCGTAGTAGCTCACGAAGTATTCCACGGCATTGTAGGGGAAGAATTTTTTGAACTCTTGGTAGAGCTGCGCCGCGAGCGTCTTATTGTGCGCCATCACGAGGACAGGTCGGTTCACCTGTTCAATGACCTTCGAGATCGAGAACGTCTTGCCCGAGCCTGTGATGCCCATGAGGACCTGAAAGCGTCTCCCTTCGCGCACGCCGCGCACGAGGGCCTCGATCGCCTCCGGTTGATCGCCGCGCGGTTGATAATCGGAGACCAGCGTGAATGCCATAGCGCGCTCTCATCAAACGCTGAATTATAGTCCGAGCTCGTGGGCGGGAGCAAAGACCGTGGTCTCGCTTCCATGGGCGTCCTTTTTCTCCGCCCGCGCGATTTCTTGATATAATGTCGCTCTGATGACGTCGCACCGTCCGGACGCGGGGTCGTCGCACACGCGGGATGGGGAGAGGGAAGGTGTTTAAGATCCTCGTTGTGGATGATGAGGAGCTCGTGAGATCCTTCGTCGCGCGCGCTCTCGTCAGCGAAGAGTACGCTGTGGAGACAGCGGCCACTGTATCGGAAGCGCTGGAGCATGTGCGTCGGGAGTTCTTCGACCTTATCATCACGGATCTCATGATGTCCCCCCTCTCGGGCATGGACCTGCTGCGCGCCATCAAGGAGCTCTCCCCGGAGACGGATGTCCTCATGATGACGGCCTATGGGACGATCGAGACGGCCGTCCAAGCCATGAAGCTCGGTGCCTGCGATTACATCACCAAGCCCTTTCCGGTGGACGAACTCCGCCTGCGCGTGGAGCACATTCTGGAGAAGAGGCGCCTTCGGCACGAGAACCGGTGGCTCCGCCAAGAGCTGTTCCATCATCTCGGGATCGAGAACCTTGTGGGCCAGAGTCCTGCCTTCCTTCAGGTGCTGGAAAAGGTGCGCCGTGTTGCTCCGACCGACGCCACTGTGCTTCTCACTGGCGAGACCGGCACCGGTAAGGACGTGCTCGCCCGCGCGATCCATCTCTTGAGCCGACGTGCCGCGCGGCCGTTCGTCGCGGTCAACTGCGCGGCTGTGCCGGAATCGCTGTTGGAGAGCGAGCTCTTCGGCCACGTCAAAGGCGCGTTCACCGGGGCGGTGGCGAATCGAAAGGGCTTGATCGAGGAAGCGTCGGGTGGAACCCTCTTCCTTGATGAGATCGGTGCGGTTCCTCTTGCGATTCAGGCTAAGCTCCTCCGCGTGCTCGAGGAGAGGACGATCCGACGCCTGGGGGAAAACCGCGAGATCCCGGTGGACGTGCGGATCATCGCGGCGACTAATCGGGACCTCCGGGATGCGCTTCGGAGAGGGGAATTTCGCGAAGACCTCTACCATCGGCTCAACGTCGTCGTCATTGATCTCCCTCCGCTGCGGGCGCGGCGCGAGGACATCCCCCTACTGGTTCATCACTTCCTCCGCCAGTTCTGTCAGCGGGATCAGAAAGCGGTTGTGGGCTTCAGCGAGGCCGCCCTAGATCTGCTCATGAGGTACGACTTCCCGGGGAACATTCGCGAATTGCGCCATATCATCGAACACGCCGTCGCCCTCTCCTCCGGCCCGTGGATTATGCCTGCCGACCTGCCGGCTTCTGTCCACGCTTCCGGCGAGGCTTCGGGAGAGGGGGAACTGGAGACCGCTCTGGGTCAGGTCGAGCGCGACCTCATCCTCCGCGCGATCCAGCGCACTGAGGGGCATCTTGAGCGCGCGGCCCGAGAGCTCGGCGTGAGCCGCGTCACCCTGTGGCGGAAGATGAAGAAGCACGGATTGACCAAGCGCTTTTCGCCTCCTTCGGACCCTCGCGAGGACGTCTCATAACAAGCCGATTGCCTCCTGGTCCTGAATTGACGCCATGGGCGTCCTGGGATACATTTCTCTGGCAAAGCTCCGGTGAGGGGTTCCACATGCGAGAACGATCTTACGCCCTGGCGACCGATCTTTATGAACTGACGATGGCGGCGGCGTACTTCGAGAACCACATGAATCACCCCGCCACGTTCGAAGTGTTCGTGCGGTGGATGCCTCCCCATCGGAGCTATTTGGTGGCCGCCGGACTCGCGCAAGTGATCGAGTACCTGCTCGAGCTGCGGTTCTCCGCTCGCGATCTCGAATTCTTGCGCCGTCTGCCGGTCTTCCGGCATGTCTCGGATGCTTTCTTCGACTACCTGAGCGAGTTCCGGTTTCGCGGCGATGTGTGGGCCATGCCCGAAGGGACCGTCTTCTTCCCGAACGAGCCGATCCTGCGCGTTACGGCACCACTGATCGAAGCGCAGATCCTGGAGACCTACGTGCTGTCGTATCTCAATTTCGAGAGCGCTATTGCGAGCAAGGCTGCTCGCATCGTGGATGCGGCTTGTGGACGCGCCATCATTGAATTCGGCGCGCGTCGCGCGCATGGGATGGAGGCAGCGCTCTATGCCGCTCGGGCCGCTTATATCGGTGGGTGCATCGGGACCTCGAACGTTGAAGCCGGATATCGATTTGGGATTCCCATCTACGGCACGGCGGCCCACTCTTGGAACATGGCCTTTCCCGACGAGTTGGAGGCCTTTCGCGCCTATCTTCGCGTCTTCCCGGAGACGACGATCCTTCTCATTGACACCTATGACACGGTGATGGGCGCGCGAAAGGCGACGGCGCTCGGCTCGATCGTTCGCGGCGTGCGCCTGGATAGCGGAGATCTGGCGACGTTGAGCCGGCGCGTGCGCGCTATCTTGGATGAAGCGGGCATGACTGAGACGAAGATCATCGCCAGCGGCGATCTCGACGAGTACAGGATCGCTGATCTTCTGGAGCAGGGAGCGCCCATTGACATCTTTGGCGTCGGCACGCAACTCTCCACCTCCTACGATGCGCCGACGCTCGGCGGCGTCTATAAGCTCGTGGAAGAAGAAGTGGACGGCCGCGTCGTCTACAAGATCAAGCTGAGCACGGAGAAGGAGACGTATCCCGGTCGCAAGCAGGTGTGGCGGAGGACGGACGCCGAAGGCCGCTTCATCTCGGATGTGATCACGTTGGCCGATGAACCGCCGCCGTCTGATGCCTTTCCGCTTCTTGACGAGGTTATGCGCGAAGGGCGCCTGGTGGCCTCTTTGCCCACGCTGGAGGAGATTCGAGAGCGCGCTCTGGAGAACGTGCGCCGATTGCCCGAGATGTATCGTCGGCTGAGGGACGCCGCATCGTATCCTGTGATGCGGAGCGAACGTCTCGAACGGTTGCGTCAGCAGGTCGTCGCAGAGCTACAACGAGCGTGAACGTCATCCGGAGTCTCCGCTGAGCACGGCGCGTATCTCTTCCTCGCTCAGCTCCACGAATTGCCCCATGACGCGGAATTTTTGATACCGCCGGGCCACCAGCTCTTCCGCGGGAAGATCGCGCACTTCGGCCAGCGCCTCCAGGAGAAACCGATCCAGGATCTCCGCTGCGCGTCGCGGATCGGTGTGCGCGCCGCCGGCAGGCTCGGGCACGATCCGATCAACGACCCCGAGTTCGAACAAGTCCGAGGCCGTGAGCTTGAGCGCCTCGGCTGCGCGGTCGGCTTTGCTCGCATCCTTCCAGAGAATGGCGGCGCACCCTTCGGGCGAGATGACCGAGTAGATGGCGTTCTCCAGCATGAGAATGACGTCGCCAACGGCGATGGCCAGAGCTCCCCCAGACCCGCCCTCGCCCGTGATCGTCACAATGATGGGAACGCGCAGCCGCGCCATCTCGCGCAGGTTATAGGCGATCGCTTCGGCCTGCCCGCGCTCCTCCGCATCCACGCCCGGATATGCTCCAGGCGTATCCACGAAGGAGAAAATGGGGCGATGAAACTTCTCCGCCAGTTTCATCGCGCGAAAGGCTTTGCGATAGCCTTCGGGCTTAGGCATGCCGAAGTTGCGGAGCTGCCGCTGCTTGAAATCATGCCCTTTCTGATGTCCGACCACGAGCACCGGCTCTCCATGAAACCGCGCGAGGCCGCACACGATGGCCGGATCGTCGGCGAATCGCCGATCGCCGTGAATCTCCAGGAAATCCTCGAAAATCCACGAGACGAAATCGAGCGTGTGAGGGCGATCGGGATGCCGTGCGAGCTTCACCCGATCCATCGCCGTGACCGGGCGCACGACCTGATCGCGCAAGCGTTCGACCTGTTGCTTGAGAGCGACCAGCTCCTCCTGATCCGCTCGCGTCGTCGCCCGTTGTGACAGCTCCTCTAGCCGCTTCTCCAAATCGGCCAATTCCCGTCTCAGTTGCTCTCTCTCTTCCATCCCGCTTTCCCTCCAACCGAAGAGGACGTCGGACAAAAGCGCATCCCAGTACGAAGTGAGCGAGCTTCTGACCGGCGGTCGCGTATTTTACCGCAGAAGAGACAGGAATGCCTACCTCCTACCGACGAAGTCGCCGATCCTGCTCGATCGCGCGAAAGAAGCGCTCCACTTCTCGCCCTCGCCATCGTGCGACGCGGCGTTCCCGCTGCCGATCCCGCCACACGCCCGGCAAGTGCTGAATCGCATCCACAATGGACCTCCCAAACGCCCAATCCCCACGCAGCGGGATTGTCAGCACAAGCAAACCGACCATCCCCACATGCTCCAAGAGCCAATCCCACTCATCCAAGTTTTTCCAGTGCACAAGCAGACGATTCCGCTCGCTCACCCTCCGGATGAACGATCGGGTGAATCGCGGCGCAATCGTTCGACTCGCTCGATGATAGACTACTGCGCGGGGCTCGTAGCGAATCACCCATCCTCGTCGCCATGCCCTCAAACTCAGATCCACATCTTCCCAGTAGAACGGTCGAAGCCGTTCATCGAATCCTCCAAGCTGCCGAACCTTCTCGCCATCGAAAGCGGAAAATCCTCCGCTGGCGACGAGCGAAGGCCAGGGGGATGGCTCCGATGTCTCGGGCGTGCCCTCGCCGGCCTCATCGGCGACATCGTAGTCTTTATGGACCCGCCAGAACCCGCGTCGGAATCGGCCGAGCTTTCCCCCGCCCACAAACGTTCGTGTCTCGGGGTCCAAGGCCCGGCAGGTCACGGCGAACACCGACGGATCGGAGAAGTGCGGCACAAGGTGAAAGAGCACGTCGCGCTCTACGGCGACATCGTTGTTGAGGAGAAAGATCACAGGAAACTGCGCTCGGCGAAAGCCCACATTCGCCGTTGGCGCAAACCCTTCTGGTCCGGCCTTCACGACGACTTCGACAAAGGGCGGAGCGTTCGCCCGGACCCATTCCGGCGTTCCATCTGTGCTTCCGTCGTCTATGATCACGACCTCGACGCGCGCTGCCGTCCCCCGATGATATGCGCGCGCCGCCTCCACGACGGAAGGGAGAAACTGCTCCAGGAGCGGACGTCCGTCCCAGCTCGGGATGATGATGCTCACATCGGGGTGAGAACTCTCAGACATCCAAATCCGGCAGCCATTCCCGAAGTTTTCGCCGGAGAAGGGCAATGAGTTCCGGCGAATCCCGCTCGTAGACGTCGGGGATGTTCAGGACGATGATCTTCTTGGCGAGCCCTTCGACATCAGGGAAGCGCTCGAGCAGTTGCGTCCGGTGGCGATCGTAGCGCTCATCCATCACGAAAATGAGATCGGCCCATTCGACGAGCTCCCGTGTGACCGGGTGCACCGCCAGGGGTGACACACCTGCCGAGCGCGCCTCATAGCGCTGGCTTCGCGCGAACAGAGATTCGGCTGTGGGCGAGCGATTTTGATTCGCCGTGCAAATGAAGAGTATCCGCCGCTTCATGCCCCGAAAGCTCGATTATATCCGAGCCTGCGGAGAACGCCAACGTGGCTCGCCATCGTGCCCCGAGGTTCTCCGCCTTGGAGATCTCGGCAGGCAGATGTCGAGCGAGGTCGTATGTCTCCGCATATGCCCTCGGCACACCGCACATTTCTTGACCTTCACCTCCTTGACAGACCGCAGGGCGCTCCCTATAATTCGTTCCGAACATAGAGGACGCGGGGTGGAGCAGCCTGGAAGCTCGTTGGGCTCATAACCCAAAGGTCGCGGGTTCAAATCCCGCCCCCGCAACCATCTTCTCTCCCTCTCCCAAAGTTTCGCGCGTATTCCCTTCCGCCTTGTCCTTGTGTATAATGAGGGCCGGATTCGAGGGATCGGCACCGAGATGAGAGGGGCAAGCTCGCTGTTTTCTTTTTCGGCACTGGCGCGTTCGCTCTCTACAAGGCGCCTCGGCGCTGATCGAACGATGGCCAAACATGGAGAGGATCTATGAAGACCTTAGTCAAAAACGGGACCATTGTCACTGCGACCGATCACTATGTGGCCGATATCCTCATCGAAGGGGAGACAATCGCGCTCATTGGACGGAACCTCAATGGGGAGGTGGATCGCGTGATTGACGCGACCGATCGTCTCGTCATCCCTGGAGGGATCGATGTGCACACGCATATGGAGCTACCCTTTGGGGGGACGTTCTCCTCGGATGATTTTCGCACGGGGACGATCGCCGCTGCCTATGGAGGAACGACGACGATCATTGACTTCGCCGTGCAATACAAAGGGGAGACGCTCACACAAGCTCTTGAGAATTGGCATCGGAAGGCAGAAGGGAAGACGGCCGTGGATTACAGTTTCCACCTGATTGTGACCGATCTGCCCGAAGAGCGTCTTCCGGAATTCAAGCGGGTGATTCACCAAGAGGGGATCACGAGCTTCAAACTCTTCATGGCTTATCCGGGGGTCTTCCTCGTGGATGATGCGACGATCTTCCGCGCGATGACAGCGGCTTCCGAAAACGGCGGACTCATCTGCGTGCACGCCGAAAGCGGCCTGGCCATTCAGGAGATGGTCGCGCGAGCATTGGCCGAGGGGAAGACGGCGCCGAAATATCACGCCCTCACTCGACCGACGAAGACCGAAGCTGAAGGTACGGCGCGCGCCATCTCTCTCGCCGAGATGGCAGGGGCTCCGGTTTACATCGTTCACCTCAGCTGCTACGACGCCTTGCTCAAGGTCAAACACGCTCGCGATCTCGCCCTACCCGTCTACGCCGAAACGTGCCCACAGTACCTTTTCCTGGACGACTCGCTCTACGAACAAGAGGGCTTCGAAGGCGCCAAGTACGTCATGACGCCACCCTTGCGCGAGAAATGGAATCAGGAGGAGCTATGGAAGGGACTGCGCATGGGCGATCTTCAGGTCATCTCGACGGATCATTGCCCCTTCTGCTTCAAGGAGCAGAAAGAGCTGGGTCGAGATGACTTCACCAAAATCCCCAATGGCGCGCCGGGCGTCGAACACCGCTTGAGCCTCATCTACACCGGAGGGGTTGTCGCTGGGCGGATTAGCGTGAATCGCTTCGTGGATCTCGTCTCGACAGCTCCAGCGAAGCTCTTCGGCCTCTTCCCCCGAAAGGGAACGATCGCTATTGGCTCCGACGCCGATTTGGTGATTTTTAATCCGGCCGCCGAGATGACCATCAGTGCGCAGACGCACCACATGAACGTGGACTATAACCCCTATGAGGGCATGCGCGTGCGCGGCATTCCGGAGACGGTGCTCCTGCGCGGACAAGTCATCATTGAGAACGGGCAGTACGTGGGCACGCCCGGAGGGGGGCAGTTCCTCAAACGGGCGACCTTCAGCGGTGCTGTCTGAGTCCTTGAAGATCTCTGAAGGGGGGATCGCCATGCCGCGAATCGTGAAATGCGGACTTCTTCAAACGAGCCTCGCGTGCTCGACAGCGGAGAAGATCGAGACGATCAAGCAAGCGAGCGTGGAGAAGCATCTGCGGTTCATCGAGCAAGCGGGGCGCGAGGGCGTCCAGATCCTCTGTTTGCAAGAGCTGTTCGCCGGCCCGTACTTCTGTGCCGAGCAAAATCCGCGCTGGTACGAAGCTGCTGAGCCAATCCCCGATGGCCCTACGGTCCGACTCATGCAGGAGCTCGCGAAGAGCTACGGGATGGTCCTCATCGTCCCCATGTACGAGGAGGAGAGGCCGGGTGTTTACTATAACACAGCCGCCGTCATTGACGCCGACGGTAGTTACCTGGGGAAATATCGCAAGAACCATATCCCGCACTGCGCGCCCGGCTTTTGGGAGAAATTCTATTTCCGTCCGGGCAATCTCGGCTATCCGGTGTTTCGGACGCGCTATGCGAACGTGGGGGTGTATATCTGTTACGATCGGCACTTTCCGGAAGGGGCGCGCGCTCTCGGCCTCGGTGGCGCGGAGATCGTCTTCAACCCTTCGGCGACGGTGGCTGGCCTCTCGGAGTATCTCTGGAAGCTGGAGCAGCCGGCGCATGCCGTCGCCAACATCTACTTCGTGGGCGCGATCAATCGCGTGGGATATGAGGATCCGTGGCGCATTGGCGAGTTCTACGGCACGAGCTACTTTTGCGATCCGCGTGGCCGGATTATCGCCGAAGCGAGCCGCGATCGCGACGAACTGCTTGTCGCCGAATTGGATCTGGACCTGATCCGCGAGATCCACCACATCTGGCCTTTCTATCGGGATCGTCGCCCCGAGACCTACGCGGAGCTGACGAAACCGTGAGGGGGTGGTTTGGAGGGATCGCTGTACCCCCTCCGATGATCGCCAAGGGAGGGAAGCGATGCTGGAATTTGCCATCACGTTCAAACCCGATATGCCGCCCGACCGCATTGTGCGTCTGACCCGTCAAGCGGAAGCGGCCGGGTTCACCTACGGCTGGTGCTTCGATTCGCACATCCTCTGGCAGGAGCCCTATCCCTTGCTGACGCTCATGGCCGCCAACACCACGCGCATGAGGCTGGGCACCTGTGTGACCAACCCCGCCGTGCGGGATGCGACGGTCACCGCGAGCCTCTACGCCACGCTCAATCGCATCTCCGGGGGACGGATGGATCTGGGCGTCGGACGCGGCGACAGCTCCCGTCGCGTCATGGGGAAGAAGCCGACGACACTCGAGCGACTGGAAGAGATGGTGCGCGTGGTGCGCGAGTTGACCGCCGGCCGACCAATCGTCTACCAAGGCTACCCCATTCAAATGACATGGGCCGATGCGGGCGTTCCTCCGGTGTGGATTGCTGGATACGGACCGAAGGCCTTACGCTGTGCCGGACGAATTGGCGATGGCGTGATCCTGCAATTCGCCGATCCCGATCTCATCCAATGGTGCTTGGGCTTCGTGCGCGAAGGCGCAGAAGCGGCGGGACGCGATCCTTCGTCTCTGCGGGTCATGGCCGCAGCTCCCGTCTGGATCTCCGAGGATCTCGCGCTGGCGCGCGAGCGCGTGCGCTGGTTTCCCGCTCTCGTCTCCAATCACGTCGTGGACCTGCTCGCTCGCTACGATCCGAGCGAGCTGCCGGAAGCCCTGACCTCTTACGTCCGCACGCGCAAAGGCTACGACTATCGCCATCACGCCGAGGTGGGTAGCCCCAACGCCGAATTCGTCTCCGATGAGGTTGTGGACCGATTCTGCATCGTCGGCCCCGTCTCCGAACATCTCCGGCGCTTGCGCGAGCTAGAAGCGATCGGCGTCACCCAATTCAACATCTACCTCATGTGCGGCGACGAGGAAGAGATCGTCGAGATCTACGGCCGGGAGATCATCCCCGCCTTTCGCACGGCCTAGCCGAGCGGCGGTCCAGAGGCGAAATCCCCTGCCGCATCGTGCGAGGAGCAGCAGGGGATTTCCTCACCTGAATTCGATGCCAACTCCGTCCTCGCAGAATCCGCACAAGCGGTGAAGCTCACCCGAAGGTCGTCGTTCACCGTCTCGAGGCGACCCAGCAGCCTCATGTCTGCGTTCGCTCAAAACCGGATTTTCATGCCACCCTGCACGAGTCGCGGAAATCCGGGCAGGATCCCGCGCGTGCGATCGGCAATGAACAGACGATCGAAGAGGTTCTTCGCAGTCACGAAGAACGTCAGCCCGCGCGATTCCAGCCGATAGTTCGCCGTCAGATTCCAGATCGTATACGCCGGGAGCATCCCTCGTTGACCATCGGGCGTCGGCTCGACCGTGTTCAGATCATCGCCGAATTGATCACCGACGTGCACGGCTTCGAGCAGGAGTTCCAATCCCCTCGGATGCGCGTATCCGAGTTCGATGTTCGCCAGATGTCGCGGGGCATAAGGGAGCCGATTCCCACTCACGCTCACGTTCTGGAATCCGGGGATGCTGCTCAAGCGCACGCCGACGAACTCGGCCGTGGGGACATAGGTGCCTGCGACGCGCACATAGACATTGTGGGCCATCTTGAGGAGCGAGCCGAAGTCCACTCGACCGGTGAACTCCACTCCCTGGTGCCGCGTCTCCCCAGCGTTGGTGAAGGTCGCCCCTATGCCTCCGGCGACGCTCGCCGGAACGATCTGATTCTGAAAATCCATGCGGAAGAACGTGGCCTCCAGCTTCACTCCGGAGATCGGCCAAGTCCGAATGCCCACCTCATAGGTCCAGCTCCGCTCCGGATCCAAGTCCACCGTCCCTCCCATATTGGTGATGATGTCCTCTGTGCGCGGAGGAGCGAACCCGCGATGCACGCCGCCGAAGATCGTCGTGTGCGAAGCCGGAGCGAACGTAACGCCGATCCCCGGAATGACCTCCGTGAGATGCGTCCGCCCGGTCGCTCCTGCCCCCCGATTGGCCAATCGGTTCGTACGCTCGTACCGCACGTGCTCCAGGCGCAGGCCCGGGGTGATCGTCCATCGGCCGAACATGAACCGGTGCTGCACAAATCCCGCATACGCCTGGTTCTTTCGCTCGTTGTCTTCGACCAGAGTGCCGGTGCGCGCCGTCGGCGCCTGACCGTTCATCTGCTTGCGATCTTGCCGCTCGAAGTGCGCGCGAAACCCGAACTCGGTCTCCCCTCGCACGCCGAAGAACCGGCCGAAAGCCCGGAGGCGAGGCTCGATGCCCCACGTGTAGTACTTGCGCACGCGCCCTTCGTTTCCACACGTCGTCAGAAGATCCTCCATGCCTCGACAGCCCGGATCGCCCCGCCGGTTCGGACGCTGATTGGAATTACTTGCCTGACGCCACCAATCTCGGAAAAACAGCGAGCCGTAGACGTTCGTCGTCAGCACGAGCTCGTCCCTGAGCACATAAGCGTGCGTGGCGGAAAGTCCATACCGATCCCCGAAGAACCGGTCGTTCAGAAAAGGATTCTGTCGCGGGTTGGTCAGGTATTCATCGAGGCGCAGCCCTGAATAAGTGACTTGAGAGTTTTCGCCATAGTAGTTCCCCTTGATCGTCAGCGCCTGCCGCGGTCCGAGCGCCGTGACGATTTTGACGTTCGCATCGTTGAGCCCCGTGCGAGTGTTCTCACGCGAACCCTCTCCCTGCTTGCGCATGTAGTCGAGGAGAAGCCCCGTGCCTCCCCACGTCCCACCGTAGCTCATGTGGGCGTTGAGGTAATCCCGATTCCCGCCGACGAGCGTGAGCACACCGCTTGGCCGCTCCGGCGGCTTCGGCGTGATGTAGTTGATGACGCCTCCAATCGTCATCGGACCATAGAGAATTTGCCCTGATCCTTTGATGACTTCGATGCTCTCGAACCGATCCACCGGGGGATGATAGTACGACGCATTATCGCCATAGGGCGCATAGGTGAGCGGAATGCCGTCTTCCAGGAGTAGCACCTTGGTCGAGCGCGTCGGATTCAGTCCGCGAATGCCGATGTTCGGGCGCAGACCGAACCCTTCCTCTTCGCGGACGAAGACGCCCGTGACTTTGCGCAAGGCTTCGTTCACCGTGAAAACGCGGCTCGATTCGAGCGCGCGCGGATCCAGGATGTCCACCGAGCCGGGGATACGGCGCAACGTCTCCGGAGTGTCCACGACGACACTGGCCAGGACGACGACCTCCTCCGCGATGGGCTGCGGTTGGAGCGTGAACGCGATCTCCTGGTGCGCTCCACGAGCGAGCGCGACCTCGCGCGACTGAGAGGCGAACCCCTCGGCTGAAACGAGGAGCCGATAGTGGCCCGCTCCGAGGCGCTCGAACCGAAAACTCCCGTCCTGATCCGTCCGGACCGTGTGGTGAACGCCCACCGTCGGCTCCCAGAGCTCCACGGTGGCCCCGGGGATGACTGCTCCCGTTTGATCCACGACCCGTCCTTCGATTGTTCCATAACGCTGTTCGGCCATGCTCGCACCAAGCAGCAGGAGCCCGACGAGACCGATCGAACCCAAGATTCGAGACATATGTCCTCCTCCACGCCGAGAATCCCACGGCGCCCCTCTTTCGAGGCCCCGCTCTTTAAGAAATCGAAAACCATTTTCAATATCGAGAGAGAATTTACCCCGGGCCTCCCCGGATGTCAAGCCCCCGTGAAGCGCCTGGGGAAGGCCGTTCCCTCCGTCATTGCCGGAGGCGGAGATCCCGAAGCGGCTGCTTTGTGGAAACAACGGACGCTCGCGCCCGCTGCCCCTCGCACCACGTGAGAAGGGGCGCCAAGAGGCTATCTGTCGGCTCCTCCCGCGACTGAGTGATGAAACGTCATCGGTCGATCCGCTCATGGGGATGCGGGTGCGATAGGCGGGCTCCCGCTTGCGACCGCTAAGTTGGTTATTGGCGACGTGCTCTTGCCCGCGAGGGCTCGATTGCTCTCGAGGTCTTGTGATTCGGAGGGGGTGCTGTCTTTGATGCTCACGCCGGAGGTCGCCCTCATCCCGGTAATAGCACTGAGCGAACCCGGGCCGTATGCTTTTCACCGTAAATGGCTTCCGCCGGACATTCCCTCTTGCAGATAAGGCATGCCGGGCACAACTGCGGATCGATCCAGTAAGCGATGAGATTTTTACAGACCTTGGCCGGGCAGCGTTTTTCCTTGATGTGGGCCTCGTATTCGTCCCGGAAATATCGGAGGGTGGTGAGAACGGGATTGGGAAGCGTAGTGCCCAAGCCGCACATGGACGCATCTTTGATGGCCAGGGAGAGTTCTTCCAGGAATTCGATGTCTCCTTCCTGGCCCTCCCCGTCAGTAATCCGCGTCAGGATTCCAGCAGGGCGCCACTTCCGTCCCGGCAGACGCTGCACTTGCCGCAAGATTCATCGTTCGTGAACTGGATGAAGAATTTTGCCACATCCACCATACAGGTGTCTTCATCCATCACGATCATGCCGCCGGGACCCATCATCGAGCCGGCCTGTGTCAGGCTCTCGTAATCGATCGGCAGATCAATGAGGCTCGCCGGGATGCATCCGCCCGATGGGCCGTCTATCTGCACCGCCTTCAGTTGCCGACGGTTGGGAATTCCGCCACCGATCTCGTAAATGATCTCCCGCAGGGTGATACCCATTGCCACTTCGATCAAGCCGGTGTTATTGATCTTGCCGACGAGCGAGAAGATTTTCGTCCCTTTGCTCGTTTCCGTCCCGATCTTCGAGAACCACTGGGCGCCGCGATTGATGATGACCGGAACAGTGGCCAGCGTCTCGACGTTGTTGATCACCGTCGGGCATCCCCACAGACCGACCTGCGCGGGGAAGGGTGGGCGCTGGCGCGGCTCGGGACTCTTTCCTTCGATAGAGTGGATGAGCGAAGTCTCCTCTCCGCACACGAAGGCTCCGGAGCCCTCGCGGATTTCCAGGTCAAAAGAGAAGCCGCTGCTCAGAATATCCTCGCCGAGCAGACTGTACTCTCGCGCTTGTTCGATGGCCATCCGCATGCGTTTGATGGCCAGCGGATATTCGGTCCGAACATAAATGTATCCGTACGACGCGCCGATGGCATAGGCGGCGATCGTTTGCCCCTCAATGACTGAATGCGGATCGGATTCAAACACGCTCCGATCCATGTATGCGCCGGGATCACCTTCGTCACAGTTGCAGATGACGTACTTCGGCGTCCGGGGCTGCTGGCGGCAGATCTACCATTTGAGGCCCGTCGGGAAGCCAGCCCCGCCACGACCTCGGAGTCCCGAGGCGATGATTTCCTCGATCACGTCCTCAGGCGTCATCGAGGTGAGGACTTTTTCCAGAGCCGTGTACCCGTCTCGGGCAATGTAGTCATCGATGTTCTCTGGGTCGATGAGCCCCTTATTCCGCAACACGAGAAGCATCTGTTTCTTGAAGAACGGAATATCGCGGAGCAGCGGGATCGGCTCCTTCTCCTCCGGCGGGGTGAACATCAATCTCTTGACCGGCCTTCCTTTCACGAAGTGCTCCTGGACGAGCAGAGGGATGTCTTCGACCTTAAGCCAGCCGTAGAAGATGTTCTCCGGTTGAACCACGAGCAGTGGACCCTGACCGCAGAAGCCGTTACAGCCGGTGGGGACAAGCGAGACTTCGAACTGCAAGCCCTGCTTCACGATCTCTTGTTCGAGGGCCTGTTTGAGTCGGAACGCGCCGCCGGCGACGCAACTCGTCCCCGTGCAGAGCATGATTTCGATCCTTCGGGCAACCATGGCCTCACCCTCCCCTCTCCGAATCCCGCTCGAGAGCATATTCGACGACGACTCTTCCACCGATGAGGTGCTCGTGGAAAATCTTTCGTGCTTTCTCTGGCGTAAGTTCTATGTACCTCACCGGCGGCGAATTCAACATCTCGACGGTCGCCATGGGTTCCTTCGAGCAGAGGCCGGCGCAACCGGATGTCGTGATCATAATGTCCCGGCTGCCGCTTTTTTCCAGCTCTTCGAGGAATGTCGTCACAATAGCGCGGGCGCCGGCGGCAATGCCGCAGGTCCCCATGTGCACAATGACCCTACCTCGGAACTCCCCTTCTCTGAGGTAGAGGCCCTTTTGTGCTTCGGCGCGTTTTCTTCGGAGTTCATCCAGCGTTAGCTTGGCCACGGCCGTTTGCTCCCTGATACTTCTTGACGAGGCCCGGAACGTCCTTGACGGTCAGCTTTCCCATGACCGTATCGCCGATCATCACGGCGGGCGCGAGGCCACAACAGCCGATACGTCGAACCGCCTTCAGTGTGAAGAGCATGTCCGGCGTCGTCTCCTCCGGCTTGATCCTCAGTGTATCGGCAAATCGTTCCATGAGCCTTTCGCCGCCCCGGACATAACAGGTCGTTCCCAGGCACACATTGATGATGTACTTTCCTCTGGGCACAAGGCTGAAGGCGTTGTAGAAGGTCGCTACCCGGAGGATCTGCGTCAGCGGAATGCCTAACTGCTCGGCGACGTAGGCGAGAACGTCTTCAGGAAAATAGCTGTAGACGGCGTTGATGGATTGCAGGATGGGCATCAGCGGGCCTGGCCGATGCCGGTACTCGGCGATGATCTGGTCCACTTGCGCTTGCACCTCGGGAGCCAGTGTCACCGGTGGCCCCCCCATCGAGCGGCTGGGGAATGAAATGAATGGGACAATTGGCCACGCAGGAACCGCAGCCCGTGCAGGCGCTCTCATCCACAAACCGCGCTCGTCGCCTCAGAGTAACCGTGAAATTTCCCAGCTCCCCCTCGATGCGTTCGACCTCCGTGAGCGTGAGCACCTCGATGTCTTTATGTCTGCCGATGGAGACGAGCCGGGGAGCCATGGTGCACATGGCGCACTCGTTGGTCGGGAATGTCTTATCCAGTTGCGACATGACGCCGCCGATGGCCGGCTTGCTCTCGACGAGATAGACTTTGATTCCGGCCTCGGCCAGATCGAGCACCGCTTGCATCCCGCCGATGCCACCGCCGACAACCAATGCGGCACCGACTCTTTTTATTACCCCGTTCATGCTGATACTCCTTCGGCGGACACAAGCCCCTCAGGAGGCTGGTACGCTCTCTCTTCGGCGAGTGCCCGCTCTTTGACAGCCTGGAAGTCTCGATAAAAGTCGCCGACCCGTAATCGGATGAATCTCCCTGCTGCTTAGCAGAGTGACGATCTCAGTTCCCACCTTTGCCATCTGGAGGGCATCAGTGCAGCCGAGAAAATCGGGTGCGTGCAGCAGGTAAAGCGGAGGTAATGGAGAGAGCGTCATTGACAGGTCCTGAGAAGTTCGTCTATAGTTTCCCTTATGTTTCGGGGGGCAGGAGATCGCCGGTGACCGAAACGATGGCTTTTGTGCCGATCCTGTTGACCTTCGTGATTGCGTTGGTTCTCGCCGTGAGCTTAGCCTTTGCGCCGCGACTGTTGGCCAAGCGGCGGCCGACGCCGGAGAAGATGATCCCATACGAATGCGGTAAGGATCCGATCGGATCGGCGCGCGAACGATTCTCGATCGCGTTCTATTTGGTGGCCATGATCTTTATTCTCTTCGACATCGAGGCGATCTTTCTCATCCCGTGGGGGGTCGTCTTTCGGGATCTCGCCCGCGAGATATCGGGCGGATTTGTCTTCGCGGAGATGATGATCTTCCTCGCCGTCCTGATCGCGGGATATATCTACGCCTGGAAGAAAGGCGTGTTCGACTGGAATCGGTGACTTATGCGTGAGGAGTTGGAAAAAACCGGTGTTCCGGAGATTATCACGGCTCGGTTCGAAGATTTGGTGAAGTGGGCGCGGCGATCGAGCCTGTGGCCGATGCAGTTTGGTTTGGCGTGTTGCGCCATTGAGATGATGGCCATGATCGCATCGCGCAACGACATCGCGCGGTTTGGAGCCGAGGTCTTTCGCGGCTCGCCTCGGCAATCGGATGTGATGATCGTGGCCGGGAGGGTTTCGCAGAAGATGGCTCCGGTGGTGCGACGGCTCTACGAGCAAATGCCAGAGCCGAAGTGGGTCATCGCCATGGGCGTGTGTGCATCGGCTGGGGGGATGTTCGACAACTACGCCATCGTGCAGGGAGTGGACAAGGTGATCCCAGTGGACGTGTACGTTCCGGGATGCCCGCCCCGACCCGAGATGCTCATCTATGGGATCATGAAGCTTCAGGAGAAGATCGAGCGGGAGCGGTGGCGCCGTCGCGCGACTGTGGAGGAGGAAGAGGTGGTGGGCGCTCGGTGAGCGGGAGCGCTTCGGGTGACATCTCTATGGAGGCTCAGCAGACTCACGCCCGACGCCAGATCATCGAGCAGCGGTTCGGGCCGTACATCGTGGAGGCGAAGGAACAGTGGGGAGAACTGACCATTGTTCTTGCTCGGGAAGCGCTCCTTCAGGTCTGTCGCACTCTTCGCGATGATCCGGCGTTCGACTACACGATGCTGGTGGACCTCTGCGGTGTGGATCTTGGGGTAGAGGCTGATCCTCGATTCGAGGTCGTCTATCACCTCTATTCCCTCACGCATCGGCATCGGCTTCGGCTGAAGGTGCGGGTTCGCGAAGAGGAAGCGGTGCCTTCGGTGATCGAGATCTGGCCGAATGCGAACTGGTACGAGCGGGAGGTCTACGATATGTTTGGCGTGCGCTTCGAGGGGCACCCCGAGTTGCGACGTCTGCTGATGCCGGAGGAGTGGGAGGGGCATCCGCTGCGGAAGGATTATCCGCTGCGGGGGTATCGAGGGTGAGATATGGCGGAATCGGAAGTCCTGGTGGAGGTCACGCGCCGTCCGCTCGACGCGACGATGATGGTGAACATGGGGCCGCAGCATCCGTCCACGCACGGCGTGTTGCGGCTGGTGCTCACGCTCGATGGCGAGCGCGTCGTGGAGGCGAAGCCCGATATCGGATATCTCCACACGGGGATGGAGAAGCTGGCCGAGTACAAGAAGTACCAGCACGTGATCACGATCACCGACCGCACGGACTATCTCAACGCGATGGGGAACAATCTCGGCTACGTCTTGGCTGTGGAGAAGATGCTCGGGGTGGAGGTTCCGCCGCGCGCGCAGGTCATTCGCGTGATGATGGCCGAGCTGCAGCGAATTGCGAGCCATTTGGTATGGATTGGGACGCACGGGTTGGATCTGGGCGCGATGAGCCTCTTCTTCTATGCGTTCGCGGCGCGGGAGGAGATCCTGCAGCTTTTTGAGGCCGCCTCTGGAGGGCGTTTGACGCCCAGCTACATGCGCATTGGCGGAGTCATGGCGGATTTGCCCGAGGGCTTCACCGGGCGCGTGTTGGACTTCTGTCGGGAGTTCCCTCGGGTCCTCGAGGAGTTCGACAAGTTGCTGACAAACAATCCGATCTTCCGCATGCGGACTGAGGGAGTCGGGCGCTTGAGCGCCGAGGATGCCATACGCTGGGGAGTAACGGGTCCGATCCTTCGGGCCTCCGGCGTCTTGTATGATCTGCGGCGCGTACATCCGTATAGTGGCTACGAGAGCTATGATTTCGACGTGCCCACGCGGACCGAGGGCGATGTTTACGCTCGGTATCTCGTGCGCGTGCAGGAGATGCGCGAATCCTTGAAGATCGTTCGTCAAGCGGTGGAGAAGCTCCCTTCGGGTCCGGTCCGATGCGAGGATCCGCGCGTCTCGTTACCCCCCCGGGAGAAGATGCTCACGCAAATGGATGCCCTGATTTACCACTTCTTGCTCACGGCCGAGGGGCTTAAGGTTCCCCCAGGCGAGGTGTACGTCGCCGTCGAGAGTCCCCGGGGGGAACTCGGCTACTATATCGTGAGCGATGGGGGCCCCATGCCCTATCGCGTGCACATTCGCGCGCCCTCGTTCGCCAATGTTCAGGCCTTGCCCCTCATGGTGCGAGGGCAATTGATCGCCGACGTCGTGGCTGTGATTGCGAGCATCGACATCGTGCTCGGTGAGATCGATCGGTGAGGAGAGGGGGAGATGATCTCGGCGGAGGCGGAGAAGAAGATTCAGGAGATCATCGCGCGGTATCCGGTGAAGCGGTCGGCCTTGCTGCCGGTGCTCTTTGTCGTACAGGAAGAGTTGGGATATTTGCCCGACGAGGCGTTACACGACGTCGCGCGGTGGCTTGACCTCACGTTCCTGGATGTGGCGACGACCGTCAGCTTCTACACGATGTTCCATCGGCGGCCGATCGGGCGGTATCACATTCAGATCTGCCGCAACGTGTCGTGTTATCTCTGCGGAGGAGATCTCATCCGCGAGCACGTGGAGAGGCGCTTGGGGATTCGCTGCGGGGAGACGACGCCTGACGGTCGGTTCACGTTGAGCGAGGTCGAGTGCATCGGAGCGTGCAGTTGGGCGCCGGCCATGCAGATCAATTTCACGTTCTACCATCATCTGACGCCGGAGCGCGTGGATGAGATTCTCGCATCGCTCCCGTGAGGAGGCGGGTATGGAGAAGGTCCGAGTCCTCAGCGCGCGGTTCGATCTCCCGGATTCGCATACGATCGAGGTGTACCGGCGGACGGGGGGGTACGAGGCCTTGCGCAAGGCGCTCACGGAGATGACGCCGGAGCAGGTCATCGAGGAGGTGAAGCGCTCGGCCCTGCGCGGACGTGGTGGCGCGGGCTTCTCGGCCGGGATGAAGTGGAGCTTCGTCCCCAAGGACTCTGCGAAGCCGAAGTACGTCATCGCCAATGCCGATGAGAGCGAACCCGGAACGTGTAAGGATCGTGTCCTGATGGAGAAGGATCCCCATGCCGTGATCGAAGGGATTCTGCTGGCGGCTTATGCCGTGGACGCCCATCTGGCCTTCATCTACATTCGCGGCGAGTATTGGTACCTCAAGGAGCGTCTGGAGCGCGCCATTGAGGAAGCGCGGGAGCACGGATTCGTCGGCGCGAATATCCTGGGGAGTGGTTTCTCGTGCGAGATCATCGTGCATCCGGGTGCGGGGGCATACATCTGCGGGGAGGAGACGGCGCTCATGGAATCTCTGGAGGGAAAGCGGGGGTATCCGCGGATCAAGCCTCCGTTCCCAGCCGTCGTGGGCCTCTACGGCTGTCCGACGGTGATCAACAACGTGGAGACGCTGGCCTCGGTGCCGCCGATTATCCTGAACGGCGGGGATTGGTTCCGTCGGCTGGGAACGGAGAAGAGCGGAGGGACGCGTCTGTTCGCCGTGAGCGGGCATGTGGTGCGGCCAGGCGTGTATGAGCTGCCGATGGGATATCCGATGAAGCGGATGATCGAGGAGGACTGCGGGGGCATTCGCGGGGGAAAGCGCCTCAAAGCGGTGATCCCGGGAGGCTCGTCAGCGCCGATCCTGACGGCTGAGGAAGTCGAGCAATGTACGCTCGATTTCGAATCGCTGGCGGCGCTTAAGTCCATGCTCGGCAGCGGGGCCATCATCGTCATGGACGAGGACACGGACATCGCTCAGGTTGTCTATCGCATCACGAAGTTCTACGAGCACGAATCGTGCGGCTGGTGCGTGCCCTGTCGCGAGGGGACGCGCTGGATGCGGAAACTGCTGGAGCGACTGCTTCGCGGCGAAGGGCGATCGCGAGATATTGATCTGCTCTACGAGCTGGCTCGCAACATCTTCGGCACAACGCATTGTCCGTTGGGGGATGCGGCGGCATGGGCCGTCTATCCCGCCATCGAGAAATTCCGCGCCGATTTCGAGAAATATGTGCGAGCTCCGGCCGTATCGGTCTCGGTGGAGCGTCCATTGGTTTCAGAGATCGGCCGCTCCTGGGCCGTGTGAGGGAGATGGTGAGCATGGAAACGGTGAAGGTGATCATCAACGGGAAGGAGATCGAGGCGCCGAAGGGGAAGCTGCTGCTTGAGGTCTGCTTCGAGGCGGGTTTCCCGATCCCGAATTTTTGCTACTACAAAGACCTTCCGCCGCAAGCCGCGTGCCGCATGTGCTTGGTGCGGATCGAGAAGATGGGGCGCTTGCAAACGGCCTGCACTGTGCGGGTGAGCGAGGGGATGGTCGTGACGACCGAGAGCGAGGAGATTCGACGCGCGCGCGTGGCGATGGTGGATTTCATCCTGTCCAATCACCCCTTGGATTGTCCCGTCTGCGACAAGGGGGGCGAATGCGAACTGCAGTGGATGGCGATGAACTACGGGGATCTGCTCGCCCGCTTCGACGAACGGAAGGATGCGACGGACGAATATCCGCTCAGCCCCTTCATCTGGCTTGATCCGCAGCGGTGTATTCTCTGCTATCGGTGCATTCGAGTGTGCGACGAATGGGTGGGAAATCATGCGCTCGGCGTGCGCGGACGTGGTGCGCAGAGCGTCATCGTGGGGAATCGGCCGGATGGAACGCTCGAATGCGAGAACTGCGGCAACTGTGTGGAAGTCTGTCCGGTCGGCGCGTTGACGAGCACCAACTTCCGCTTCCGCGCGCGTCCCTGGGACATTCGCGATACGGTGACGACGTGTACCTACTGCTCCGATGGCTGCCAGCTTCGCTTGAGCGTACGCGGGGGGAAGGTCGTGCGCGCGTGGGCTAAGGATCTGACGAAGATGGAGGCCGAGTTCACCAACAAGGTCCTCTTCAGCTTCCGGACGGCGCCCGAGGCGCGGCACAACTGGATCAATGAAGAGTTCCTCTGCCTGAAGGGGCGGTACGGGAACGAATTCGTCAACAGTCCGGATCGGTTGACGGTGCCGCTGCTGCGGCGCAATGGGCGATTGGAGCCGGTGACATGGGAGGAAGCGCTCCGGCAGGTCGCGCATCGGTTGCTGGAGATCAAGCGGGCATATGGAGCGGAGAGCATCGCGTGCATCGGATCGCCTCGGTTGACCAATGAGGACCTCTACGTTCTGGCGAAGTTCGGACGGCAGGTCCTGGAGACGCCGTTGGTGACGCATGCGATGGATTTCGATTGGCGCCCATTTTTCCGACGGTTGACAGTGCCTTTGCTCACGCAGCCCGAGTTGCGCGAGCGGATGCGGACGATCCTGCTTCTTGGCGGGAATCCGCCGGAGCAGAATCCGCTGACGGCCTATAGCTTGCGCGCCGCTGTGCATCGGCATGGGGCGCGGCTCTTCATTGTCGGAGCGCGTCCGCTTGGTCGGATGTCCGTGGCGACGCGCTTCTTCCACATTCGCCCGGGATCGGAGGCGGCCGTGCTCCTGGCTCTGTTGGAAGAACGGGAGCTGGATCGCGCGGCGCGGGCCACGCTGTTGACGCCTGAGGAGCTTCGGGAGCTGCGACGCATCGTCTGGGAGGCGGATCATGTGGCCCTCCTTGTCAGTCGAGAGGTGACCGGTGCGGCGCTGGAAGCGGCGGCCATGCTGGGAGGGATGCTGGCAGCGGAGGGCCATCGAACCGTGCGCGTGTTGCCGCTGTTGCGCTTCAACAATTCGCTCGGCGCGCTCGATATGGGTCTGGTGGCGGATCTGCCTGCGCCCGAACGAGTGGGACCGCAGATCAAGGCGCTGTATTTGATGGGATGCGATCTGGTGCGTTTCTACGGCGACGCGTGGCGGGACGCGCTCGCGCGCGCGGAGCTGGTCGTCGCGCACGAGCTGTTTCTGACGCGCACGGCCGAGTTGGCCCACATCGTGCTCCCGGCCATGAGCTTCGCCGAGCTGGATGGCACATTCACGAACAATGCCGGGCAGGTGCAGCGGATCCGACGAGCGCTCAGCGCGGCGGGCGAGTGGCGCCCCGATTGGATGATCATTGATCAGATCGCGGCGAAGATGGGAGCCGATCTGGGATGCCGGTATTCGGTGGCGAATATCTTCCGGGAGATCGCTGAGACCATCCCGGGGTATCAGGGGATCACCTATGCGCGCTTGAACGAAGAAGGAGCGATTCAAACGGAACGACCGCTTGTTCCGCTGACGGCTCTGGATCGAGAGAAGATCTTGGATCGGTTGCGTGCACAGGTCGAAGCGATAGATCTCACGGCCGAGCGCCTCACGGAGCCCGCGCCCCTCGGAGAGGGACTTTTTGAACCGGGGACGCTCACCGAGCATGTCCCGCTGCTGCGGGAGGCTTTCGGTTGGGGCGCACGCGAACCCGTCTCGGCCTCGCGCTGAGGCGCACGCGCGCCATCTCAAGGGGTAGCGAGGATGGGGTTGATCGTCGAAGCGGTGCTCAAGATCGTCGTCGTCTTTGGTGTCGTGCTCACTTTCCTGGCATATCTCGCACTCTTTGAGCGAAAGATCCTGGGATGGATTCAGCTCCGATACGGTCCTAATCGCGTCGGCCCCTGGGGGCTGCTGCAACCGCTAGCCGATCTGCTGAAGTTCCTCTTCAAGGAAGATGTGCGGCCGACGACGCCTAATCCCATCCTCTTCAGTCTGGCGCCCATCCTCTCGCTCGTCCCAGCGCTCATGACCTACGCCGTGATTCCCTTCGGCGATCGAATCGAGCTGTTCGGTCGGGAGATCACGCTCTACATCACGAGCCTCAATGTCGGCGTGCTCTATCTGTTCGCCTTGAGCGGCTTGGGAGTCTATGGAATCGTGATCGCCGGATGGGCGTCCAACAGCAAGTATTCGCTGCTTGGGGGGCTGCGCTCGGCGGCGCAGATGATCAGTTATGAGCTGGCGCTCACGCTCTCGGTCGTCGGCGTGCTCATTCAAGCGGGTTCGCTTGATCTGGTCGAGATCGTGCGCGCGCAATCGGGGACCTACTTCGGGATCATCCCGAAGTGGCATGCGTTTTGGTATCAGCCGCTCGGCTTCCTGCTCTTCTTCATCGCGGCCGTGGCCGAGACCAATCGCGTGCCGTTCGATCTTCCGGAGGCGGAGACGGAGCTGGTCGCGGGGTATCATACGGAGTACTCGGCGACGAAGTTCGCCATGTTCTACGTCGCCGAATATGCGAACATCCTGGCCGTCTCGGCGCTGGCGACGACGCTCTTTCTGGGGGGGTGGAACGGTCCGGGCGTGGAGCGCGTGCCGCTGCTTGGAGTCTTCTATTTCGGGGCGAAGACGGCCGTGTTTCTCTTCATTTACATCTGGTTGCGGGCGACGCTGCCGCGCTTCCGGTACGATCAATTGATGCGGTTTGGATGGAAGGTGCTGCTGCCGCTGGCGTTCGCGAATATCGTGTTCTCATCCGTCATGGCTCTGGTGGCCTGAGAGCGAATGTCCGGCGGCGGGAGGGAGGAGAGGGATGGAGCGCGCGCTCTTTCTGATCTTCGCGGTCACGGCCATTGGGGCCGCGCTCAATGTCCTGTTGCGGCGGCATCCGTTGCACAGCGCTCTGGCGCTTCTGGTCATGCTCGGGGCGCTCACTGGGTTTTACGTCTTGCTCGGCGCCTATTTTCTGGCGGTCATCCAGGTCGTGATCTATGCCGGCGCTATCCTCGTGCTCTTCCTCTTCGTCATCATGTTGCTCAACGTCCGTGCGGAAGAAGCGCGGATAGAGCGCCGTCCGTACGTGCGATGGCTCGCCGTTCCTTTCGCCGCGCTCCTCGGCGCGGAGATCATCTATCTCGTGCGCGTTTTCGAGGAGAACCCGAGTCCCTCGGGGACGAGCGTGGGCGTGACGGAGGCCGTGGGACGAGAGTTGCTGACGACGTATCTCTTGCCGTTCGAGCTCACGTCCATTCTGATCCTCATCGCCGTGTTGGGTGCCGTCGTCCTGGCGCGGAGGGAGAGACGATGATTCCGATCTCGTGGTATCTGGCTGTCGCCGCCGTGCTCTTCACCATCGGCACGGTGACGGTCTTCGTCAAGCGGAATGCGATCGCCATGCTATTGGGGATCGAGGTCATGCTGAATGCCGCGAATCTCACCTTGGTCACCTTCTCCAGCTACTTTCGCGAGCTGGCCGGACAGATCATGGTCTTCTTCGTGATGGTCGTCGCAGCGGCTGAGGCGGCCGTCGGTCTGGCCATCGTCATTCTGCTCTTCCGGCATCGCGAGACGTTGAATGTGGATGAGGCTCAAGCGCTGAGGCTCTAACGCACCGGAGGGGAGCGATGTTGAGAGCGCTCGTCGTGATGCCGTTGCTGGCGGCAGGGATCCTCGGGATTTTCGGTCGGCGGTGGAGTGAGCGCGTGATCGCCGCGATCGGCTGCGGCTCGGTGGGCCTTTCCATGCTCCTGGCCCTCTATGCCTTCATCGAGCTGTGGCGTCTCCCTCCGGAGCATCGCGTGATTCATGAGCCGTTCTTCTCCTGGATCGCGGTGGGATCGCTGCAGGTGGATTGGGGATTTCACCTGGACGCGCTCTCGGGCGTCTACATCCTCTTTGTGACGTTCGTCGGCTTCTGGATTCATGTCTTCTCCGTCGGCTATATGCGAGGCGATCCGGGCTACGCGCGATTCTTCGCCTACATGAATCTGTTCATGTTCATGATGCTCGTGCTCGTGCTCGCAGACAACTTCCTGGTCATGTTCGTCGGATGGGAGGGTGTGGGGCTTTGTTCGTATCTGCTCATTGGCTACTATTTCGATCGGGCGTATGCGGCGAGCGCGGCGAAGAAGGCTTTCATCGTGAACCGCATCGGGGATTTCGGATTCGCCCTGGGCATCATTCTGATCTTCGCCACATTCGGGACGCTTCGATTTTCAGAGGTCATGGGGATCATCGCCGCTCGATTCCCCGAGCCGGAGGCATTGGGCGAGATCGGTCTTCTGACGACGATCGCGCTCTTGCTCTTTGTGGGGGCGACGGGCAAGAGTGCGCAGATTCCGCTCCATGTCTGGTTGCCGGACGCGATGGCGGGACCGACGCCCGTCTCTGCCCTCATTCATGCGGCGACGATGGTGACGGCCGGCGTGTACATGATCGCGCGCTGCAGCGAACTCTACGCGCGATCGCTCACGGCGCTCTTCCTCATCGCCTTTGTCGGAGCCCTCACGGCGCTCTTTGCCGCAACCATCGGCCTGGCGCAGTGGAACATCAAGAAGGTGCTCGCCTATTCGACCATCTCCCAACTGGGATACATGTTCCTGGCCTGCGGGGTCGGCGCCTTCTCGGCGGCTATCTTTCACGTCGTCACGCATGCTTTCTTCAAGGCCGTGCTCTTCTTAGGCGCGGGGTCGGTCATCGTCGCGCTCCATCATGAGGAGGACATGCGGCGGATGGGAGGGCTGAAGCGCTTCATGCCCCTCACCTATGGGACGATGCTGTGCGGCTGGTTGGCGATCGCGGGCCTTCCCCCCTTCTCCGGCTTCTTCAGTAAGGATGAGATCCTGTGGCGCACGTGGACGAGTCCCACGGTGCCGGAGCCGTGGGGGCGCCTCCTGTGGGGGATGGGCTTTGCGACGGCGATTCTCACGGCGATCTACATGACCCGGTTGATCGTGGTGACGTTCGACGGTCAGGAGCGTTTCGCCCTTCTGACTGAAGGGCAGGGAAGCACGGCCCTCACGCCTCACGAATCGCCCCGAGTGATGACGATCCCGCTTCTTGTACTCGCCGCGCTCTCAATCGGCGGGGGATGGATCGGTCTCTCGGAGGCCTACACGGGAGGGCGCGTGGCGAATTGGTTCGAGCAGTTCATAGGACCGGCGCTCGCCTCGCCGCCTGTTCATCCGGATCATCTGTCGGCCCTCGGCGAAGAGCCGGGGCATGGGATGGAACTGGGATTAGCTGCCGCGACGGTGCTCGCCGTGCTCGCGGCGTTGCTTGGAGCGCGTCGCTTCTATAGGCGCGATCCTCTCCGTCGGGTCCCTGCGCTTCTGGAGAACAAGTATTACGTGGATGAGCTCTACGATGCGCTCTTCGTTCGACCGCTTGTGCGGGGCTCGACCGTCTTCCTCTGGAGGGTCTTCGACGTGACGATCATTGATGGCATGGTGAACGGTGTGGCGGCATCGGTCGCCGCGTGCGCGGCCGTCTTGCGTCGTCTACAAACGGGGCTAGTGCGGAGCTACGTCGTCATGATCGCGATCGGAGCGCTCATTGTGCTCGGGTATTTCATCTTCGTCGGAGGTCGGATCCCGATCCGATAGGAGGGAGGATGAGGTGATCGAGCATCTGCTGAGCGGGATCGCGTTCGCGCCGACAGCCGGTGCGCTGCTTCTGTTGCTGGCGCGTCTTTTTGTGAGCGCGCGCGAGGAGACGATTCGTCGTCTGGCGCTCGCCCTCTCGCTCGTCCCTCTCGGTCTCTGTGTCCCCCTGCTGCTGAGGTTTGATCCGGAGGCCACAGATCCGCAAATGGTCGAGCGCACCCCATGGATTCGGTTCTTCGGCTTCAACGTGGATTATTTCGTGGGCGTGGATGGATTGAGCCTTTGGTTCGTCGTCCTGAGCGCTTTGCTTGTGCCGATTTCGATCCTGGCGAGCTGGCGCGCGATCACGCGACATGTCCTGGAATTCCACGTCTTCCTGCTCCTTCTGGAGACGGGACTGATCGGCGTCTTCATCGCCCTCGACCTCTTCCTCTTCTTCATCTTCTGGGAGGTCATGCTCGTGCCGATGTACTTTCTGATCGGCATCTGGGGTTACGAGCGGCGCATCTATGCCGCGGTCAAGTTCATCATCTACACGATGGTCGGCTCGGCGCTGATGCTGGCGGCGATCATCAGCCTCTATTATCTGAACGGAGGAACGACCTTCGATATCTTGGCGATCACGGAGAATGTGCGTTCCGGACGACTCCTGTTGGATCCGCAGACGGAGCGGTGGCTCTTCTGGGGCTTCGCGCTGGCGTTCTTGATCAAGGTGCCGCTCTTCCCCTTCCACACATGGTTGCCGGATGCCCACGTGGAGGCGCCGACGGCCGGTTCGGTGATCCTGGCTGGGGTGCTCCTGAAGATGGGGGGGTATGGGCTATTGCGGTTCAATCTCCCGCTCTTCCCGCGAGCGACGGAGGCCTATGCCGAGTTGCTGGGAGCGCTTGCCATCATCAGCATCATCTACGGGGCGCTCGTCTCGATGGTGCAACCGGATTTGAAGAAACTGGTCGCGTACTCCTCGGTCAGCCACATGGGCTTCGTTGTGCTCGGCATCGTCGCGCGGACGGAGATGGGGATGCAGGGGGCGATCTTCCAGATGCTCAGTCATGGGATCGCGACGAGCGCGCTCTTTGTGATCGTCGGGATGCTCTCGGAGCGGCGTCACACGCGGGAGATCGCGGAGTTCGGAGGCGTGGCCCGGTCCATGCCCGTTTTCTCAGCGCTCTTTGGGATTCTGGCCTTGGCTTCTACGGCGTTGCCGACCTTGAGCGGATTCGTGGGGGAATTCCTCGTGCTCGTCGGGACGTACACGTCCGGATTGGCGCATGCGCGCGTGTACACGGTTTTGGCCGCGACGGCGATGATTCTTTCGGCGGCCTACATGCTCTGGATGCTGGAGCGCGTTCTTTTCGGAGCGGTCACGCGGGAGGAGAATCGGCATCTGCCGGATGTGAACGGGCGGGAGCGGCTCGCGCTCATCCCGATGGCTGTGCTTGTGATTGTGATGGGCGTGTTGCCGAACCCCATCCTGCGGCGCACGGAGAACGCTGTGCAGCGGGTGCCACAGGCGGCCCCGCAGACGATTCTCGTGCAGGGAGCGGATTCGGGGCGCGGGAATCTGTTGGCGCCCGAGCCGGAGAGGGATCTCAAGCGGAGGTGAGCGAATGGAGTCGCTGGGGATCAGCTATCGCGCCGTGGGACCAGAAATCATTCTCGCCATGACCGGCGTGCTTGTTATGCTCCTGGAGGCATTCTCTCCTGGGCGGAAGAAACGCGATGGCGTCCTCGCCGCGGCAGGCCTCGTCCTCGCCGGAGCAATGACGCTCACTCTCTGGGATGACGGGCCGTTCACAGCCTTCTCCCGGATGATCATCGTGGATGGCTTTCGCGTCTTCTTCACGCTCGTCATTCTGCTCGGCACGCTGTTGACCATCTTCATCTCCTGGGGCTTCTTGGACGAGGAGCGCATTCCCCCAGGCGAGTACTTCGCCTTGCTCTTATTCGGGACGGTGGGGATGACGCTTCTGGTGGCGAGCCAGGATCTGGTGATGATCTTCCTGGCGCTAGAGACGATTACGATCGCCACGTATGTGCTCGCCGGCTATCGGCGAGAGGATGCGCGCTCGACGGAATCCGCGCTCAAGTATTTCATCCTCGGAGCCTTCTCCTCGGCCTTCCTCGTCTACGGGATCGCGCTGATCTATGGAGCGACGCGCACGACGAATCTCGCGGAGATGGCGCGCGTAGTGAGCGGTCCGCTCGCGCGCGCAGAGTTCGTCCTGGTGATGGCCGGAGCGGCGATGTTGCTGATCGGCTTCGGCTTCAAGGTGGCGACGGTGCCGTTCCACGTGTGGACGCCGGATGTCTACGAGGGCGCGCCGACGCCGGTGACAGCCTTTCTCTCCACGGCGCCCAAGGCAGCAGGCTTCGCCGCATTCCTGCGCGTTTTCCCTCTCACATTCGCGCCCTTGGGTATTGAGAGCGCGGCCGACCAGCTCGCCTCGCATTGGGTCGCTGTCGTCACGGCCATGTCCATCTTGAGCATGACCTTCGGGAATTTCATCGCCATCGCGCAGGCGAATATCAAGCGGATGCTCGCTTATTCCTCCATCGCCCATGCCGGTTATGTGTTGATGGGCGTCCTGGCTCATGATTGGGCCGCCGTAGCGTTCTACATGCTCGTCTACACGATCATGAACCTGGGCTGTTTCGCCATCGTCGCGCTTTGGGCGCGTCGGGGCGATGAGCGCGTGCGCATTGCCGATTATGCGGGGCTGGGCTTCCGACAGCCGTTGTTGAGCTTTCCGCTCGCCATCTTCCTGGTGAGCCTAGCGGGATTTCCGGGCACGGCCGGATTCGTCGCCAAGTTCTGGCTCTTCAAGTCGGCATGGGGGGCAGGCTTCCCTGAGCTGGTTATCATCGGCGTCTTGAACACGGTCGTCTCCGTCTACTACTATCTCTACGTCGTGATCGTGATGTTCTTTCGCGAGCCGAAGGAGGAAGTGCCGCGCGTTCCGCTCCCGCGTGCGTTCGCGGCGACGCTTCTGGTGGCGTTGGTCGGCGTCTTCTACCTCGGCCTTTTACCCACGCGCGTCTTCGCCATTTTAAACGCTGCGCAGACGGTGCTCGCGATCGGACCGCGCTGAGCCGCCCAGCTTTCCCCGGAGGAGCGAGAAGCTCTGTGAGCGCTTCTCAAATCGAGGGAGAGTAGGGGCCACGGAGATTGGAGGAGAGAGCATGAGAGGACGACGATGTCTTGCCGCTGTGGTGATCCTGGCCATGTCGCCCCTCGCGGGGGCGCAGTCCCAGCTTGTTCCACCGCCGCTCTCGTTTCGTGTGACGACGCTTGAGAATGGGCTTCGTGTCCTCACGCATGAGGACCATTCGGCTCCCGTCATCAATCTGCAGGTATGGTATCACGTGGGCTCGAAAGACGAGAGACCGGGACGCACGGGCTTCGCGCATCTGTTCGAACATCTGATGTTCAAGGGATCGAAGAACGTCGGTCCCGAGGAGCACGCGGAACTCATTAAGAGCATCGGCGGCGTGGATAACGCCTACACAACCGAAGATGTGACCGTCTACTGGCAGACTTTTCCGAGCAACTACTTGGAGATGGTCCTCTGGCTGGAAGCTGATCGGATGGCCTCGCTGGCGATCACCGAAGAGAGTTTCCGCTCCGAGCGGGAAGTCGTCAAGGAGGAACGGCGATTGCGCATCGAGAATCCCCCCTATGGGCGCGTCATCGAAGTGCTTTATGCGAACGCGTTCGACGTCCACCCGTATCGGCACATCGTCATCGGAAGCATGGACGATTTGAATGCGGCGACGGTCGAGGATGTACGCGACTTCTTCGAGACGTACTATAGGCCCGACAACGCGACGCTCGTCATCGTTGGCGATTTCGACACGCGCCAGGCGCTCGCTTGGGTGAGGAAGTATTTCGGGAACATCCCGCGGAAGAAGCATCCGATCCCGCGCGTCACTGTGAAGGAACCGCCGAAGACGCGCGAGAAGCGTCTTGTGGAGCGGATGGCGGTGCCGCTGCCGGCACTCATCGCCGGATACTACATCCCCGAAGATGGCCATCCCGATTCCTACCCGCTGAAGATCCTCTCCCGCATACTCTCAGTCGGTCAGAGTTCGCGCCTCTACAGAAAGCTCGTCTACGACCTTCGCCTTGCGGCGGCCGTCTTCGGGATGGGGAACTTCACCGAGCATCCGAATCTCTTCTTCGTCGGCGCCATCTTGAATCCCGGGCATACGCCGGAAGCAGCTGAGAAGGCCATCGTCGAGGAGTTGGAGCGGTTGAAGACCGAACCGGTGCCGGCACGCGAGTTGGAGAAAGCGAAGAATCAAATTGTCTCAGAGATTCTTTTCGCTCGGCAATCGAATCAAGGGAAAGCGGACGCTCTCGGGCGAGCGGCCGTCTTGTTGAAGGACCCAGCGCGGGTGAATACCGAGGTTCAGCGCCTCTTGGCCGTGACGCCGGAGGAGATTCAACGCGTAGCGCGACGATACTTCACGGAAACGAATCGGATCGTGCTCACCATCCTTCCCGCGTCGGCGGGGGGGTGAGATGGTTGGGCTCGATTCCGCTTGTAGGAGGATGGCGATGATGCGAGAGCTTGTGCGCCGCAGCATTCTTTTATTCGGTATGATGAGCCTGGGAGGGGCATGGACGTTCGGGCAGAAGCAGGCTCCGCCACCTCCTCAGCCTCCGCGACCGTTTCGCTTTCCCGGATTCGTCTCGAAGACGCTTCCCAACGGCCTCCAGGTCGTCGTCATCGAGCATCGGGAACAGCCGGTCGTCAGCTTGCGACTTCTCGTGCGCGCGGGAGCGGAACAAGATCCGCCGGATCGGCCAGGATTGGCCTCAATGACCGCCGCTCTTCTGGATCAAGGCACGAAGACGCGAAGCGCTCTGGAGATCGCGGAGACGATCGAATCCGTCGGAGGGCAGATCGGCACGGGGGCGTCCTGGCACTCTTCTTTCGCGGCGGTCTCTGTGCCCACGCCGGCCGCAGATGTCGCGTTCGAGGTTCTCGCCGACATCGTGCGAAATCCCGTTTTCAAAGAGGAAGAGATCGAACGGCAGCGGCAGCAACGGCTCTCCGCCTTGCGCGTTCAGGCCGACGACCCGAGTTATTTGGCTTCGGCAGCGATCGCGCGCATGGTCTTCGGCGACCATCCCTATGGACATCCGCCTGAGGGGACGCTCGATTCGATCCCCCGCTTGAAGCGCGAAGACCTCCTCGCCTTCCATCAGGCCGTCTATCATCCGAACAACGCTATCCTCGCCATCGCCGGAGACATCACGGCAGCCGAGGCGTTCGCGAAAGCAGAGCGGTATTTCGGCGATTGGCCTAAGGGGGAAGTGCGCGCCATGGATGTTCCACTGCCGACGCCCACGCGCGGGCGGAAGCTTCTCATCATTGACAAGCCGGATGCTGTGCAGACGGAGATCCGGCTCGGTAGGGTGGGAATCGCGCGTCACGATCCTCACTATTTTGCCTTCCAAGTGTTCAACGCCATCTTGGCGAGTGGTTCCGGAAGTCGGCTCTGGGATGTTCTGCGGCGGGAGCGGGGCCTGACCTATGGCGTGAGTAGCCGTCTTGGGGCGTGGCGACAGCCGGGCAGCATGACGATCTCCACATTCACGCGAACAGAGACGACGCGCGAGACCCTCGAGCTTGTGCTCCGCGAACTGGAACGCTTCGCGCGCGAGCGCGTCACCGAGGAGGAGCTGCGGAAGGCGAAGGCTTTCTTGGCCGGTGTCTTTCAACTGCGCTTGGAGACGCCGGAGGCTCTCGCGGAGATCGTCCTAGATGCGCTCAATTACGGCTTCGATTACGCGTACTTGAACACCTATCGGGATCGCCTTCTTTCGGTGACTGCTGAGCAGGTGCACGAGGTCGCGCGAATGTATGGTCGAACGGACGATCTGGCCATCGTGCTCGTGGGGAAGGCGAGCGCCTTCGAGAAGGAGGTCGCTTCGTTTGCTCCGGTGGAGCGGATCGCATATACGGAGGTGGACTTCACGCGCTCGGATTTGAAACGGGAGAAGCCTGCCGCCGTGGCCGCCACGCCGGAAGCCATTGAGCGCGCCCGGCAGGTTCTCGCCAACATGCTCCGAGCTGTTGGCGGTCGTGATGCCGTGGTGGGCATTCGGGATGCCACCATTGTGGGAGAGGCGACGGTCTCTACTCCCTTCGGTGAGTTCAAGGGCGAACAGCGAATGTTCCTGCAAGCGCCCGATCGGCTGCGCGTGGAGGTCAGGCTCCCGCAGATGACCCTCATTCAGGTCCTCAGCGGAGATTCTGGATGGGTGAGCACGCCGATGGGAACGCAAGACGTCCCCGCCCCTGTGGCGAAGGAATTGCGCGCGGCGTTCCGCCGACTCTTCTTCCAGCTCCTGAGACTCGGAGAGCGAGAGGGCGTCACGGTCTCTTACGTGGGGAGCGAAGTGGTCGAGGGCAAATCGGCCGAGGTCCTTCAGTATCAGGACGATGAGCACGTCTTCACGCTCTATGTGGAGACGGCGTCGCACCTGCCGCTGAAGCTCAAGTATCACGGGACGGACCCCTTCTCCGGAGCGAGGGCGGAGTTCGAGGAGATCTATTCCGATTATCGCGAAGTCTCCGGCGTGAAGTATCCCTTCCGTACGGTAACTCTGCAGGCGGGGAAGCGCTTCACAGAGTTCCTCGCGAGCGAGGTGAAGATCAACGCGGGAGTAGCGGAGGAGCTTTTCAAGAAGCCATGAGGGGGCATCCGAGTGCCCTCGCATCCTCATTACACATGAGGAGGATAGTGCCATGAGGAAAGGCATGGTCCTCGGTGTTCTTCTCATTCTCATCGGATTGGGAAATGTCGCTTCGGCTGCGAAGAAGCGTCTCACCATGCGCGATCTGCTCGCGTTTCGAGTCGTGAGCAGTCCGGCGCTCTCGCGCGATGGTCGGCGCGTGGCCTTCGTTGTCGCTGAGGCCGATTTCCAGCAGAGTCGGTACCGCACCGATATCTGGGTCGTCGAGACCGACGGGGGAAAGCCGCGACCGTTCACCCGAAGCGCGGAGGATGAGTCTCTGCCGCGTTGGTCTCCGGACGGCCGATGGCTGGCCTTCCTCTCCAACCGACCGGGGCGTGCATCGGAAGCTCGACAAGAAGAGGATGAGGAGCGAAGGCCGAAGAATCAAGTATGGATCATGCCGAGCGATGGAGGCGAAGCTGTTCAGCTCACAAACGCCGAAGAAGGCGTGATCGCGTACGACTGGTCGCCCGATAGCCGGGCGATCATTTACCTGACGCGCGAGACACTGCCCAAACCGGAGCGAGAGCGTCGCGAGCGCGAACGGAAGCAGAAGTTCGATGCCATCGTGGAGGAGAAGGAGCGCTATCGGCGCGAGTTCTGGAAAATCGAGATCGAGACGAAGAAGGCGATGCGGCTGTTTGATGGGGATTATGGTATCAGCGAGTTTGACATCGCTCCTGATGGGCAGCGGATCGCCTACGCGACAAATTACACGGGAAGGGTAGACGACGGCAAGAAGTTCGACGTCTGGGTCTTCTCCATCGCGGAAGGAAAGGCGCGACAGGTCACGCGTCGGCCGGGCGGAGAGCGTTCACCGCGATGGTCGCCCGATGGACGGCAGATCGCTGTCCTCGCGCCTCAGATCGCCGAGATCCCCTACTCGCAGAGAGAAGTATTCCTCGTCTCGGCCGAGGGGGGAGAGCTCTCCGAAGTGACGAAAGCATTCGACCGAGGGATCGAAGCATTCCGATGGCATCCGGAGGGGAGAGATCTCTACGCCTTGGCAGCGCTCGGGACGGAGACCCATCTCCTGCGCCTGCCTATAGCGGGTGGATCCCCGGAGCTGGTCACTCGAGGAGCGCTTGTCATCTCGGCCTTCGATCTCTCGGCCGATGGTCAGACGCTGGTGCTGCTCCGTGAGGACGCCCGCTCGCTCCCCGATCTGTGGCTGCTCCGGAGCGGGAGAACTGAGTGGACGCGACTCACGGAGATGAACCCCGAGCTTCAGGAGTTCGAGATCGCTGAGCAGGAGGTCATCCGGTGGCGAAGCGTGGACGGGTTGGAGATTGAAGGGATCGTAACGAAACCGGTCGGCTATGAGCCGGGCAAGCGGTATCCTCTGCTCGTCGCCGTGCACGGCGGTCCGCATTCCCGCGTGGTGAATACCTTCCGGCAGTATTACAGCTTCCAAATCTGGGCCGCCAATGGCTATGCCGTCTTCGCTCCGAATTTCCGAGGCAGCTCCGGATACACCGGCGCGTTTGATATAGCGAATCGCCGCGATCTCGGCGGGAAAGATTTCCAGGACATTATGACCGGTGTGGATCACCTTGTCCGCATCGGAATCGCCGATCCGGAACGCATGGGCATCTTCGGCGGGAGCTATGGCGGCTATATGACGAACTGGGCGATCACGCAGACGGATCGGTTCAAAGCCGCCGTCTCCATGTACGGTATCTTCAACCTCATCACCGACTTCAGCAATTCCTACCTCCCCAGTTGGGAGCCGGATTATCTGGGCGCATATTATTGGGACGATCTCGATATCTACATCCGACGATCCCCCTTCGCTTACGTGAAGAACATCAAGACGCCGGTGCTCATCCTGCACGGCGAGGCCGATCCGAATACGTTCATCTCGAACTCCAAGGAGATGTACACGGCGCTCACGCATTTGGGGAAGACCGTGGAGTTCGTCCGCTATCCCCGCGAAGGGCATGGATTCCGCGAGCTGAACCATCGGCTCGATGAAGTGCGCCGGTGCCTGGAATGGTTCGATCGTTATGTTAAGGGCGCAGCGAAGACAGAATACGCCCTGGAGGAATGGGTCCCGGCCGGAGATTGGGAATTCGAAGTCACGGCGGTGAATCAGGACGTCACTTATCCGGGTTATGCGCCGGAGGGGACGATGGTCGAGGTCTCCCTTCTGTTCAAGAGTAAGAGCCGCGAGAGTCAAGCGCTTGCGCTCGATGTGGCAAGGGATGTCGTCGTGCTTGATGATGAGGGGCAGGAGCGTGCACCGCGTGGAATTCCTGTGGAAATGACAGGCGCTCGCGCGCTCGTTCTCGGAGGCGGACGTTTCACGGCCGCCGTCCTAGCAGGTGAGACAACGACTTATGTCCCCCTTCGTCTCGCCTTCGAGGTGCCCAAAGGGCGTCAGGCCGTTCGACTCCGCATCCGGGACTTTCCCACAGTGAATCTCCAGGCCCGATGGCGCGAGCCCCTACGTCCCTGAGCGCCGTCAGAGAGCCATCATGGCTGCAAAGCGCGTGCGACGGCGCGCGTCTGCTGCAGGAAATCTCTCCACGCACCTTCCAGGAGGAGAACGGCGAAGGGATCGCGAACCGGCGTGTAGTAGGTGAGGCGCGGATCGGGAAAGAGGCGCCACTCGCTCATGGGCGCTCCTGGCGTTTGCTCGACAGCCGAGCGAAAATCCTCGGACTTCAACTCCGCCCACTTCAGGAAAATGAGATACTCGCCGCCGGGTAAGAAGGCCGCCTTGCCGAATTCGCGCGGATCGGCCAGCCGCCCCGGCACATAAATGAGAAGTATCTGGCCCGGTTGCCCAACCAGAGGCATGCGTTCGGCCCGCTTCGGATGGCGATAGATCACCTCCCGCACGGTCATCTGATAGACGACGCCCACCATGTAGCGTTCGGCCCGCGCCGGATCAAGCACAGGATGGCGCTCGCGTTCCCTCCGATATTTGAGCCGATCGATGACCGGACGATATTCATCGGCAACGGCGACGACGACAAGGTCGCTCTTCCCCAGGAGATCTCGAATCTGTTCCACACGCCGCTCGCTCTGCCCGAGCGCCGCAATGCTCAACAGTCCGATGAGCCCGGTTTGGATGAGCATCCCCTTCATCTCGAAGACAGAAAATAAAAATGGTAGCGGCGGCAGGACTCGAACCTGCGACCTAGGGGTTATGAATCCCTCGCTCTGCCACCTGAGCTACGCCGCCACCTCGCTGAATTTGCACGCTGTGTCCCAATGCGCTCGTCTTAAGGAGTGCGATAGTGGAGGCTGCAGGGAAGGGAAGCCAGCTTCTCTCCCCACTTCATTCAGGCGCATCGGTTGCTCTACCAACCACTGCCGCATGACGTCATCAGTGTAGCGAACCTTTGGCTCCCTCGTCAAGACGCCCGGATTCGAACTCAGCGTCCTTGAGATGGCCTTTGGAAACGGCGGAGTCTTTCGCGCCATAGGCCGATTGCCCAAGCTTAATCTCTTGAGATGCGAGCGCAGCTTCCGCCGTCGCCGCACGCCATTCGCATTCGTGGGGCTCGGTGGGATGTGGGGTGACGCAACGTCTGTGATGACGGATCAGACCGAGTGGCCGTCTTGCTCAGGAGGAGCTGAGCCGCGTACTATTCCCTGTGTATTGGAGCGATGGGCGAGGTCGGGAATATCGGCCGATGGAGTCGCTCTCGTGTAAGCCTGAGGGCTGGTCGCGGTGGCATCGGGGCGGAGGAGATTCTCGTTCCCGTCGGGGAGTTCGATCTGGGGCAGACGCTCGAGAGCGGGCAGTGCTTTCGGTGGCGACGTTTGGGCGAGGGGGAATACCTGGGCGTCATCGAGCGATGCGCACTTCACGTGCGACAGGTACGACCAGCTGACGACTGCACTACGGGTGCGCTTGCTGTGCGCGTTGTCGGGGGAAGCGTTCCCGATGACCTTGAGGCGCTGGTCGTTCGATACTTCGATCTCGCCTGCGATTATGCAGCGATCATGCGGGAGCTTCGGCGTGATCGGATCTTCGCGCGCGTCGTGCCGCGACAGGCCCGGATTCATATCCTGCGGCAAGATCCGTTCGAAGTGATCATCTCGTTCATCATCTCGGCCAATAATCACATTCCGCGCATTCGGATGATCCTCGAGCGGCTGTGCGCTCTCTACGGGGAGGAGATTCAGACGCCCTTTGGGCCGGTGTACAGTTTTCCTCGTCCGGAGATTCTGGCCGAGGCTCGAAGGGACGATCTTCGGCGGCAATGCGGCCTAGGGTATCGTGATGCGTACGTGCGGGCAACGGCTCGAGCCATCGCCGAATGCTCAGATTTCGCTCAGTGGTCCACGTGGCCGACGCCGATGCTGCGACGACGGGTGCTCGCGCTTGAAGGCGTAGGGGAGAAAGTCGCCGAGTGTATTCTCTTGTTCGGCTTCCATCGCCTGGAGGCCTTTCCCGTCGACACGTGGATTTTGCGGGCGATGCGCGAGCTTTATTTTCCCGACCGAATGCCGCGCGTGCGAGAGGTTCAGGCCTGCGCAGCCGAGCGCTTCGGCGCGCATGCCGGAGTCGCACAGCAATATCTCTACGCCGCCTTTCGCTCCGGCGCGTATGTGGCGCGGCGCGGGGCGAGCGATTCGCGTGAAGGGAGGAGAAGGTGAGCGGAGCACGTGACACTCGGCGGGAGTCTCCCGTGACGTCGGCGATCGTCCTCGATCCTTTGCTCGTCGGGCGATTGCGCCGAGCGCTCCTGCGATGGCACAGGGGGGTGAAGCGCGACGTCCCCTGGAGGCAGACGACAGATCCTTATCGAATCCTCGTGGCGGAGTACATGTCGCAACAGACGCCGCTTGAGCGCGTGCGCGCGTATTACGAGCGTTTTCTTCGGAGATTCCCCGACGTTCAGGCGCTCGCGCGCGCTTCTCTGGAGGATGTGAGAAAAGCATGGGAGGGGCTCGGATATTACGCGCGGGCTCGCCATCTGCATGAAGCCGCGCGACGGATTGTGCGAGAGCACGGGGGGTGCATTCCCAAAGATCCTGCGCAGCTGCGGGCGCTGCCCGGATGCGGCTCGTATACGGCGGCGGCGATCGCGAGCCTGGCATTTGATCAACCCGTTCCCGTTGTGGATGGGAACGTGCGGCGCCTCCTCTGTCGGCTCTTCGCCATCGGCGACGATCCCCGCCGTCCCTCCGTCGAGCGGCAGTTTCGGACGTTCGTCGCTGAATTGATTGCCATCGGCTGTCGGAGGGGGAATCGGACAGGAGCGCGCGAGATCAATCAAGCCCTCATGGATTTGGGGGCGCTCGTCTGTCGTCCTCGCGCGCCGCAGTGTGCGCGCTGTTGTTGGGCGTTCGCCTGTCGCGCGCGGCAGCTCTCTGAACCGACGGCATTCCCGAGAGCACGAGCAAGGCCGAAGCGTCCTCATTACGAGGTCGCCGTGGGCGTGATTTGGAAGGGACGTGCGAGTCCGACCGATGGCGAGGTCCTCATCGCTCAGCGACGGGAGGGGGGATTGTTAGGAGGCCTCTGGGAATTCCCCGGGGGGAAACGCGAGTCGGGAGAGAGCTTGCGCCGATGTTGTGCGCGCGAGATCTGGGAAGAAGTCGGATTGCGCGTGCGCGTCGGTCGGAAGCTCATGACGATTCGACATGCGTATTCCCATTTCCGGATCACCCTGCATGTCTTCGAGTGTCAGCCGCTTGGTGGATCCCCTCGCGCGCTCGGATGTCAGCGGGTTCGCTGGGTTCGCTGTCGGCAGCTCTCGCAGTACCCTTTCCCAGCGGCGAATCGGAGGATCATCGAAGCATTGCAGAAGGGAAGTCTCAGGGCGTAGCGATATGCGGAGGGCGGAATCACCGAACATCCCGGGCTCTTCACAGTGAGCGGATGCTGATGACTCTCCTCGCCGTACAGTGCTATCATAACGGTTCATTGCGCATATCAACGAGAGGGGGGGAGACATGAGAGAGTTCAGCCGATGGGTGGCATGTGTATGTCTTGTCTCCACAGCCGTCGCCTATTCACAGAGTGGACGGACCGATGCCCTTCAGGAAGCTCTCCAGAGCATCACAGCTGAAGGACTCGCAGCACATATTCGGCGTCTCGCCTCGGACGAATTCGAAGGACGAGCTCCGGCGACCCGGGGTGAGGAGCTGACGGTTCGCTACCTGATCGAGCAGTTTCGGCAGCTTGGGCTGCGGCCGGGGAATCCTGATGGGACCTACATTCAGAAGGTACCGCTTGTGGGGATCACGGCGGATCCATCGGCTTCGCTCACCGTCACAGCTGATGGGAAGCGGATGACACTTCGATATGGGGAGGACTTTGTCGCCTGGACGCGGCGCGTCGTTGAGACCTCGAGTGTCGAAGCGGATCTCGTCTTCGTCGGCTACGGTGTTCAGGCCCCCGAATTTCAGTGGGACGATTTCAAGGGAGTGGACGTGAAGGGGAAGATGCTTCTCGTCCTCATCAACGATCCCCCGGTGCCCGATCCCAGCGATCCGACACGATTGGATGAAAAGGTGTTCGGCGGGCGCGCCATGACGTACTACGGGCGCTGGACCTACAAGTTCGAAAAAGCGGCGGAGTTGGGAGCAGCCGGTGCGTTGATCATCCACGAGACGGAGCCGGCGGGCTATCCTTGGGCTGTGGTGCGCAGCAGTTGGACGGGCGAGCAGTTCGATCTCATCGCGCCGGATCGCAATATGTCCAAGTGTGCCGTCGAAGGGTGGATCACTTCCAATCAGGCCCGAGCGCTCTTGGCCATGGTCGGGAAAGACTTGGAGGAGTTGAAGAGGGCGGCGGTGAGTCGAGACTTCCGTCCCGTGTCGCTTGGGGCGCGCGCACGGATCACGCTCCGGAATACCTTTCGAACGATCGAGTCGCGGAATGTGATCGCTCGGCTCGACGGCAGTGATCCGAAGCTCAAGGAAGAATACGTCATCTACGTGGCCCATTGGGATCACCTCGGCGTTGGTCCTGAAGTCCAGGGGGATCGAATCTATAACGGTGCTGTGGACAATGCGTCCGGGACAGCGGGATTGTTGGAGGTCGCCCGAGCGTATGCGCGTCTGTCGCCGCCGCCACGGAGATCCGTTCTCTTCCTAGCTGTGACAGCGGAGGAAAAAGGATTGCTGGGGTCCCGATATTACGCTGAGAATCCACTCTATCCGCTGGAGAAGACCGTCGCCGTCATCAACATGGATGGGTTGAACGTCTACGGGCGGACGCGCGATGTCACGGTCATCGGGCTTGGGAATTCAACGCTCGATGAGCATGTGCGAGCTGTGGCAGCAGAACAAGGGCGGGTGGTGCGCCCGGATCCGGAACCGGAGAAGGGGTTCTTCTACCGCTCGGATCACTTCAGCTTCGCCAAGCAGGGCGTCCCAGCACTCGATCTCGATTCGGGCATTGAGTACATCAGCAAGCCGGAAGGGTGGGGGATAGAGATGCGCCGTCGGTACACGGCTGAGCGCTACCACAAGCCCCAGGATGAATTCGATCCGAGTTGGGATTTAAGCGGAGCTGTTGAAGACCTCCAGCTGCTTGTCCTTGTCGGTTATCGGGTGGCCAATGAGGACCGATGGCCGGAGTGGTATCCGGGGACGGAATTCAAGGCCAAGCGGGAGGCCATGCTGAAACGTTGAGGTGCGAGCGATTGGCGACGGTGGAGCGCTCAATCGTAGATCGGCGGCTCGCCCGGCGGCCGTGTGTGCCACCGCTTGTGAATCCAGAGCCAATGGTCGGGATAGCGGCGGATGAAGGACTCTAAAATCCTGTTGAATTGCTCCGTGTTGAGTTGAGCATCGTGCTCAGGGTCTCCCGTCCGAATGAGAGGGACGGGGGGATCGAAATGCAGGACGTGCGTACGCGTTCGTTCGTCCCAAATGAGAAAGCCAGGGACGACCGGAGCTCCTGTGCGCAGAGCGAGGCGCGCGATCAGGGGAGATGTACACGCTGGCCGTTCGAAGAAGTCGCAAAAGAGACCTTCGTGGGGCTGCGTATTCGTGTCCATGAGGATCCCAATGGTCTCCCCCCTGCGCAGTGCGCGGAGGATGTGCCGCGCGGCTTCGCGCTTGGGGATGAGGCGATTCCCGCTCAGCGTGCGATAGGTCTCGATTAACCGATCGAGCTGAGGATTATCCAGGGGCCGAACGAGAACAGCCATCGGGTAGCCGTAAAGCGCATGCGCGAAGGCGCTCAACTCCCATGCGCCGAAGTGAGCCGTGAGAATGAGCACGCCCCGCCCTTGAGCCCGCGCGCGTTCATAATGCTCGAGACCCTCGTAGGTGACAAGGGTGTGGATCGTTTCGCGCGTCAGGTGCGGAAATTGGCTGAATTCGCCGAGCAGACGCCCCAGGTTCCGAAAGGACTTCTTGAGGAGGCACCGCCGCTCGCGCGGGCTGAGCGTCGGGAAGGCGAGCGCGAGATTGCGCTGGCCGATGTTTCGCCATCGGCCGCGGAGATAATAGGCCAAAAGTCCCACACTTTCTCCAACAGCGAGCGCCCAGGACCGAGGAAGGTGCCCCAGCGCTTTCAATATCAGCCAAGCGGGCACATATTCGAGCCAATGACGCAAGGTTGCTCGTTCCCGCGTGGTCATGACCGCCGCACTGCGCGCTGTCCAGAGACTGTTCCTGGGCGTGGAGGCTTTCGGAGGAGCCAAGCTAGCATACGAATGTCGAGCTGTCAAATCATTGAGTGAGCACTGCCTTTCGAACATAAGGGGAGCGCATGCACGAGTCCGATCGTCTCAAGGACTTTCGCACGTGCGCCCATCCCTGCCATAATGAAGATGTCGGATGGGATTCAGAAGATGGAGTGGGATCGTGCTCGTGCTGGCGCTCGGAAGCGCATGGGCGCAGAGCGGGCGGCGTCTTCCAGCCGAGAAGCCCAAGGAGGCGAAGGACGCGGAAGATGCGGCGGTGACGCTGGAGACGACTGAGGTGATCGTCCCGGTGACCGTGCGCGACCGATACGGGCGCTTGATTCGAGGGCTCAGCCGGTACGACTTCGCTATCTACGAAGACGGCGTGCGGCAAGAGATCACGGACTTTTCTGTCGCTACGGTGCCGGTGAACGTCGTCTTGCTCATTGACGTCTCCGGAAGTGTCGCCACTGAGATCACCGACATTCGCCTCTCGGCCCTTGCGTTCCTCAATGCCTTAGGTCCGAGAGATCGCGTCGCGATCATCCGCTTCAATCACAAGGTCGAGGAGGTGCTCGATTGGGAGACGGATAAGCGTCGCCTGCAGCGGGCGCTTCTGCACTTGCCGGCGGTCGGGAACACGGCTCTCTACAAGGCGCTCTCTGTGGCGGCGAGCAAGCTGAAGACCGTTGAGGGACGGCGCGCGATCCTTCTGTTCACTGATGGGGTTGACACCTATGACGGGCCAGACCAAAAGACATTCGAGGAGGCGCTAGAGGCCGTACGGCGAGCTGACGCCACCGTCTATGTGGTCAGCAAGACGAAAGCCATTCGCGCCTTTTTGAAAGGCGAGCGCTCGCCGTTCATCTTCCGACCGCTCGATCCGAGCGATCCGTACATTCAGCTCTATCTGCGGGTGCTCGATCAGGCCGAAGATCAGCTCATCGAACTGGCCGAGAAGACGGGCGGGCGTATTTATTTCCCTCTGGATCAGTCCGAGCTGAAGGAGGCGTATGCACAGATCGCTGAGGAGTTGAGCACGCAGTATATCCTGCGCTACGTGCCGAAGAACCCATCGCGCGATGGACGCTTTCGACGCATCCGGGTGATGACGGGGAATCCGGCGTATATCGCCATCGCACGGGAGGGATACTATGCCCCTCGTCAGTAGGTTGCTCGAGTTCGCCGTAGAGACAGCTCGCGAGGCGGGAGCGCTGCTGCGGGATCATTTCGGACGTACCGTGGACATCAGCTATAAATCGAGCACGATTGACCTGGTGACCGAGATGGATCTGCTCTCAGAGCGGCTCATCATAGAGAGAATTGCCGCTCATTATCCTCGGCATGCCATCCTGGCCGAAGAGGGTGGTCATCAGGGGGGGGGATCTGAATACCGATGGCTCATTGATCCTCTGGATGGGACGACCAATTACGCTCATGGGTATCCCTTCTTCTGTGTCACGCTGGCTCTGGAATATCGAGGGGAGATCATCCTGGGCGTCGCATATGACCCCTTGCGCGAGGAGTTATTCGTGGCCGAGCGCGGTGCTGGGGCGACGTTGAACGGCCGTCCGATTCGCGTCTCGCACACAGATGTTCTGGCCAAGGGGCTGCTCGCGACGGGGTTCCCTTACGATATCCGGAGCCAACCTGAGGAGAGTTTGGACTATTTCGCTCGGTTCGTGAAGACGGCCCAAGCTATCCGACGCGATGGATCGGCTGTCCTGGATCTCTGTTACCTCGCGTGCGGGCGTTTCGATGGGTTTTGGGAGTTGGGGTTGAAACCGTGGGATATGGCGGCCGGTGCCTTGATGGTCGAAGAGGCCGGGGGGCGCGTCACGCGCTTCGATGGGAGCCGATTTCGCCTTTTCGAGCCTGAGATTTTGGCCAGTAATGGCCTCATTCATGAGGAGATGATCGCCATCCTGACCGGAGGGTGCTCGCGATGACGCGACGCTGCTCGTTCTGTCACCAAGAGATCACACTCACAGCCTTCGAACCCAACCTCGGGGAGAGTCTTCGAGAGAAGCTCTCGAATTCGGAGATCGCCTGCGCTATGTGCGTGCGCCAATTGGGGCAGCATCCGGACGATCCGTATGTCGTCTTGCTGGGCGCCTATTACCGAAAGATCGGGAATGCCTATGTGAAAATCGCGCCTGCGGGGGCCTTTCATGGATGAGCGATTTTGCGCCAGAGGAAAAAAGCCTTGCCAGTGGTGAGAAAATGAGGTATAGTGAAAGGCACGCGTTGAGGTGGGAGGATCTATCAACAGGGGAAGAAGCGATGACGAAAGGACAGGCTGTGGCAATCATGGGGATCCTCTACAGCGCCCTAGGGATCGCTGCGGTAATGCCATATGCTCTCGTTCTTCTTATTATCGTTGTCATCCCATCGCCTGGGATATTGAACATCGCTGTCTTCGCAGCCGCCGTTCTCATCAGTCTCCTGGCCCAGGTCTTGAACGTTCAGCAGATTCTCCTGCTGACGTTTTGAGCGGCTGAGGCCCTCGTGCGGGGTGTCACTGGCGGCGCACTCGAATGTGGCCGGAGTGGGTTCGGAGCTTCAGGAGGGCCCCTCCTGTCTCAGAAATCCCCTGCAGGTGTGAAGGGGTCTGCAAGCGGCTTCGAAGGTGAATGCCTTCCGTTTCGATCTGCCCCTCGTGCGTCGAGGCATCCAGTGTGAATGAGCTTTTCTCCGGGATGAGGATTTCGATGGTCCCAGCGCTGGAATAAAAAGTATAGGTGCCGCGCTCGTGAAGCCTCCCGGAGAACACAATGCGCCCCGTTGTAATACTCACGGCATCAACATTCGGAGAGACGATGTCCATTAACTCCATGTCCCCCTCCATTGTCGAAAGCTTCAAACGGCCATGCACTCCACGCACAGCGATCTTGCCACCCATGGTTGAAGCCTCGACCGCGCAGTCGGCAGGGACGTTCACCTCGATGTCCACAGCCTCCGGACCGGCCGCGCGACGCCGCTGGGTGCGGGCGGTGAGGATATTGTTTGAGAAACGGACATCCAGCGGAGCTGTTGCGATGAGCCGAATCGAGGAGCGATCCCAGGCCTGGACGACAATATTCCCCCGAAGGGAAGCGTTCACTAGGATCACTCCGGGTGAGGGACCGACCGAAAATGTCCGCACCAGGCGGGAAGCCCCAAGGCGCGCCTGGGCACACAGAGCGGGGGGGAGAACAAGCGTCCCACATAAGACTCCGAGGAAGCCAAGTTTCGAAGCAGTGGATTTCTTGGGGCGCATCTCTTCTCTCATCGGCGACTCGCGCCCGTGGCGCAGACCAATTCGCATATGGACTACAGCTCGGAGAAGTGTCTCAGCAGCTCGAGCTTCGCTTTCAACGCAGCGAGATAGAGTTCGCGCAAGGCCGCGTTCTCAGGATCGCGCTCCAATTCATACCGGCAGTGGGCCAGCGAGAGCTCGATCATCTCCAAGCAGCGCCGGAAGCAGGCTTCGATCTCCGCATCCCAGAGCGCGCGCCGATTCTGGACCTGACGCTCGAGGACCTCGATCCGTTGCTCTACGATCTCGCTGTCGATGAGAGGCTTGTGGACAAGGAGAAGTCCTGTTGGTTGGAGCTCCAGAAGCGAAGAGGAGAGGGTATTCCATTGCACGGGCGCGGACGGATCTGCCTCCTGAGATCCCCGCAGCGAGGAGCGGAACTGAAGGAGGGCTCCCGCGAGCGCAGCCACTATTATGACAGCCGAGATAGCAAAAGCTGGTCGCATCCGGAATCGCTGAATCCTCAGAGGAACGTTCGACGACCGAGAGACGGTCTCCGACACAATGGCCGTCGCAATTCGATCCCAGAGCTGGGGGCTCGGCTCGTAATCCGGCAGCTCCCGGCTGAGCTGGCGGATATAGAGAAGGTCCTCGCGCATCACCCAACAGTCCTGGCATTCTTGTATATGTCGTTCCAGCTCGATCCGTTCCTTCTCCGAGAGTGCACCATCAATATAATCGGAGAGCCGATCTTGATATTTTGCGCAGGACATAGATCATCCCTCCCCCCGTAAGAGTCTGCGGAGCTTCAATCTCGCCTTGTGAAGCCGCGATTTCGAGGTCCCCACGTTGCAGCCGAGTATGGCTGCGATCTCTTCATGCTCGTATCCTTCGACGTCATGAAGCAGGAATACCAGGCGGTATCCGAGCGGCAGCCTCTGAATGGCCTGTTCGAGCGCAATACGATCGAGGAGGGGCAGCGGATGTTGGCGGACGATGCCGCCCACATCTCCTTCTCCGATCATTTCTTCCGACCGAGTCCCTCGTTTGCGCCAGTGCATTAGGACTTGGTTCATCACGAGCCGGTAAAGCCTCGTCGTGAATGCCGCTTCTCCGCGAAATGTTCCAATTTTACGAAACACCTGCAGGAACACCTCCGGCGTCATGTCCTTGGCGTCCGTCATGTTCCCCAACATCCGCAGGCAGAGCGAATACACCTGACGCCGATGCAATTCATATAACTGCTCGAATGCTGCCACATCTCCCGCAGCCAATTGGGCAGCGAGTTCGAGATCGGTGAAGCTGTCCGCCGTCTTTGTCGCCACCGTTTCCCACCCATCGCAATGCAGCGGACGCATCCCGATCCCGCCTACTGCGATGCCTCATCCTCAAGGAGCGTTGCTCATTATACCCTATCCCTTGTGGAGCCGAAAGCCCCTCTCTCATCCAGGCTTAGAGATCGCGTGCTTCCGAAAAGGTGTGTCATCGAAACGACGCAAGAGGTAAGACGATTTCGGATCCTCAACGAAAAAGGGATGGGAGGAGTGAAAAGTCGTTGCATTTTGACGTCTGGATAAGTATAATAAGCAGCTCAGCTTTCTGGAGATCCGCTTGGGTGTCAACGCTGTGAGGCTTGCGGCGATGCCGATTGGGGAGATCCCACCAAGGGGCGCCAGCCTATGAGATACGGAGACCCACTTGATGGAGATATTCGCGCGTTTGAGGAACCTGTTGCAGAGATTTTCCCCCTGTCCTCTGAGGAGGAAGTGTTTTGGGAGGTCTTGGGCTCACGGCGCGTGGTCTCTGAGTTTGAAGAAGAGGATGGAGTCATCGGATGGATCGGTGAAGAACCAGGGCGGGGCGGAGAGCTTGAGCTAGAGCCTGTCGTGGCCGAGTCGGACGATGGGGGAATTGATCCTCTTCGGCTCTATTTTCGAGAGATGAGTGGAGTTCCGTTGTTGACGCGCGAGGACGAGGTTCGGCTGGCGCGGCAGATCGAGCGCGGGAGGAATCGCGTGCTCAAGGCCCTGTTCCGAGTTCCATTTGTTGTTCGGCAGATTGTGCAGGTGAAAGAAGAGCTGCAGCAGGGGCGGTGTCGGCTTTCGGACGTGATTGTTCTGGCCGAATCAGATGGGGTTTCGGGGGAGGATGGGGAGCAAGCCGAGCGATTGCTCGTGCTGGTGCTCAATTGGCTTGAGGACGTGGCGCGACAGCACGAGCGGGTTATTCGGTTGGAGGCGCGGGTGCGAGAGCGGGCGGCGAAGCGAGTGCACCGTCCCCGATGGTCGAAAGAGCACTGGGCGTTGCTTCGCGCTCGTGTGGAGCTCGGGTGGACCTTGCACAGGCGAGGAACGGATCAGGGCGTTCGCGTGGAATTCACGACGCGATTTCTTGAACGCTTGATCACTTCCGTCCAAGATGCGGCCTCTGCAGTCAGTTCTGCGGGGATGGCCGTACGTGCGTTGGAGGAAGCACTGGAACAGACGCGTTCGCGTGCGCGGCGAGCTTCGTTGAGGGCGCAGCTTGGTCGGGCGCGTCGGCATCTGCGGACGCTGGAGCATCGGTATGGTCTCTCGGCTCGCGAGCTCGGGCGCTTGTGTGAGCGGATCAAGCGGGGGGAACAAGAAGCCAATTCTGCCCGCCAGCGGATGATCGAGGCGAATCTGCGCCTGGTCGTCTCGATCGCGAAGCGCTACGTGAACCGAGGACTGCCGCTGCTCGATCTCATTCAAGAGGGGAACATTGGGTTGATGCGGGCTGTGGAGAAATTCGATTGGCGGCGCGGCTACAAGTTCTCCACCTATGCGACGTGGTGGATCCGGCAAGCGATGACGCGTGCGATCGCTGATCAGGCGCGCACGATTCGGATTCCGGTCCACATGATTGAAGCGCTCCATCGAATGGCGCGTACGTCACGACAGTTGGTGCAGGAGTTGGGGCGGGAGCCGACTCCGGAGGAGATCGCCGCACGTTTGGGCCTGCCCCTAGCCAAGGTCCTGCACATGCTCAAGATCGCTCAGGAGCCGATCTCTCTGGAGACTCCGATCGGTGATGATGAGGGGACCAATCTCGGGCATTTCATTGAAGATCGGATGCTCAAAAGTCCGATTGAAGATGTGCTGACATCCGATCGGTGGCGGGTGACCGAAGAAGCCCTGCGGATGCTGACCGAGCGGGAGGCTACGATCTTGCGGATGCGCTTTGGACTTCCGCCCTATGATCAGGAGTACACGCTGGAGGAGATCGGGCGAGAGCTCCGCGTCACGCGCGAGCGCATTCGGCAGATCGAAGCCAAGGCTATCAAGAAGCTTCGACATCCCTCGCGAGCGCAGGCGCTGCGCTCGTTCGCCAGCCCATGAGCGGGTGCGCCTTTTCCGTCTGTCCTCCCCGCGCATCTTTGGGGTTCTCGACGCGCGAACTCGTCTCCCCGTGATGGAGGTGGCGTGTTTTCCCAGCAGCAGATGTGCGCTACACTGTGAGAAGGGGGTTCCCCGAGTCGTGAGGCGCGGGGAGCATTGTCTCTGAGGAGGAAACGAGATGGATCTTGTGATCGAGAGTGTGACGAAGTTACTGATCGCCGCGGTCCTTGGGGGGACGGTTGGACTCGAGCGAGAGTTGAGTCGCAAGCCGGCCGGATTGCGAACGAACATGCTGATTTGCATGGGTTCGGCGCTCTTGATGATTCTCTCGATCCTGATTGCGGGGGGAGAGGGGGGCCGAGGCGATCCGGGGCGTATTGCAGCGCAAGTCGTGACCGGGATTGGATTTCTCGGGGCCGGTGCCATCGTGCAGAGTCGCGGTTCCGTTTATGGACTGACAACCGGAGCAACGATCTTCACGGTCGCCGCGATCGGATTGACGGTCGGTGGGGGGTATTATGTGCCGGCGCTTCTGGCGACGGCGATCGTTATCCTCTCGCTGGTCGCTCTCGGACGGGTAGAGAAGCGGATGCTCGCGAGTGCTCGTCCTGTCTATGAGTACATCATAGAGACGCAGGACGTGCCCATGGTGCTCTCGCGACTGACGGAGATCGCGCGCGCGCATGGAGGAGAGATGGAAGGGCTTTCGGTGGAGAGGACGGGCGAGAGCGCGGAGATCCGATTCGGCCTTTCGATCTCGCCGGAAGCGAATGAGCGCGTGCTGCAAGAGGTTCTGGCCGTCTCCGGTCGAGTGCGTGTGGGGCTGCTGCGGGAGGGGTGACGAGGATGACTTCCGTGCGCGAGATGTATCTGGCCGATTGGGTGGTGCCTGTGACGCGTCCGCCGTTTCAGCGCGGAGGGATCGTGGTCGAGGGCGAGCGCATCGTAGCCGTGGGCCATGAAGCGGAGCTGCGGGCTCAATTCCCGGATGTGCCGGTGCGGGATTTCGGAGAGGCTGCGCTTTTGCCGGGATTGGTGAACACGCACGGCCATTTGGAGCTGACGGTCCTGCGGGGGGTGTTGGAAGACCTCCCCTTTGTGACGTGGCTGGCCACGCTCACGCGTTTGCGGGAGGGACTCTCGGCCGACGAGCTTCGGGAGAGCGCGCGAGCAGGCATCATCGAGGCCATCCGGAGTGGCCAGACGACGATCGTGGATGTCGGTGCGACGTCGGCTGGGTTCGAAGCCCTCTGTGAGAGTGGTGCGCGCGGCCTCTTCTTCCAGGAGGTCTTTGGCCTTCGACCGGAGGAAGCGGAGGAGAGTCTGCGAAGTCTCGCACAGCGTGTCGAAGCACTGCGCGCATCCTCTGAAGCCATGGGGCGCGTGCGCGTGGGCATCTCTCCTCATGCGCCGTACACGGTCTCGGCGGCGCTCTTTCGCCAAGCGCTGGACTATGCGCGGGCTAATGCTCTGCCGCTGTGCGTGCACATTGCTGAGTCTCAAGCCGAGGTGGATCTCGTGCGGTATGGGCGAGGGGATTTCGCTCGGATTTATGAACGGCGGGGCCTGACCTGGCGAGCCCCTCGGGTGTCACCGGTTCGATACCTGCACGATCTCGGCGTGCTCGCGGCGCGTCCCCTGCTTGTCCATGTCGTGCATGGGGATGCGGAGGACATCGCGCTGATTGCGCAGAGCGACTCAGCCATTGCGCATTGCCCGAAGTCGAACGCTAAGCTCGGACATGGCATCGCACCACTCCCCGAGTGGTTGCGCGCCGGGATCCGTGTGGGTTTGGGAACGGATAGTGTCGCGAGCACCAATACATGCGACCTCTTGGAGGAGGCGCGATTTGCGGTGCTCGTGCAGCGCGCGCGTTGGGCGTCGCCAACGCTGTTGCGAGCCGAAACGATGATAGGGCTTTTGACGCTCGGAGGTGCGCGCGCGCTCCGACTAGAGGCGCACATCGGCTCACTCGAACCGGGCAAGGAGGCCGATTTCGTCGCGCTCGCACTCTCGGGAGCGCACGTACAACCGGCCGATGATCCGATGACCGCGATCCTCTTCTCAACGCGAGGGAGCGATGTGCGTTTCGTGGCTGTTGGGGGGCGCGTTCTCTTTGACGGCTCTTTTGTCACGACGCTCGATGAGGAACGCGTGCGCGCGCGACTGCGGGAGATTCGAGCGCGTCTTCGCGCGCTCCTCTCTCGCGCGTCGGCATGAGGTCGGAGCACACGGCGGATTTGATTCTCGCTCAAGCCTTCGATAAAGTGTTAAGGCTTCGAGGGCGAGGAACAAAGGAACGCAATCGGTGTATGCTGTGACCTCAACGAAAGGAGGAGGGTGATGAAATTCTTCCTGGATACAGCCAATCTCGCGGAGATTCGGGAAGCGGTCTCCTGGGGCGCCATTGATGGCGTGACGACGAATCCGAGCCTCATTGCAAAGGAAGGGGTCTCGGATCCGCGCGCTCATATTCGTGCGATTTGTGAGGTCGTGCCGGGACCGGTCAGCGCTGAGGTCATCAGCACAACGGCTTCGGAGATGATCGCCGAGGCGCGCGAGTTGGCGCGTCTTCACCCGAATGTCATGGTGAAAATTCCCTGCGTGGTCGAGGGGCTCAAGGCCATTCGCGCCCTCTCTCAAGAGGGCATCGCCATCAACACAACGCTCGTCTTCACGGTGCCCCAGGCGATTCTCGCAGCGAAGGCCGGGGCGACCGTCGTCAGCCCCTTCGTCGGGCGACTGGATGACATCGGCCATTCGGGCATGGAGTTGATCGAACAGATCCGCCAGGTCTTCGATAACTACGGGTTCGAGACGCGTATCCTCGTCGCCAGCATCCGGCATCCGATGCATGTTGTGCAGGCCGCGCTCATTGGTGCGGACATCGCGACCTTGCCCTTCAAGGTTCTGGAGCAACTCGTCAAGCACCCGCTCACGGACATTGGTTTGGAGCGGTTCCTCGCAGATTGGGAACGCGCCTATAAGCCCGTGAGCCGGCGCTGAGCCGGGCTTGGAGGTGGAGCACCCTCAGATCGCGTGAGGTGTTCCTGGGCAGGACTACCGGCGCCAGACGCGATAATCCTCGCCCTCGATGACAACGAGTCGGCACATCTCGTGAAGGCGCGAGCGCAAGCGCTCGCCCACGCGGTCCGTGAGCGTCTCCTTTGTGGAGCTGGTCGAAACGTCGAGGAAGTTAGAAGTGAAGATCGTGATCCGTTTTTGGTTATAGCGCGTATTGATGATCTGCGTCATTGTATCTTGCACCCACTCCGTGGGTTTGGCGGCTCCGAGCTCGTCAAGCACCAGCACTTCGGCTTCATAAATGGGCGCCAGAATGTGCAGTTCGCTCGTCTGAGAGATCGGATTGTAGCTGTCTTGGATCTCTTTCAGAAGATCGCGGAAGTCATAGAAGAGGCACGGGACCAATTTCTGCCGAATCAGCTCCTTGATCGTCGCTACGGCCAGATGTGTTTTCCCCACGCCACAGGGGCCGATGATCAAAAGCCCACGATCCACATTGGGATAGTCCTCGACCAAACGCCGGCAGATATAGACAGCCGCTTGTTGCGTGCTATTTTGGATTTCGTAGTTATCCAATCCGCATTCGGCATATCGAGGAGGGATGCGCGCAGCTTCAAGGAGGCGTTCTATCCTCTTCTCTGGGTCCTGGCGACAGCGGCATCTCCGGACCGTTCGGTCAGCGACGTACTCCCATCCCGTGTCCCGGCAGTAGGGGCACATCACCGTGGGAGATGACGCTTTCTCCGTCGTCCGCATAGGGCGGGGCTTATTATAATCAGCTTGGCATCAGCAGGCAATCCCTACAAAGCTGACCTCGGGACATGAATTCGGACAGCGACTCCTGTAAGGGAATGGGAAGAGAAATTACCTTACAGGAGGGACAGAGAGATGAATCATCAGTTGCTCACCTTCAGGAGGATGGAACAGTTTACCGACTATCTCTTCGACTCCAAGGACCAAGCGCGCAAGGCTGCCCTGATCCTCAAAGCTATCCTGCAGGCCCGCTCCCCCAGGCTCTCCGACATCTCTCAAGAGATGCCGGGCAACCCCGAGGCCAACTACAAGGCGCTCCAGCGCTTCCTCGCTACCAGCGAGCCCCGCGAGGCTCTGTGGCGTCTCTACCAGGAGGACGCTCCGTTCATCCTGGCTGATCCCACCGAGATCCCTCGGCCACAAGCAAAGAAGACAGAATATGTTGGGCGGTTGAAGGATGGCAAGACCAGGGGGTTCTGGCTCTTAGTCTTGGCCGTCCCATATCGCGGGCGAGCGATCCCCTTCCACTTCATCACCTCTTCCTCTCAGACCATCGCCGATGAGGGGAGTTCGAGGAACCTGGAGCACCGGCGGGCCTTGGCCGAGATCACAGAGCTCATTGGGCAGCAGCCGGTAGTGCTGGATCGGGAGTTCAGCTACGAGAAGCTCTTTGCGGACTTCGATGAAGAGGGAATCAGGTTTGTCTGTCGGCTAAACAGCGGCAACCACCCGACCTTCAAAGATGAGGAGGGGAATGAGGTCATGCTCTCCTTAGCTGCTGGGGAGCGGGTCTTGCGCCGTGGGCTCTCCTACAAGGGGAAGGTGAAGGTCAACGTGGCCGGGGAATGGAGAAAGGGCTTCAAGGAGCCTTTGTGGGTCATTACCAACCTGGAGCCTGAGGAGGGTTTGAAGATCTACCAGGCCAGAATGAAGATCGATGAGAGCTTCAAGGACCTGAAGAGCCTGTTGGATCTGGAGAGGATCATGAACAAGAAGCGGGAACAGATGGAGAAGGTGGTAGCTCTAGTGCTTTTGGCCTATGCCATTGGGCTTTTGGTGGGTGAGGCGCTCAGAGATCGGATGTATGGAGGCAATGAGAGTGGAGGGAGCCCTTCTCATCCCCATTCTGGATCTGAATCAAATGGGAAGAAGTGGCAGCTCTACTCTGGTCTTTTTGTCTTGCTGAAACAGAAGATTAGGCTGGGGAGAGAAGTACTCCGTCACCTGCTCGCTGAGGTGCTACAGTTCTTCAGGAGGTTGGTGTGGGGTGATGTCCGATCTCATGTCTGAAGGTCAGATTCACGGACTTGCCAAAGGCAGGTTGCGTGAAATCCCCGCATGGGCTTTGTCCAATTCGTAAACGAAGGTCCTACGTATGAATACTATAGTCTGTAGATTTTTGGCCTGCAACAAAACAACATGTTATTGTGATATTCGATAACAACCTGTAGGGAGAGACACCCATGACCCCTGAGAAGGCGTTCGGCCAAGTCCTTCAGGAGATTCGACAGGAACGCGGCCTTTCACAAGAACAACTTGGCTTCGAGAGCGGCTATCACCGTACCTACGTTAGCCTCCTCGAGCGAGGTCAGAAAAGCCCATCGCTGAGGACGATCTTTCAGTTGGCGTTGGCTCTCAAGGTCACCCCCTCAGAGATGCTTCGATGTGTCGAGGCCCGAGTTAACAAGGTTCCCAAACGCGATTATGAAGAGAAGAGTAACAAATGAAGATCATGCAGGTAGAACGCCTGATTGATGTTGGTGGGTTTTCCGCGACGGAGGAGTGGAAGGCCATAGAGCGCCACATCATGCAGGCGATCAAAGCGATCCAATGGCCACCAGGTTCAGGATCTTTCACCCTTTATGATCAGCCTGGAAAAGGACGCGGCAAAGGCAACGGTGTCAAACCAATCAAGGACGCCTTCATGCTTCACTTGAAGTCACTCGGCTGGAGCTTAGAGACAAAAATCCCTATTGCTACATTGAAGCAGCCGGGAAAGGTGGATGCAACCTATCCCGTTGGGAGCCGCCTTTTCTGCGTCGAGTGGGAAACAGGTAACATCTCATCAAGCCACCGATCCATCAATAAGATGGCCCTTGGCATCCTGAAGAAGGTCTTGATCGGTGGCGTACTGATTGTCCCGACCAGGGCCATGTATAAATATCTCACTGACCGCGTCGGCAACTTCGCTGAGCTTGAACCTTACTTTCCACTTTGGCGAGCCCTAAGCGTTGATGAAGGGTTCCTCGCGGTAATTGCGATTGAACATGATGCGGTGAGCCGATCTGTCCCTCGTATCCCAAAAGGCACGGATGGCAGGGCCCTTCAGTAACACGATTACCTGCGCTGTAGCATGACAATGAATTCGCTCCGCATAGTGTTTGCAATGCCCGTAATCTGTCGATCGAGTTTTCGAACAAGTTGGAGACCGTATTGTGCCCCGAGCTCGATCAGCAGCTCATCGATGCCTTGCACGCGGTCGGGGGGCACCCCCAGAATCTTGCTCAATTGGTGATTATTTGTACCCACGACGATAGTACAAATTCGACCAGGACGCAGCACACGAGCGCACTCTGAAAGCACCTTATCCATGTCTGCCCTGTACAACTCGAATTTTTGATGGAGCGTCCGCCCACGCAGACCGATCATTGTTTCTCGAAGTTTGTCAATATTTGCGCCCAAGAAACCTAGATGGAAAGAATCGTTCTCCAAATAGTCGATAGCGAAACTGTAAGGTGGCGAGAACAGGATACCGTCAATACTGGAGTCTTCGAGAGGCAGACAGCGTGCGTCACCTTCCAGTATCTTTGCCTCTGCAAGTTCTAATTCTGTTTCAGCTATGAAACGTTGAATCTTTTCTGCTACGAATAAGTACCGCTCAAGGATAGCTTGGAACTGTTCGTAAGGAGATTTACGGTTACTCCTTTCAGAGTATCCGGCGCTATCTAAGTAAGCCAAGAGCAGGAAATTGTAGACTACTGGATCTTCACAGCCATCAGGAAGTTTCCCGTCAAACTTTGGTCCATATCTGGCCCTTGACTCCATCACAGAAAACAGATCTCCGAAGTCACCTGTAAAATGCGTCTTGCTGCCCTGCTTTGGTTGGCCAGCCATTGCCTTGAAATGCTCAAAGACCGACTTGGAATTTTTCAAGGCAGCGCGTACTGGAGCAAGAGGCACCGTTAGCCCATCAAGCTTGGCCTGGGCCATGAAGCAACAAAACGGACTGGCATCAATGCCGACTGATTTGATACCCATCAGCCGGGCTTCGATTAGGACCGTTCCTGAGCCCATCATTGGATCTAGGACTGTATCGCCAGGCTTCAAGCCCATCACGTTAAGAAGCCCTTTAATCATCTGTGGATGGAATTTACCGCGATAGGGGAAAAGGCCGTGGGTCGCATAGCCGGTCTTGAATTGATTTGCCTCGAAGAATGAACGTAACCTCGAAGAAGAGAGCTTGGGTAATCGAATCGGCTCACCACTGCACATGAGGAAATGTCGTGTGAATGTATCGCCAACACGGGCAAAATATGCACCGTTCCGAATAATTTCCTCATCGCTAAGCACCTGGCTCTCATAAAAAGCCAGCTCCAGCTCGTACACCTCGCTGAGTTGCGGAATAAGTTCAAGATGTGCAGGGAACAGACGCTGGTGTATGCTATGGGAGAGAATATCAGCAATATCCATAGGGATCTGCTTCTCCTTCTCCATCTTCGGCCTCATTATACACCCTGCTCCTCGCCTGTCAACCCTCCACCGCGGAGACAGCCGGGACTACAGTCAAGCCCAGCATCCTGACCTCGGGACATGAATTCGGACAGGGCCTCCTGTAAGGTAATGGGAAGAGAAATGACCTATTGCTTAATCAGTAAAATTTTGTTGACCTTGAGGGCGGGAATGCGCTAAGAGCGCCTCACAAAACCCTGTTTGGATGAACTTCCAGCAAATCAAGGCACAGCCGATGGAGAGGAAAGCCAGATGGATGTCTGCCCTTCGTTCAGAGCGAATCTTCCATCGCCTGTAGCGGTTCAGCCACGGATGGGTTCGCTCCACGACCCACCGGTAGCGCCCTCGCTTCTCCGAGCTCTCGATGCCCCGTCGGGCGATCCGCGGGGTGATCCCCCGCTTCCGCAAGGCCTGCCGCTTCTCCG
>Ga0197142_1000163_pt1 | contig 59510 bp, 59 predicted proteins | sample GBS60_MetaG_FD_148614 | JGI IMG/M metagenome (GOLD analysis project Ga0197142, IMG submission 148614) | Sediment microbial communities from Great Boiling Springs, Gerlach, Nevada, United States - GBS 60_MetaG | ecosystem: Environmental > Aquatic > Thermal springs > Hot (42-90C) > Sediment... | reverse complement strand
AGAGTATTCTATTGAGTATACCCGGTTTTGAATAAATAAGCCAGAATATCATTGAAAGTGCCGCTGAAGAAGTAATTGCCGGTAAGAAAAACACAGACTTAAAAAAGTTTACACCACGTATTTTTGCATTAGCTGCTACTGCCAAAATTATTGCCAAAAGCGTTTGAATTGGCACAACGATTATTGAATAAAAAAGCGCATTCCAAAAAGAAGTGTAGAAATACATATCTTTAAGCATGTCTTTGAAGTTTTGTAGCCCAACAAACCTTGGTACATACTTTGTAAACTGATTAGCGTAGTTTTTCATGTAAGTTTTCATAAAATCCGAAATTTTGATTTCTTTTGGAAGTTTACCTTCTCTGTAATCATTAAGTAAGTTCAGTGAATCGAAATAATCTCTTATGAGTTTCTTTTCTTCCTCATTTAGCTTCACACCAACATCAATCTCAACAAAAGTCGCTGAGTCGAAGTAGTTTAGCATTTCATCTACAGAGTAGTTTTTTGCTTCTTCAATTAAAATACCTGTGTGGATCTCCAGAGCATCATATGGATTAAATGTGTAATTAAACTTCCGAGCTTCCAGTGGTTGGTAATCTGTAAGGCTGTAGTAAAAAGCAGCGATAATGGGATAAATCGTGAATACTAACACGGTTAGTATTATTGGAGTTGCAAAGAGATAACCTGCTATCGCCTCTTTCGTTCTATACTTCATATGCAAAACCCCCGTTTTTAAATAGATAATGTTAACTAAAAGTATTGAAATTTTCCAAAAACCGCATTATTCTTTAAATAGGGGACACCCACACCAACTCTTAACAAAAGCAGGTTCCACGATATGAATAACCCAACGCCTTCTTACCCAAATTGTGGCTCTTTGTCTACTGGGTCATGACAAATACGGCAACCAACAATTCATCTGCTTTGAAAGTCAACAAGAGCAACATCGATAATGTCATTTCTCAGTTAGCTATTTTCATCACACAAGTTAACGGTATCTTTAAATAAATGGGAGGCGAGCGCCTCCCAAAAACTCGCTAAGTACACTCTCTGAGCTTAGTTATTTTCCAATCCATTTATTATAGTTTGTTTCGATAGTTTTTATTGCATCATCGACTGTAATCTTTTGGTAGAAGAGGTCTTTCAAAAGTGAGTTAATCTGATCGTTAGCCGTTGCGAATAAACCTGTTGGTGTTTGTACTTTCCAAGGTACACCGTATTCTGCGCCTTTGTAAAACACTCTTTTTACAGGATCCGTATCCTTCGCAGCTATAGATTTTCTTGAAGCAAGAACGCCTGCACCATCAACAAATATCTGCTGACCTTCCGTTACAAGGAATTTCAAGACTTCCCATGCAGCATCCTTGTTTGGTGTTGCCCTGTTGATAGACCAGGCAACTGTGTATATCATTGTTGCTTTCTTTATACCTTTTGGCATTTCAACAATACCCATCTTTTTAAACGTATCTGGGAACGAACCTTTCATAAAGCCTATTGTCCAAGGACCAGACATAACAACTGCACATTTTTCCGTTGCGATTGCTTCACCGAGCCAACCGGAACCAAGTGCCGATGGTTCTTTTGCAACTTTGTATTTTGTGACTAAATCTATGTAGAATTGGAGAGCTTTTTTGGAATTTGGCTCACCAAGAGCTGTCGAAAGGTCTGACTTTACAAGTCTCCCACCAAAGCTTATAATAAATGGTATGACCCTGTTGAAATCTGGTGCCAGTGCCAGAGGGGTTTCAAAACCTGCTGCTTTAAGCTGCTGGAGTTTCTTAAGGAACGAGTCCCATGTCTCATTGTCAGTAAGATATGGGACTTTGTATTTGTCAAAGATCTCTTTGTTGAACCAGACAGCAAGAGTTGAAAAATCTTTCGCAATACCATAAAGCCTGTTTCCGTGCTTGAAAGCATTCACAAGGGACGGATAAAAATCACTGATATCAAAGTTATCTCTCTTAACATACGTATCAAGTGGCAGCAAAACGTTTGCTTTTGCTAGTTCTTCGAATACGTAAACGTCAACGTAGAAAATATCTGGACCTGTTCCGCCGGACAGTCTTGTCATAAGAACTTGTTTGTAATCTCCAGCAATAGGTTCCCAGACAACTTCTATCCCTTTCTCCTTTCCTATAGTGCTGTTGAAAGTGTCGACTCCCTTCTTAATAGCCCCTTCTTCAACTGGGTTTCCAGGCCAACCAGAGATAGTAATCTTTGTAACAGCAAAGAGCCCTACTACCAAAACCACTGCTAACAGTACCACAAGAACCCTTCTCATACACCTCTACCTCCTTTTGATGAGTTGAGGAACCGTTTCGTTCCTCTAACAATTAAATAAGTCTCTATTACCTCTGATTCCACTCTGTCACCCAACACCAATTTGTGAACCTTTTCTGCTACTTTCTTACCAACAAGATGAATGTTTTGTTCGACTGTGGTGAGATTAGCTATTTCTGAAAGAAGAATGTTGTCAAAACCAACAATCGGTACATCCATGCCGTTTTCTTCAAAAACTCTTAGCGATGCATATGCCATAACATCAGATGTGCAAAATACACCGTCAACCTTGCTCAAATAACTTCTGACTATATCCTTTACCCTTTTTTCTTCATAAAATCCGTACTCTTTGTATATTGTTCCACCACTTCCAGAGAATCCATCCGTAAAACCGCGTAAACGTTCCTTTTCAAATGGTAGAGACGGATCGCCACCAACAAAGAGTACATCCTTACAGCCAATATCCTTAAGGTGAACACCTGCTTGGAAACCTCCAGTATAGTTTTCTGTGTCTACATATATAAAGTTGTTCTTATTATTTCGACCAACACATACAAAAGGAACTTCTAACTCATTCAGTAATTCAACTCTTACATCGTCGTCCTTTATATCCATAAGTATGTATCCATCTATGAGCTTAGAGAAAACAAGATTTTTATAGTAACTAATGACATCTCCTTTCGTAAAAACATCTATTATAAGTTTCAAACCATGCGACGAAAAGTAATTAATAGCACCCCTTAGAAATTTTGAAACATACGAGTCTTCAAAGACTCTTTCCACATCACTCATAACAGTAAGTGAATATACACCTGTTTTCTTTGTCCTAAGCGATTTTGCAACAGCGTGAGGAGTGTAACCATATTTGTGAGCTATTTCAAGCACTCTCTTCCTCGTTCCCGGATTAACTTTTTCGGGTTCATTAAATACTCTCGATATTGTGGCTACAGATACACCGCAAATATTAGCAATCTCTTTTACTGTCATATTCCCACCTTCTTATTATCATCATTGAGATTTTCCTTAATGTAATCGATTACTGTAATCGATTACATCGAAAATATATCATATTGGTTTTGTAATTCAAAAGTCTTGAAAAGACATTTTTACGTGTTTAGTTACATTTAGAATTATAATTCTTAATCTTTCTTCTTTTTCTATTATTTTTTGATAATTATCTTTAATGTATTTTTTTGTTCTTCCTTGCTCTTCAATATGTTTGCATTTGTGATATAATTTTGTTAGTCGATAAATTGGGATAAGGCTGAAATATTTTCAGAGGTGGTTTTTCTGGAACTTATTCGAAAAGCAGAAATTTCAGATGCCGATGTCATTGCAAGTTTAATACTTGAAACCGGGCAATCGTTTTTGCCTTTGCTTTTTGGTCCATATGTGAAATTTATACTCGGTAGGCTTGCCAAAACACCCGGTACTGTTTATTCACTTGATAACATTCACGTTCTTGAAATTGATGAAGGAAAAGTCGTTGGGATAGTTGTGACATTCACAGGAGATACGATTAGGAAAAGAGCCTTTAAAACAGGATTCACTCTTTTCCAGATAATGGGATTTGATTTGTTTAGAAGGTTACACTTGTTTAGGCTTATTTGGAGGAGAAATAAGATAAGAAAAGATGAGTATTACGTATCTAACGTTGCTGTAAATAAGAATTACCGTGGTATGGGATATGGTAAAAAATTGATGCTATTTGCCGAGGAACTGGCAAAGGAAAATAAGTTCAATAAGATTTGTCTTGATGTAGAGAATACAAATATCACAGCAATCGAGCTTTATAAAAGATTAGGATATGTTGGTAAGAGCGTTAATAGGGTAGTAATTAAGAATAAGAAGTTTACTTTTGTTAGAATGGAAAAGAAGCTTTCTGATTAACTTCCTAATTTTAAATTAAGAGTCTTAGGAGTGATTGTGTGAGAAAAGTTGAACAGTCAAAGCGTGTGAGATTAGAAATTCATAAGTGTCCTGGTTGTGGAGCTCAAATACAATTTGAGCAACCTGGTAAACCTGGTTTTATCCCTTCTGATGTCTATGAGAAGCGTTTAAAGGAAGGTAAAGAACTGCTTTGCCAGAGGTGTTTTAAAATTAAAAACTATGGAATGTTAATTAGTGATGCCGATGAAGAAGAGATAATGGATTTTTTGATGAAAGTTATCAAGAATTTCAAGCATATTTTGTACGTCTTTGATGTTTTTGATTTCGAGGGTACTTACAGACCGGAGATTATTGAATTGTTATCAGAAACAAATATACTTTATGTGGCGAATAAATTCGATACTCTTCCGAGTATAATCAGTGCAAGTCAACTAAAAGAATGGCTTAGAAATCGTATAGATGCACCAAATTCAAAGATTTTTGTAACAAGTACTAAGAATGGATTTGGAATAAAAAAATTAAAGAAAGAGTTAGAAAAGCTCAGCGGCGACCTTCTTGTGCTTGGAGTTACGAATGTCGGTAAATCTTCAATTCTTAAAGCACTTACCGATTCCGATGTGACAGTCTCACCTTATCCAGGTACAACACTCGGTCTTGTGGAACATAAATTGAATAAACTGAGAATATTTGACGCTCCTGGTATTATTACAAACGATAGAATGATAGAACTTTTTGATTCCGATTGTCAGTCAAAAGTTTTTGCTAAGGGCGAAGTGTCAAGAAAGACTTTCAAACCGTACCCAGAAGATGTGATTTTTGTAAGTGGTCTTTGCCAAATCAAAGCTAAGCTTTTAGATAATTTCAGTAGTGTAAATTCAGAGTTGAGACCAATATTCCAAATATATGCCCCAGAAAATGTTACGTTCCACAAGACAAAGAATGAAGAGTTTTTAGAAAGTTACCCAAAACACTTTGGAAAATTGCTTGTTCCACCATGTAAAAAGTTTGATTTGAGTTTGCTTAACTTAAAAGAAGAGAGAGTAATAGTCAGTTCCAATGAAGAATTGTCCATCGCAGGACTTTGTTGGATAAATGTTAAAAGAGGACCTGTGGAATTTACTTTAAGGCTTCCCGAAAATGTGAAAGTCCATTTAAGAGAATCATTAATGAAACCGAAAAGGAAATTTAATGAAAATTCAGACGATTGAACCATTAGAATTCAGAGAGGAGGAGTATTATATATGAAGAAGAAGGAACTTCCTATTGTAGCAGGTGTTAGCAACAGACATGTTCATCTATCAAAAGAGGATGTAGAAGCTCTTTTTGGTAAAGATCATCAACTCACACCTATCAAAGACCTTGGTCAACCAGGTCAGTTTGCATGTAAAGAGACTGTTACAATCGTTGGACCCAAAGGAGCAATCGAAGGTGTAAGGGTCCTTGGACCAGAGAGAAAAGAAACGCAAATTGAGATTTCTCTTACTGATGCATTTAAGCTTGGTGTTATGCCCCCTGTTCGTGATAGTGGAGATATTGAAGGAACGCCTGGAATTGTTATCGTTGGTCCAAAAGGTGCAGTTATCAAAGAAAAAGGTGTAATTCTTGCGAAAAGACATATACATATGCACACAACTGATGCCGAAAAATTCGGTGTTAAAGACAAGGAGATAGTTAAAGTAGTAGTTGAAAAGGGTGACAGAAGGCTTATTTTCGATGATGTTCTTATCAGAGTCAGCGAAAAATTTGCGCTCGAATTCCACGTTGATATTGATGAAGCAAATGCTGCAATGCTTAAAACAGGAGACCATGTTTACATAGTTGAGGAACTCTGATTTTAGAGGGGAGAAGCCGTGAGAGTTCATTACGAATTTGAAGTACTTGAATTTAGCGAATCTTTGCGAGGGTATGAATTATTGAAAAGATTGGGACTAAATCCCGAAGAGCACCTGATAATCGTTGATGGAGAGTTGTATACAGAAGATAGAGTCATCAAGAAAGATAAAGAAGTGAAGATTGTAAAGGTTACAAGTAGCGGGTAAGTTTTTGGTTTTGTGAGTTCCACCTATTGCAATCATCGACTCGTAACTATGGTAAAGTTTGTTCTCGGGAGGTCGCAGTGTGGAGTTTCTAAATATCGCAATCTTAGCCCTTGGAACTTCGATTTCATTGAACGTTTTTCTCATTTGGAGACTATTTAAAAAAGACCAAAAAATTAAGAATATCTCCTCTCAATTGCAAAAATTCAAGGATTTGTCTTTTAAATTACGTGACATTGTCGTACAACGAGAGGAGACTTTTTACAAAAATCTGCACGAAGTCTCTCTCGGTTTTCTGAGCGAAGTTGATAAGAGTTATTTTATTATTTTTGATGGTGAGTATGGAAATGTCGTATCAATCTATGGTGAAGCTCCTAACAATGTTGTAAAAAAGGTTAAGAAAACAGAGTTACCATACATGAGTGAAAGAACATATATGATTGAAAAAAATAAACTTTCACCACTATTTGTACCTTCTGTCGATAAGAAATTAAACAAAGGTAAAGTGCTTGTATCTGATATACACATAGGCGGTGAGCTTAAAGCAAAACTCCTTATTGAAAGAGAAAAGCCATTCTTAGACGAAGATGTAGAGATTTTGAAGAGTTTGAGTGGTTTTTTCACATCTTTCATAGCAACGCACGGATATGTCTCACACCAAGGTAAGTTTCAGAAAGATATGATACTTACAATCATAAGAATCCTTGAGTATCACGACCCATACACAAAGGGACATTCTAAGAATGTAGCAACCTTAGCTTCTTTAACTGCTGAAAAGCTGGGGCTTCCTGATGAAATGATACGAAAGACATATTGGGCAGCATTGGTGCATGATATTGGAAAGATTGTGGTACCCTCGACTATACTTAATAAAGAAGGAAAATTAACTATTGAAGAATTTGAAGTTATAAAAAAACATCCAGTGTATGGTCATGATTTTCTATCAACTTCTTCAGAATTAAGGGAACTTGCTAAGTATGTGTATCACCACCATGAACGCTGGGATGGAAAAGGATATCCTTCTGGTCTTTCTGGTGAAGATATTCCTTTAATATCAAGAATTATAGCCGTTGTAGATGCATGGGATGCAATGAGAAGTGATAGACCTTATAGAAAAGGACTTCCAAAGGAAGTCGCCATGAAGGAATTAATTGAACATTCTGGCATGCAATTCGATCCAAATATAGTGAAAGTATTCTTGAATCTCGTTGAAGAACAGGGAATCGGCTAACGAATGAATAGTAACGAAAGGGGGACAAAAGATGCTTAAGTTTATCGTTAGTAAATCAGAAATTGAAAAGAAAATTTCTATTGCATCTTCATCAATTGGTTCAAGAAGTGTTGACCCAATACTCCAGTGCTTACTCTTCAAACCTATCAATGGACATATTAATATCTATGCAACTGATTTACAGACATCCGTTGTGTCTCAGGTAAAGGTAGGAGAGTATGAAGGAAATGAAGCTTTTGCTGTTGATGCCGAATTAATCGATGATATTGTGAGAAATCTTTCGGAAGATGAGGTCATATTTGAGTACACAAATGGTAAGTTATTAGTAAAAAGTGGAAAAGCAAAATACAACATTTCAACTGTTTCAGATGTAGAAAGATTTCCGATAATAGATGTAGACGAAGGTGGAGTAAAGTTTAGTGTCGATACTTCCATTCTTGAAGAGATGCTTGACAGAGTGAGTTTTTGTGCTTCAAGTGAGAGTGCAATGAGAGCTCTTAATGGAGTATATTGGGAAGTACACGGCGGTTTTTTGAGACTTGTTGCAAGCGATGGCTACCGATTGGCACTTGCAGAGCAAAAATTAGAAATAGAAAACGAATTTGATTTCATAATAGGACTGAAAAGTGTTAAGGAGCTTGAAAAACTTCTTTCAAGTACAACAGAGCCGGCGATACATATTATATATGATCATTCAATAATATCGTTCAACGCCGGAGATGTCACAATGACTGTAAGAACTGTTGAAGAGACTTTCCCAGATTACAAGAGAGTTCTGCCAAAGGCATTTAAGACAAGGGTTGTTCTAAATATTGATGATTTTTCAGAAGCACTTAAAAGGGTCATGATAATATCTAAAAGAGGAAACGAAAAGGTCCAATTGAAAATTACTGACGATGTCATGGAACTTTCGAGCCAGAGCCCGGATTTTGGAGAAGCTGTTGAATATATTCCAATAACAAAAGATGGCGAAGACATTATAGTCAATTTCAACCCGAAGTTTCTCAATGAAGCTGTGAAACATATCGATGAAAAAGAACTGGAATTCAACTTCGTTGATCACATAAGTCCGCTCCAGATTAACCCAAGAAATGTTGAAGGATACATGTACATCGTTCTTCCAGTAAGGGCATAAATTTCAGGATCCACAATCTTTTATTGAAAGAAGGAGGTAACGTGAGAAAAGGTTTTACGCTTGTGGAATTACTTATCGTCATGTCAATCATCGCAGCCCTCATGGCTGTTGCCACACCTGTCGGGGTAAATGCTCTTGCTCAAGCGAAGGCAACAAGTGTTGCTGGTAATTTCAGAACTTTGAGTCAAGCAGTTCTCCAGATGATAACTATTGAGCAGAATCCGCCAACGTCTGGGGATATTCTTAGTTATCTTTACACAAATAAATACATCTCATCGATACCACAAGGATTCCAGATTACATATGATTTAGCAAATAAAACCTATGTCATAAAATACATGAATGACGATACCGACCCAACAAAGGTAAAGAATACCTACAATGTGATTATGCTCGACACAGATGGAAAACTAATGATTACAGTTCAAAAACCATGATGTAAATTGGAGATATTAAATATGCTTGTATTGGAAAAAATTACTCATCGGTTTCGTGATAATTTAGCGCTAAAAAATATTAGCGGTACTGCAGATAGAGGAGAAGTTATCGCAGTAATAGGAGAAAATGGAAGCGGAAAAAGCACGCTTCTTAGTGTTATTGCTACATTCATCAAGCCGACATCAGGTAAGATATATTACAATAACATAGATGTTTTCCAGTCTACGAAAAATGTAAATAATTATAGAAGATACATAACATATGCTTCTGAAAAGGTGAAATTTGTTTCGGAGTTGAGTTTAAAAGATAATCTGCTGTACTTTAAAAATTTATTCAACTCAAAGAAGGATGTCTTTGAAATATCTAAACAGGTTGGTATCTATGATTTACTCAACCAAAAACCGAACAGTCTTTCAAAAGGGCAAAAGCAGAGACTTTCCTTAGCAGTTAGTTTATTGAAAGAAGCAAAAATTGTTCTTCTTGATGAGCCCGCTGAGGGACTCGATGTAGAGACCAAAAACGTCGTTAAGGAGATAGTTAAAGAACTCAAGCAAGATAATTGTATGGTCTTTTACGTAACTCACGATGAAGATGAAATAGAAGAGGTATGTGATAAGATTATCACTTTAAAAGAGGGAACTCTTAAATTCTTCGGGAGTGTTGAAGAGTTCTGGAATATATATGAAAAGTTCTACGTTGTAACATATGAACAATCTGGAAGAAAGATAACAAAAGTTCTGAATATTGAATCGTTAAAATCTCTGCAAGAGCAATCGGATATAAGGATACTTCACATTCGCAATCTCGGACTGCGCGAAATAATAAACATGAGTGAAACAGATGGTGTTTCAACAACAAGGTTCAATGAAGGATAGGAGGGCTAATTGATGCGTTTAGAAGGAAAACTTGCAACGATAAGACCAATGGAGTTTTCAGATGTTAAAAAGTTTGTTTATTTTTTAAACGATGAGAAGATAAAAGATTATGTAAGTCTTGTTTTTCCAATAAATCAATATCTTGAAGAAGAATGGATCAAAAAGCACTCCATATCACACAATGACTTACATTTTGCTGTTGATGTTGAAGGTTCACTTATCGGTTCTGTTGGTCTGATGAGTATAGATTGGATTGCACGTAGCGCTGAATTCGGCATAGCTATCTATGACCAGAATTATTGGAACAGAGGAATAGGAACAGAAGTGACGCAATTAATGTTAAAATACGCTTTCGAGTATCTCAACTTAAACAGAGTTTGGTTGAGAGTTTTTGAAAATAATCAAAGGGCAATAAGGGTATACGAAAAATGTGGATTCATACAAGAAGGGCGAATGAGACAGGCAAGGTATCTCAAAGGGCAGTACTTGGATGTGATAATAATGAGTATACTCGCAGATGAGTATTGGCGGATTAAATCGGAGTACTGAAATCGTTTTATAATTGTCAACTATTTGCTATTTAGTAGGGTATCGGGGGAAATATTATGATGATGGAAGGAAAATTGGTTGTAATTAGACCTATTGAATTGTACGATTCAAAAAATTATGCTTATTACATTAATAGTGAGCAGATTAAGGATTATTTGAATGTAATTTTGCCTTACAATGAGATGACTGCAGAGGAATGGATAAGGAAAAACGCAGTTGGAAATAATATATTGAGCTTTTCAATAGAAACAAAAGAAGCGAATAATTTATACATCGGTAATACGTTCTTATTCGGAATAGATTGGATAGCAAGAAGTGCAGAATACGGAATAGCTATTTATGATCCTGCTTTTCGGAACAAAGGCTTAGGTACTGAAACTACAAAGCTTATGTTAAAATACGCTTTTGAATATCTTAATCTCAACAGAGTATGGTTAAGAGTGTACGAAACTAACCACAGAGCAATTCACACATTTGAAAAATGCGGATTCATTTTTGAAGGAAGAATGAGACAAGGTAGGTATTATAAGGGGCAATATTCTGATATTATAATAATGGGACTTCTTTCAGATGAATATTGGAGAATGAAATCTGAATATTAACACGTTAATACAACTGAGGTTTTTGTGATATAATATTTTTGAAGGAGGTGATGTTCGTATGTTTTACGACCCAACTTTTATAATCTTAATTCCTGCTTTGCTGTTATCTTTTTGGGCAACGTTATCTGTTCAGTCACGTTTTAATCAGTATTCGCGTGTTCGGTCACGTATTGGTATGACAGGCGCAGAGCTTGCTAAATTTATTCTTGATGCATCTGGTCTTTATAATGTTAGAGTGGAGGCGATACACGGTTCTTTGACCGATCACTACGATCCGCATTCAAAAGTTGTTAGACTTTCAGAGGCAACTTATTCGAGCGATTCGATAGCTGCGCTTGGCGTTGTAGCTCACGAAATCGGACACGCTATACAAGATGCTAAGGGATACACACCTTTAGTAATCAGAAACGCTATTGCTCCAGTTGCACAAATATCATCAAACCTTGCATGGATATTGTTTATACTCGGTTTAATTACAGGTATGTTTGGACTTGCGCAATTTGGGATAATTTTATTCTCAATAGCTGTACTCTTCTCCATAATCACATTGCCAGTGGAATTTGATGCAAGTAGAAGAGCTTTGGCAATTCTTGAAAAAAATCTCATGATGCCAGCCGATGAGCTCAAAGGTGTTAAGTCGGTTTTATCTGCTGCGGCAATGACTTATGTAGCGGCTATGCTTATGGCTGTTTTACAACTTATAAGGATGATATTGATAACAAGAAGAGATTGAGAATTATTGAAAGTATTCAAACATGTTCAAAACTCAAATACAAAAACCGCCGTGGAAGTCCACGGTGGTTGTTTTTAGATAACACTAAGTAAATATTTTGTTTGAAACAAATAAAGCATTATAAATGTTCTTCAGAGATAAGCTTTGTAAGGATTTCCACTATGGTATCATAGAGCTGTTTGTACTCAGGGAACATTTTTTCGAATATCTCCCTTTCGTTTTTCACAACTATCCAATCATTACGTTTTACAGGTCCAGTGAGTGCATCAGGTAATTTTTTCAGATTAATGTTTGTACTTACGCTACTTAGAAGAGTTGCGATTATTTTTCTTGCCAGTTCCTCACTAAACCCCAAATTTTTGTAAATGCTTTGAGATAAATATGCAAGAGCAATTGGAAAGTTACTAACAATAACCGCTGCTAAATGATATTCTGGTTTTCTTTCTTTTGGAATAATAACATACTCGCCACCCAGTAGTTTCACTATAGTTGCGGCAATTTTCAAACCTTCTTCTGAACCTTCAATCCCAAATATTACATTCTCAAACCCGTGGTATTCATCAGAAACTGCACAATTAGGATGCACTGATACGGGGAACCATTCCTTAGGTAATATGTTGGACGACGTAAATCCGCTGAAGTGAATGGCAACAATTTCACCATTCTCCACTTTTTCATTGAGGAGCAAATGTACCGTAGATAAGGTAGAATCATTCAGTCCTAATAGCACCACTCCACGCAATTTGAATTGGTCGTCATATGTTAAGGCAATCCCACCAATTTCTTTTGCTAAAAGTTTTGCTTTCTCAATATTTCTCGAGACAATGTATCCAAATTCTACTTTACCTTTAAGTTGCCTTGCGATTGAAGAGGAAACCTTTCCAACTCCAACAATATTAACGATAGGAATATCATCATTAATCCAATTCATGCAATAATTTACACTTCCTTGTTCCTAAGCTCAGTATTATAAACTTCACATAAATTGTCTATAACTCTATCGACTAAGTCATATACCATGAGACTTTCGTCTATATTTTCAGTGGAAATGACCTTGTTTATTTTTTTTAAAACAAGTGTCTCGGCATGTTTTTTAATTCGTCTCTTCAACCTTTCGTTTATCTCACCACTGCCGTGCAGTCTATCCTTGTGCTTTTCAATTTCTATGTAAAGTTCTTCTATTCCCTTACCCGATGTAGCAACTGTGAGAATTATAGGTTTTGACGATTCTGAAAATTGCAAAACCATTTCTAAGTTTGTTTTGAGCATTTGAGCGCCTTCCATATCAGATTTGTTTATGACAAATACATCTGCAATTTCCATAATTCCTGCCTTCATCAACTGTATTTCATCACCAGATGCTGGTGAAAGTACAAGTACAACGCTATCGGCAACATAAGCTATATCTATCTCACTCTGACCTGCACCAACAGTCTCTATGATAATGTAATCAAATCCGTAAAGTTTATACAAAGTGATAACTCCAAAGACCGCATCGTTTAGCCCACCGACATTTCCACGACTGCCCATGCTCCTGATGAATACATTATCATCGGTAAAGTGCCTCTTCATTCTTATTCTATCACCAAGGAGAGCACCACCAGTGAATGGACTTGAGGGGTCAACAGCAATTATACCAACATTTCTGTTCTGTGCTCGTAACTTTGTAACATAAGCATCGGTTAATGTGCTTTTTCCTGCACCTGGACTTCCTGTAAAACCTACAATATGAGATGTTCTTGTCTTTAGAACTTCGTTCCAATGCGATTCCACATGAAAAATCAACTCAGGTTCGTTTTCGATTAGCGTGATAGCCTTTGCGAGCGCTATTTGCTCTCCATTTTTTATCTTTTCTGAGAGAGAAAGTATCTTTTCTATAGAGCTATTATATTCAATTTTTGTTTCTTTTTCCACCACTTATCATGCAACTCCTTGACCAACTACTTCTTGTACTTTTTTCACCACTTCAGAAATTGGTGTTCCAGGTCCAAAGACAGCCTTAATCCCCATCTTCAAAAGTTCTTCAGCATCATCAGCTGGAATGATTCCACCAACAAAGACCGGTATATGAAAATCATATTGGTCCATTAAATCAAGAACTCTTCTACATACACTCATATGTGCACCTGATAAAATAGATAAACCTATTATATCAACATCTTCTTGCATTGCTGCTTTAACAATCTCTTCCGGTGTTTGGCGTAAACCCGTGTAAATTACTTCCATTCCTGCATCTCTAAGACCTCTTGCAACAACCTTTGCTCCTCGGTCATGACCATCAAGGCCCGGTTTTGCTATTAAAACACGAATCCTCTTATCCATACTACCGCTCCTTTCGTTAAATGAGTGTCGTTAATCATTAATTTTATTCTATCATAATTTGATTGTAATTCAAATTCATTATGAGAACGAAATAGGTACCAGTTTGCAAAGGAAGACTGTAACAATCGTTTCGCCTAAGAATTTGATATAATTATGCGAATTTTTTTAGAATTACAATGGATTGATGAGTATTTCAAGTATGTATTTTTCTCACATGAAATCGTCTTGTAGATTCCAACTCAGCATAGCAATTTTATTTACAAATTATGACCTTATGTGTATTTAAATGTCGTTTTATCATTCTTAGGCAATGCAATCGTTAACAAGATTTAATAATTTACACCAAAGGATTTTAATATAAACATTGTGTAATTAAGTATTACCAAAATATAAATTGATAGCACTGTTTGTTGTGATTTCTTACGACATATAGTATTACAATTCCTGTACTGGCTTTATGAGGAGGTGTTGTATATTGATTCATTTTTTGGGTGACTTTTACATCGATGAAATTCCGAATGTAAAACTTTCCAAAAATCAAATCATCCTTTTGGCATATTTGTCAATAAAGAAAACTGTATACTTAACCGAAGCACTCGATATATTGACTGTCGATGATAGATACGAAGTGTCTTACATAAAGAAACTTCTAAAAGTGCTCTCTGAAAAGATTAGCCCTTATATTGAATTGGAGCATATCAGAAATTCAAAGGTAGTTGCTCACATAAACTTACAAACAGATATTCAACTGTTGATCGACGAAATAGAAAATTTTAATGGAAGTAGTTTGAAAAGTGACAACGTTTTCGTTAGGTTTAAAAATGAATCAGAATATACGGATTTGCCGTTGCAGAAAGTTATAGAAGATGGTGAAAAAAAACAAAATACTGCAATATTAAAGTTCGGTAATTCCATAGCTATAGTAGAGACTTATTTGCTTGAGTTCTCAAATTTACAACAAATTGATAGAGAAAAGGTGAATTTAAGTAGACATAAAAATACCTTCTTTCAGAGCTGAAACCGCAAGCCCTGTTGGGAGCTGTGCAACGTTTCCTACACCGTAGTACATTTTGAATCTTTTATTTGATTGGAAGGATATGTTACCTTTTGTTGCTAGCCTTGAGTTGTCATCAATTGCAAATGCCTGTGTTTCGTCAGATTCCCAGGTTACTCTAATCCACTGCTTCACTGAGAACGTAAGGGTTTGTGTCCAAGCTGCTTGGTTGTTTTGCATCTAAAGGTTTACCGTACTTGCCGCAAATAGACTTCCAAGAACTACCAATGCCATTATAAGACTTACAAGTTTCTTCATCCCTAACACCTCCTAAAATAATACTTTGGAAAAATCTTACACTTCAGGAATATTTTAATATAATCGCTTGATAAATCAAAAGAATTTACATAAAAATATAATAAAAATACCGATAGCTCCTCGCCATCGGTATCTTTTCTAAAGATATTTTTCATCGTCTATCAATCATTCTAATTCTACAAGTAACTGCCCAGTATCTACATTTTCTCCTTCTTTTACATATATTCTCTTCACAACTCCCGGTTTGTCTGCAACAATGTCATTTTCCATCTTCATAGCTTCAAGTATAACTACTTTCTGTCCGTACTCAACTTTCTGACCTTCACTAACAAGAACTTTTAGAATAACACCTGACATAGGAGAGACAATCTTTGCACCAGTCCCTGCTTCCACAACTGGTGTAACTGTTGCACTCTCTTGTTTGAGTGGTTTACTTTCACGCTGAACAACTTGTGCCGATTGAACCGATTGTTGGACAACAGGTTTTGGCTGTTCTACAACTTGTGATGGTTGTACCGCCTGGAGCGTTGTACCAAGTTCTTCGACTTCAACTAAGTACTCTTTGCCATTAACTCTGACAACAAATTTTCTCATCATCTATTTCCACCTCTCCATCCGTATGTTCTCCATTCATCCCAACCTCTTTGACCTTTGGTCTTTGATAAACTTGAAACTCTTCCGGTTCCAACTTTTTTTACAGAATGAACAACAACATCAGTTCCAAGTGTTGCATAGATTGCTGCAAAGACTGCTGCTATCTCTTCAGAATCTTCGACTTCAACCAATTTTACATTTTGACTCACTTTTAAGGTTGTCTTTTCAGGTTCGAAAATTTCTTTCGATTCCTTTTTTGCTGGAACCTTTATTTTTTTGTCCTTGCTGATTCCAAAAAACTCCATAAGTTTAAATATTATGTACAGAATGACAAATACGATAAATACTGTTGTGACACCAACAATAGTTACAATCACTTCTTGCAACATTTATCCACCATCCCTTTTGGTTGTTTCTCTTCATAGTGGTATGTTCCCATGCTTTTTTCTCGGTCTTGATTCAACCTTCGTTGAACTGTATTCAAGAGCTTTTTCAATCCATTTTCTTGTTTCTCTCGGATCTATAACGGCATCTATGTATCCTCTTGAAGCTGCAATGTATGGATTGGCAAAGAGTTGTCTGTATTCTTCAATTTTTTGTTTTCTTGTTTCTTCTGGATTTTCCGATGAATCAATGTCTTTTTTGAAGATGATGTTGGCAGCACCATCTGGTCCCATAACTGCTATTTCTGCTGTCGGCCAGGCTGCAACAAAGTCAGCTCCAAGATGTTTACTACCCATGGCTATATACGCTCCACCGTAGGCTTTTCTGAGAATTATCGTAATCTTAGGAACAGTTGCCTCACTGTAAGCATAGAGCAATTTTGCACCGTGCCTTATTATTCCACCGTGTTCTTGTTTCACACCAGGCAAGTATCCGGGAGTATCAACGAAAGTAATTATTGGAATATTAAACGCATCAAGGAAACGAATAAACCTTGCTGCTTTATCCGAAGAATCTATATCGAGTACACCAGCTAAGAAGTTTGGTTGGTTGGCTATTATTCCAACAGATTTTCCATTTATCCTTGCAAATCCTACTACTATGCTCTTTGCAAAGTGTTCGTGTACTTCAAAGAAGGTACCTTCATCTACGATTTTTCGAATAACATCTCGAACATCAAAACCTTTTTTGGAATCCACCGGTACAATCGTGTGTATATCTGATAAATTCGGAGAAATTATCTGCTCTTCTGCTGGTGGTTCTTCCATATTGTTTTCTGGTATGTATGAAAGAAGTTGTTTGACCATCTCTATTGCTTGTCGGTCATCAGATGCCAAAAAATGCGCATTTCCGCTCTTTGCATTGTGTACAAAAGCGCCTCCGAGATCTTCTTTAGAAATGTCTTCTCCAGTGACTGCTTTGATGACGTTTGGTCCAGTTATAAACATCTGTGCTGTCTTGGCAACCATAACAACAAAATCCGTTATAGCAGGTGAATAAACAGCTCCACCTGCACAAGGACCAGAAATTACGGTAATCTGAGGTATTACTCCAGAAGCTATGGTGTTTCTAAAGAATATCTCGCCGTATCCATAGAGTGAATCGACACCTTCTTGTATTCTTGCTCCACCAGAATCGTTTATACCAACAAGTGGTATTCCCATTTTTAATGCTAAATCCATTATTTTAACTATCTTCTTCGCATGCATTTCGCCAAGTGAACCGCCCATAACGGTGAAATCTTGAGAGAAAGCAGCAACAGGTCTACCATTGACTTTACCTATACCCGTTACCACTCCATCAGCAGGTAGTTTCATTTTATCAAGACCAAATGTGGTATTTCTGTGTTTAACAAACTTGTCGAGTTCTTCGAATGTTCCTTCATCAAATAAGAGCTCTAACCTTTCCCTTGCTGTAAGTTTTCCTTCAGCGTGTTGTTTATCTATCTTATCTTGCCCACCACCGAGTTCTACTTCCTCTTCCAATGCTTTAAGCTTTTCTATAAGTTCGTCCATTTATTTTCAATCCTCCTTTTTTCAATTACTATATCTTAGTGTTCTCCTTCAACAAGTTCCACAAGAACTCCGCCTGTTGTTTTTGGATGCATAAAGAGTACTTTTGTACCACCTGCACCACGTTTTGGTTCTTCTGAAAGTGGTTGTAGTCCATTCGATTTCGCAAGTGCAACCGCTTCATCGATTCCATGAACATTGAAAGCTATATGGTGTATGCCTTCACCCTTCTTTTCCAAAAATCCAGATATTTCAGAATTTTCATTCATGGGCTCAAGTAATTCGAGCCTTGTATCTCCAACTTTGATAAAATAGACTCTTAAACCCCTTTCCGGTAGTTCTTCAATTTCTGTAACTTCTAAACCGAGAAAATCTTTGTACAATTTGAGCTTTTCCTTTGCATCTTTAACAGCAATACCTATGTGGTCTATGCTGTTTGTATGCACAATAACCCACCTCCACCTAAGGCTATAAGACTATATAATATTTTTCTATTATTAGCTACAAACTTTTATACAGTTCGCAAATCCATTCATATCCAACCAAGCGCTTTCGCGGTCCTTCTCATGAAACTTTTAAGTGCTTCCTTTCCTACTTCCGTTCTTTCATATATTTCTACAAATTCTTCTTTTTCACATTTAATGACTTTAACATCTCCAAGAGCAACACAAGTTTCAGTATAAGGTTCTCCAACAAGCGCCTCAAGTCCAAATACGTCAGGTCCTTCTTCACTAAGAATAGACTCATATGATGCAATTGTGACTTTTATTTTTCCTGTCTTGATAATGTAGATATATTTTCCAATTTCGTCCTTCTTAATTATCTTTTCACCATCTTTGAATTCAAGCGTTTCCACGCATCATCACCTCTAAAACTTTTGCCATTTTGCTGTATCTTCTATAGATTATATTGCCCTCATCTTTATAAATGCTTTCGAGAGTCTTTGTTGCTTCATAACAGTAATCAAGTAGATGAGGATATGTAAGTAATACCTTCTTTAAAAGAGATTTTGCTACATATCTATCATTCAAAACAATATAGACTTTCGCTGCTGTCTCTATCAAAAACTTAGCGCCAACTTCTTCCTCAGGAAATTTCTCGATAAATTTTTTAACAAAATTCACTTTTGTTAGCAATCTATCATCTTCTATGCTTTCAATAAGTTCTACTGCCTCTTTTTTGTCCTCGGGTAATTCACCTGCGGAAAGCGTTAATAATGACTCTACCTGCTCAAGATAATCATCAATATCTGCAGTTTCAAAATTGAAATCATCAAGGATGAGATTTTCTAAATCGATGGATGTTTCATATAATATTTTTCTTAGAGAGATTATCTTTTTAATCACATTTTCATATTCTTCCTCTAAGGACAATTCCGTTATTTCACTCTCTTCAATAGCAACTATGTCATCTGCCAAAGGAATTTCGAGGAGATACTCAACAAGACCTACATAATCTCCCTTCGTCAAATCATGATATGTTTTATTTCTCGTCTCTCGAATAGTTCCATAAACTATTTTGAAGAGCTTTTTCGGAACCTCACCTTTTTTGAATATTACCCCTTCGATTCTCATCAATACCACTTCCTTGGTTCAGTAATTCAAAAACTGTATACTATCCCCTTTTAATCTTTAATTTTGGTTTTTTATTGCCACTTCCGTCCGATTTACCCTCATCTACAAGTTTGAACTCATCATGAATTGTACTAACCCTTGCAAGTTCTTTCTTTGACTCTTCTTCTGCCTTGTTATCAACTCTTCTAAGGTTGAGCAGATAAGAGATTGCAAGTTCGTAATTTCTTGCCATCATTTCATTGAACATATCATACGTTTCCTTCTTAAATTCAAGAACAGGGTCTTTTTGACCATAGCTTCTCAGTCTCACAGATTCTTTTACGTGTTCCACTTCTTCAAGGTATTGCCTCCAGTTCTCATCTATGATTCTTAAAACTATAAACCTTGCAACATGTTCGAATTCATCTTCGAATTCCTTTTTCTTTTCTTCATAGGCCATTTTGATTTGCTTGATAAGTTCTTCTTTTAGTTTTTCCCTATCGTCAAGCTTTTCATCAATTCTTACAAAATCCTTTATAACAGCAAGTGAGTTTTTCAATCCCTCTTTGTCCCATTCGACGTTTGAGCAGAATTCATCTATTCTGAGTTGTACAAAATTCTCGATAGCTTCGTCAATAAAGTTCTCAACATCGTGGGAAAGGATATAGTCTCTGTATCCGTATATTGCTCTTCTTTGTATGTCGAGCACACTGTCAAGTTCGAGCAAGAATTTACGTACACCAAAGTTAATACCTTCAACTTTTTTCTGAACTTGCTCGATTAATTTCGTTAAGAGTGGATGATATATCGGTTGACCGGGTTCTATTTTTACCATATCCATGACTTTTTGTATTCTGTCACCGCCAAATATTCGCATTAAATCGTCTTCAACGGAGAGGAAAAAGATAGATTCTCCTGGGTCGCCTTGTCTTCCAGACCTTCCACGTAGCTGGTTATCTATCCTTCTGCTCTCGTGCCTTTCAGTACCAACAACAAGCAAACCTCCAAGCTCTTTAACACCAGGTCCAAGTTTAATGTCAGTTCCCCTACCAGCCATGTTTGTAGCTATTGTAACTGTTCCTTTTTGACCCGCTTGCGCTATAATCTGCGCTTCTTTTTCATGGTATTTTGCGTTTAAAACTTGGTGCGGTATCTTTTCTCTTTTTAGCATTTCGCTGAGTTTTTCACTCTTTTCTATCGATGTTGTACCAACAAGGACTGGTTGACCTTTTTCATACCGTTTTTTAATCTCTTCAACAATCGCTTTGTACTTTTCTTCAATACTTCTGTATATTAAATCATCTCTGTCGTTTCGAATCATTGGTTTGTGCGTTGGTATAACAACAACAGATAGATTATATATTGCTCTGAATTCTTCTTCTTCTGTCTTTGCAGTACCAGTCATACCAGCAAGTTTTTCGTACATTCTAAAGTAATTCTGATATGTTATTGTTGCATAAGTTATGCTCTCTTCTTTTATTGGAACGCTTTCTTTTGCTTCTATTGCTTGATGCAACCCACCACTGTAACGTCTTCCGGGCAATACACGTCCAGTAAATTCATCGACTATTAAAACCTGTCCGTTGTGTACTATGTAGTCGACATCTTTCTTAAATAGGTGTATTGCTTTAAGGGAATTTGTAATATGGTATATGCTATTAACGTTAGCTGGGTCATATAGATTATCAACACCAAGAAGCTTTTCAAGATACTCAATGCCGTCATCTGTCAAAAGAATGGATCTGTGTTCTTCATCAACTTTGAAGTGTTTATCTCTTTCAAGACGTTTTGCAATTTGATAGTACTGTTTATAAACAGCTGCGTTGTTTTTCGATGGACCACTAATTATCAGTGGAGTTCTCGCCTCATCTATAAGTATGCTATCAACCTCGTCAACGATTGCATAAAAATGTCCATTCTGAACTTTATCTTGAATTGACACTACAAGATTGTCTCTAAGGTAATCAAAACCAAATTCCGAATTCGTACCATAAGTTACATCACATCTGTAAGCTTCTTTCTTACTAACTTCAACTATATCAACTTCAAATGCTTCAACTGCCTTTTTAACCTTCGCCTCATCAGGTAAGAATTCACCATCAAAGTCATCTGGCCAGACACAGTAATCTTCTTCAAGTGCTTTTTGCGCAAGTTCGGGGTTCTTCCATACTACTTCATAAGCCTTACCTGCTGTGTTTATTATCCCAACCCTTAATCCAAGTGCGAGGTAGATAGGTCCCATCCACATCGCATCTCGTTTAGCAAGATAATCGTTCACAGTTACCATATGGATATTCTTATTCATCAAAGAGTTTAGTACAACTGGTAAAGTTGCGACAAGTGTTTTACCTTCACCGGTTTTCATTTCGGCAATCTTACCTTTGTGAAGTACGATACCACCTATAAGCTGAACATCAAAGTGCCTCATTCCGACAGTTCGACGTGCAACTTCTCTTGTATAAGCGAATACCCGTGGGAGGTGTTCGTCAAGTTCCGATATATCTGATAACGTACCTTTTTTCGAGACTATGTATTCTCGCATTTTAATAAATGACATTTTCCGTGTTTCTTCATCGAGTTCATTCACCTGTTCAACCAATTTTTTCGCTTTTCTTATCTCCATTTCGTTTTTGTCAAAAATCTTCTTTATCTTATCAATCACCGTTTTGAATCCTCCTTGTTGTATAAAAAATCATTCTTCTTGTGATATTTTACCATAAAAAAATAAAAAGGTCATCCAGCATATAATTGCGGATGACCAAAGCGCTATCATATATCAAAAATCTATGCCTTCGAGGAGCATGTTATTAAGTTCATTCAGTATTTCGTGAGGTGCTATTAATTCACCACTCACTTTACTCAGTAATCGCATCTTAGTACCAGGTTTTAAAAGTTTTGTTATTTCACTTGCATATTGACCAAGATTCATCTCAGCAACAAGGACGTTTTGCGCACTTGCAAGTTTCTTTCTCATCTTTTCAATAGGAATTGGCCATATCGTGATAGGTCTCAACAATCCAACCTTTATTCCTTCATTTCTTGCGATTAATACAGCCTCTTTTGCAGACCTTGCTACTGTACCGTAGGCAATGATTATTGTTTCAGCATCTTCGGTCATGAATTCTTCACATTCTGCAATCTTGTCTATGTGAAGTTTTATTTTATTTACGAGCCTTCTTAATAGCTTCTCAGACATTTCCGCAGTTGCCATTGGGAATCCGGATTCATCATGGACTAATCCAGAGACATGAAATCTTGCCTTACCCATTTCTACGAGTGATGGTGGTAAATTTTCTGCATACTCACTTTCACTAAATGGCACAAAGAGTTCTTCTTCTTCAAGTTCTTTTGATGTTAATCTTTCAAAGATCTCTATTTCGTTGTCCGGAGGTAATTTGAAGCTTTCATACATATGTCCAAGCACTTCGTCCATTAAAAGTATGACAGGTGTTCTGTACTCTTCAGCCAAATTGAAAGCTTTGATAGTATAGCGGTAAACTTCTTCGACAGTTGAAGGATAGAGTGCTATGATTGCGTGGTCTCCATGTGTTCCCCAGCGTGCTTGCATTATATCACCCTGAGACGGTTTTGTTGGCATACCTGTTGAAGGTCCACCACGCATAACGTTAACAAATACGGTTGGTGTCTCGGTCATGATAGCATATCCTATCGCCTCTTGCATAAGACTAAATCCAGGACCACTCGTCGCTGTCATTGACTTTGTTCCTGCTAATGATGCACCAATTATGGCAGCAGCACTTGCAATTTCATCTTCCATCTGTACAAAAAGTCCACCAACTTTGGGTAATTCCCTTGCCATTGTCTCAGCTACTTCTGAAGATGGAGTTATTGGATACCCTGCGTAAAATCTACACCCTGCTTTTATTGCACCATATGCGCATGCTTCATTTCCTTGCCAGAAAACAACCTTTGGATTCTTAGGCATTTTCAACACCTGCCTTCTGCTCTTCTTCAACTTCTACAATGTTTATAACAAAATCAGGACACAAGTTTTCACACATCAAGCAGCCAATACACTTACTATGGTCAGGAACTGCCGGTTTATTCAATTCTCCTTGAATTATCGTTTTTGTCGGACATATATGATAACAGATACCACATGCTTTACACCACTGGTACTTTATTTCAACCTTGTACTGCTTTTTTGCCATTTTTCTTACCTCCTTCTGTTAAATTATCCAAAAATAGCTAAGAGGACACCGGCCGCAACAGCCGAGCCTATAACCCCTGCAACATTTGGTGACATTGCGTGCATAAGTATGAAATTTGTTGGATCTTCTTCTTGGGCTATTTTTTGAGAAACCCTTGCTGAATTCGGAACAGCTGAAACTCCAGAAGCTCCGATTAAAGGGTTAATCTTTTCTTTTAAAAACAAATTCATTAGTTTTGCAAATAAAATACCACTTGCAAGCGCTGAGATAAAGGCAAAGGCCCCCATTCCGAAAATAAGTAAAGAATCACGAGTCAAAAATCTATCCGCACTTGCATATACACCTACAGACAAACACAAGAGTATAGTAGTTGTATCAAGTATATATCTACTCGCTGCTTCAACAAGCCTTTTAACATTTCCCACTTCTTTCAAAAGATTTCCCAACATCAGCGGTCCAACAAGAGTAAGTGACTGAGGAACAATCAATGCCGTTACAATTGTTGTAATTACGGGGAATAATATCTTTTCCACCTTTGAAACTCTGCGTGGCGGCTTCATTCTTATAAGACGCTCATCTCTTGTAGTAAGTAATTTTGATATTGGAGGTTGAAGGATTGGTATCAATGCTATGTATGAATAAGCAGCTATTGCTATCACAGATACTAATTCAGGAGCAAATTTCGTTGCTGTATAAATAGATGTTGGACCATCGGCACCACCTATAATACCTATTGAAGCTGCCTGTTTGAGTGAAAAACCAAAAGCACGAGCTAATAAGAATGTTACAAAAATACCAATCTGAGCTGCACCACCAAGAAATATTGTCAATGGATAAGATAGCATGAACGAAAAATCTGTGAGCGCTCCTATTCCCAGAAAAATAAGTGGTGGGTAAATACCAAGGGCAAGACCTTGCTTTATGTAATACATAAGTCCGCCTGGTGCTCCACCAATTGGTTCATTTAATATACCTGTAGCCGTCGGTGCCATGTTCGAAAGAATTATACCGAAAGCAATTGGTATTAAAAGCAAGGGTTCCGCATCCTTCTTAACTGCAATATAGATAAGAATTCCTGCTATAGCAAGCATAAAAACATTTCCAAGTGTCATCTGGGAAAACGCCATTTTCTGGAAAAAAGCAAAAAACTGCTCTGTCATAAAGCAAGCCTCCTGATTTATCGATGTAATTTTTTCGCTCTCTTTAAAACATCACAATTCCAGTATACTATGTATATTCTATTTTTCAACTTACAAGAAAAATCATAAAATTAAGAATAAGCAACATAGAGGGACTATACTGCCGTTATTCGAATATGAAACTTTTCATTACACCTTCTTTCATTAGAAAACATCCTCTTGACACTACATTTTTAATTTCCCATGATTCAAAATTGATTAAAACAAAGTCCGCATCATATCCTTCTGATATGTAACCTTTATTCATCTTAAAAACTTTTGCCGTGTTGGAGGTTGCTATCTTGAGAGCTTCTTCCAGTGGAATACCTTTTTCAACTGTCTTCTTAAGTGTGTAGAGAATTGCATCAACACTTCCAACAGAAAGTCCCAAAAAATTCCCATCTTTATCAAATTTTGGCAGACTTCCCTGACCATCTGAAGAGATAGTTATATTATCAATCAAACCATTCTCATACGCTTTTATAATTGCTTTTACAGTATTAAAATCATTGTCAGTGTTTTCCTTTCCAAATTCTGTTGGCTGGAGCGCGGTTAAATCTATCACTCCACCTCTTCTTACGAACTCAAGACCACTTTCAAAGAGTCTCTCATTTCTATTCACGTGGGTTGGATAAAGGTGTGATATTGGAATTTCAGTTTTATCAACTATATCAAACAAGAATTCAATTCCTCTTTCTCCGGCTCCTACATGAAAATTAACAATTCCTGGCTTTCCGGATATCATTCCTCCAACTCTCGTATCTGCAACTATCCTTAAGATTTCTTCAAAAGTAGGTTGAGATGACCTATGGTCCGAAATTGCAAGTTCACCAACGCCAATTACTTTATCTATTAATACCAAATCCCTCATTAAATCCCCTGTGAATGTAATCGGTGGAATTCTATAAGAACCTGTGTATATATACGTGTTTATCCCTTCAAATTCTAAAGCTTTTGCTTTTGCATATAAATTCTCAAGACTTCTTGTTATTCCATCTGTTCCAAGACATCCAATGACTGTTGTTACGCCATTTCTTACACAATCCGAAACTTTTAATTCTGGAGTTCGTGTCGCAAAACCTCCTTCGCCACCGCCACCAGTGATATGAACGTGTGGATCTATCAATCCAGGAATTAGATACAACCCCTTTGCATCATAAATTTCTATATCAAAAGGAAAGATATCTGCTCTTATTTCTTTACCAACATATAGAATTTTTTCATCAAATACCAAATCACACTCTCCAAGATATTTTGGTGAAAAAACCTTAGCATTCTTGACTATCTTAATCATAAGAAAATCCTCTCTTTTTATATTATTTACTTATCGTTCCATCGAATGCTATTTTATACCCCAACCGCCTTGCCTCATCCATAACTCGTTCTATTGTCGTATCTACAAGGTATGCAATATCTCTTACGTTTATTTTTGTTTTGTCAAGAAATGGTTCAAAATATTTAATTGCCATCACTGTTCTCTGAATTTGATTTCCTTGGTTACGAATCTCAATAAGCTTTTTTACTTGGGAGATTCTTCTTAGCTGGGATTCGCATATCTTTAATATAAAGTTCGGGTTAGATTGCACAGATTTTTCAATACTCTCCGGTGTTAAAGCTATTATATCTGTTGGAGAAATTGAATAAAGTGTTATCATTCTTGTGCGAGATTCAATTAGGGCACTTTCACCGACAAATTCACTTGGACCAACAATAGTAAGTAAAACTTCTTTGTCTTCAAAGAGTTTAACAGCCTTTAAATAACCTCTCAGAACTAAGAAACTTTCAGAAGCCATTTCACCTTCGAGAGTAACTATTGTATCAGGTGGTATGTGAAGACCAGCTTTCATAAAGACTTCTAAGATTTCTTGTCTTTCCCCACCTTTAAAAAAATTAACAAGGTAAAGATACGAAAGACTGTCTCCGTAATCCTTTGGATTAAGCCTTTTGAAGTGAATCTCTGCTTTCTCAGGGTCGAGAATTATGCTAAGAAGAGTATGCCATATCATTATCTCTTTTCTTAAATCTTCTGTAAGTATAACTCCCATTAATTTTACAACAATCTCAAATGCTTCTTTGTAGTAGCCCGCAGCATACAGTCTTTTGACTTGCAACATATCTTGAAAAACGGTATCGGTAATCTTGTAAGCACCTGCATGGACTCTGTTGAAATATCTCATCCTATCAGGACCTACATATTCTGGAATTTCACGGCATTCAGCAAGTTCGGAATCAACAAGTAACAATCTTTTAGCAACTGAAGATACCATACCGCGCAGAATCTTTTGACTATATTCAGAATTCAAAATCTCGTTTGGCTTAAAAGCATACAATGTTGTCTCGGTAATGGTAGTAACTTGCTCTTCAGATGGAAGGTTAAATATCGACCACTCACCTATTGTCCCAGTTTCAAATTGAAATTCCTTTTTAAACAATTTACTTTCAACAAGTCCGTTAACTAAGTAGTAAACATAAGTCGGTACTTCTGAGAAATTATAAATCTTTGTTCCAGGGGGTAACACTATAACTTCCATCTTAATCACCCCTTAATGCCAAGAAGGTTTTTTGAAAATAAAAAAAGAACCGAGCGACTCTTTGCCCGGTTCAATTTTATCATATCACAGCTAATTTTTTCCCTACTTTTTCAAACTTCTCAAGTGCAAAATCTAAGTCATCTTTTGAATGTGTTGCACTAATCATGACTCTTATCCTTGCTTTTCCTTTTGGAACTGTTGGATAACCTATTGCTTGGGCAAATATGCCTTCTTCAAAGAGCTCTCTACTGAATTGGCTTGCAACTTTTGCATCATAGAGCATTACAGGTGTTATAGGTGTTTGGCTCACACCAAGGTCAAAGCCAAGTTTCTTCATTTCCCCTTTGAAATATGCTGCATTATCCCACAATCTCTTTACCCTTTCGTCACTTTCTTGAAGTATCTTAACAGCTTCGAGACAGGCCGCTACATCAGCCGGTGTAAGACCTGTACTAAACAAGAACGGTCTTGCTTTTTGTTTTAAGTATCTAACAAGTGTTTCCTTTCCTGCGATATATCCACCGAGAACACCGAACGCCTTTGAAAGTGTACCTATTTCCATATCAACTCTGCCATGGAGCCCAAAATGGTCAACGATTCCTCTTCCACTTCGTCCAAGAACACCTTCGCCATGGGCATCATCAACCATCACAGCAGCATCGTACTTGTCTGCGAGGTCAATTATTTCAGGTAGTGGTGCAATATCTCCATCCATGCTGAATACACCATCAGTCACTATAAGAATTCTTCTGGCTTTTTGAACATCTCTTGCTTCCTTAAGTCTTGCCTCTAATTCATTCATATCATTGTGTTTGTAAACATACCTCTTTGCTTTTGAGAGTCTTACCCCGTCGATAATGCTTGCATGGTTGAGTTCATCTGATATTATTGCATCGTTTTCGTCACCAAATACTGTGGGAATAGCAGCCTGATTGGCAATAAATCCAGATTGCAAAAAGATTGTTGCATCTGCTCCTTTAAATTCAGCAAGTGTCCTTTCAAGTTCTTCGTGTATTTTCATCGTACCAGCAATTGTTCTAACCGCTCCTGGTCCAACACCCCACTCTTGAGTTGCCTTTATAGCAGCTTGTTTGAGCCTCTCATCGTTGGCAAAACCAAGGTAGTTGTTAGAACAAAGGTTCAAAACCCTCTTACCGTTTATTACAATCCATGAACCTTGAGGTGATTCAAGTGTGCGTATATTTATAAGCAGACCTTCATTCTTTAGATTTTCCATTTCATCTTCCAAAATCTTGTAATTAAACATACTCTTCCCCCCTAAATATAGGATTTTAATCGAGATTTAGTACAACTTTTCCACACTGTTTGTTAAGCATCAATTCAAATCCTTTCTCCCATTGGTCAAATGGCAAAACATGTGTGACAACTTTTGAAAGGTCTACTTTTTTTGCTCTTAAGAGTTCATCAGCTATTCTCCATGTTTCGAACATTCTTCTGCCAGTAATTCCATATACAGTAAGTCCTCTCATTGTAATAAGCGCATCAAAGTTTATATCAATCTTCCCACCGAATATACCGAGAACTGATACTTCACCACCCATTGTTACACATTTCAATCCATCTTCAAACGCTTTTCTATTTCCACTCATTTCAAGAAGTACATCAACACCATCGTCAATTAGCTTATAAACTTCTTTTGTTATATCTTTCTCTGCTGGGTTTATAACTACGTCCGCACCATTTTCCTTTGCCATTTGTATCCTTAGAGGATCAACTTCAGAGACTATCACCGCACTTGCACCTGCAACTTTTGCTACTTGAATCGCCATCAAACCAATTGGTCCAGCACCCGTTATGAGAACAGTTTTACCAAGCAAGTTGGTTACCGAAGCCGTATGTATCGCATTTCCAAATGGTTCCATAACTGAGGCATAATCAAGTGGAATTTCTGGTGAAAATCTCCAGAGTACAGTCTCTGGTATAACTGCATATTCTGCAAATATACCATTGGTATCGACACCCAAGATCTTGAGGTTCTTACAAATGTGCATTCTTCCTGTTTTACATTGATAACAATGTTCGCAAGGGATATGAGTTTCCGCTGCGACTAAATCTCCCACCTTTACTTGAGTGACTGCACTACCAATTGCAACAACTTCACCTGCCATTTCGTGTCCTGTAATTAATGGAGGAATTATACGAGACTGTGACCACTCATCCCATTTGTATATATGAACATCCGTTCCACAGATTGACGCACGTCTCACCCTAACTAATACGTCTCTTGGACCAAGCTCAGTAGGCTTTGCAACCTCTTCCATAACCAATCCTGGACCAGCTACTTTCTTCATTATAGCTTTCATCGTTGTATCTGTTGTCCCTGTTCCCAAGACAATCGCCTCCCTTATTTACACCCTTAGGTTCTAAAGACACACATTCTAATTATACAACCAACAGAAAAACAAAAAAATCTTACTTTACGTCAATTAAATGAGCATACAATAGAAAAAGGCTTTGAAAAAACGATAATGTGTCAAAATTCACTTGTTTTCTTGATAATGTTCGTTATGTGAATTTATTCAAATTCCGAATAGTCTCTTACGTATCTTTCATCAATAACTTTGATTTTCTTACCTTCCATTTCTATTACCCCAATTTTTTCAAGCTCAATAAAAACTCTGGAAAGTGCTGGTCTTGTTGCTCCAAGTTCTCTTGCTAATTCTTCTTTGGACATATCCATCATAACGGTAGCTGAATTTTGTCCCTCCATTAATTTGACAAGGTAGCCACATACCTTCTGCACAAGGTTCTTCATTGTTATTTCGTAGAATCTATCTGTTATAAAAACAAATGCATCACTCACATATCTTAAGTAATTTCTCAATAGTCTTTCATTCTTCATCATCAATAATACAAAAGAGTTTTTATCAACAGACAAAAAAACCGAAGGTTTTACTGTTTCAACATCGACTGGGTATTTCGATTCACTTGAAAAAATAACCGCAGCTGCCAAGAGTTTTGGCGCAAACATATGGTCTATCTGGAGCACACGACCTTCTGTATTTGTGAATAGCCCAAATGCTTCACCTTCTATTAAGAAAAGCATTTCGTTACATTCATCACCACGCATTCTCACCAATTCCTTAGATTCGTACCTCTCCACTTTTCCATTCCGAAATACCTCTTCTATAGAGCTCTTCTCAACACCGTAAAATATTTCGCATTTCTCAAGTAGATCTATCAGTTGAACACTTGCTTTTTGCATAGTAAATTCCCCCTTACTTGAAGAGTCTTTTCTAATTCCATATAAATTGTAACATAGATTACGGAATTCTTCTGCCATCTGAGATAATATATTAATGGAAGAGTGAATTAAAGGCTCCACAAAATACGATTCAGGAGGTGTTTTTTATGGCGTTGAATATGTTTTGCTACCAGTGTTCACAAGCTATGAACGGTGAGGCTTGTACAGTTACAGGTGTTTGTGGAAAGGAACCAACAGTTGCTAGATTGCAGGACAACTTAGAGTTTATACTAAAAGGCATCTCTGCATATTACTACCATGCAAGAGAACTCGGTTACAAAGACGAAGAAATAGCGGCATTCCTCAGCGAAGGGCTGTATTCAACTCTAACAAATGTAAACTTCGACGCAGGAGAGTTCGTAAATCTTGCACTCAAGGCTGGTATGATGAACTTCAAGGTTATGCAACTTTTGAAAAGGGCACACATTGAAACATATGGAGAACCAACACCAGTTGAGGTTGAAACTGGCACAAAGGAAGGCCATGCTATCATCGTTACCGGTCACAACTTGAAGGCTCTTGAGGAATTACTTAAACAGGTCGAAGGCACGGACGTTTATGTTTATACCCACTCAGAAATGCTTCCAGCACACGGATATCCTGGACTGAGAAAATACAAAAATCTTGCCGGAAATCTCGGTGCAGCTTGGTATGATCAAAGAGAACTCTTTGATAAGATACCAGCTGCAATTCTTGGAACAAGCAACTGTGTATTGCTTCCAAAAGAATCCTACAAAGACAGGATGTTCACAACATCAATTGCAAGACTCCCTGGTGTCAAACATATCGAAGGTTACGATTATTCAGAAGTTATAGCCAAGGCAAAGTCGTTGCCAAAACTGCCAGAGCAACCAGGAAAATACAAACTCACAACTGGATATTCTGCAAGCGTTGTCAAATCACTTGCAGGAAAGATAAAAGAACTCGTCGAAGCAGGTAAGATTAAACATTTCTTTGTTGTTGGTGGTTGCGATACGCCAACAAGACGCGGAGCATATTATAGGGAATTCGTTGAGAAACTTCCGAAAGAAACTGTTGTTATTACGCTTGCATGTGGAAAATTCAGAATAAACGACTTACAACTTGGTGATATCGAAGGTATCCCAAGGTTGATAGACGTTGGTCAATGTAACGATACAATTGTAGCACTTGAGATTGCGATGGCTCTTGCGGAAACATTTGGAGTTCAAGTTACCGAATTACCACTATCACTTGTTCTCACATGGATGGAACAAAAAGCAGTCGCGATACTATGGACGTTACTCGCTCTTGGATTGAAAGGTATCTACATAGGTCCTGTACTACCAGCGTGGGTTAATAAAGACATACTCGATGTTTTAGTAAAGAACTATGATATTGAGTTGATTGGAAAACCCGAGGAAGACATAAAAGCGATAATGAAGTTGTAAGTCATCTTGAGAAGAACTCTTATTTATTCTTTTTACTACCAAAAAACATGTGAAAAATCAGTCCCTTAAAGGGACTGATTTTTCATAGATACTCACGAATTGTTTATTTATTCACCGCTCCTGTATTCATTATGTTACCTCTAAATTTTGACCAGGATAAACTGGAAGTTCCCCCTATTGAAGAAGATTCAATAGCATAAAAATGTCCGTCATAACTACCTATATATATTGTCCCGTCTGGTCCTATCGTAGGTGATGAATCGATATGGTTTGATGAATAAGAAGCTCGTATTTTCCAAGATAAAATTCCATTCCTGATGGCATAAATATACCCATCATCACTTGCAAAATAGATTGTTCCATCAATTCCAACTGCAGGGGATGAATCTATATCACCTCCTGTTTCATATAACCATTTTAATTCACCTGACTGTGTAAGTGCATAAAGGCGATTATCATCACTACCAAAATAAATGGTTCCATCTTTACCTATAGCAACTGAAGAGTATATTTTTGAATAAGTTTCAAAACACCACTTTTGACTTCCATCTGGTGATATAGCATATAAGCAGTTATCAGTACTACCAATATAAATAGTTCCATCTGGTCCTATAGTTGGTGAAGCATATATACTGCCGTATGTTCGGAATTTCCAATTTATAGTTCCATCTTCAGAAACTGAATACAAATATCCATCAAGACTCCCTACGTAGACCGTACCGTCCTCCGCTATAGCAGGAGATGAATAAATTCGTCCATTAGTCCTTACGCTCCATTTAATATATCCGTCAGGAGATATAGCATATAAGCCGTAGTCACTACTTCCGATGTATATCGTACCATCTTTTCCTATAGCCGGCGAAGAATCCACAGCTCCGTTCGTTCGAACTTTCCAGAGAAGTTCGCCGTTCCTATTAATAGCGTAGATATAATAATCCTTGCTTCCAAAGTAAATTATTCCCTCGTCACTTATTGCTGGTGAAGAATAAATCTCTCCGTCTGTTTTAAACGCCCACTTTAGTTCTCCTGTAGGCGTTAATGCATACAAATTTCCATCATTACTACCAATATATACCGTTCCATCGTATGTGTCTATTGCCGCAGAAGAAACCACAAAATCTCCCATGAAAAATTTCCAGCGTATATTTCCTGGATTCACCGTAAATATTTTTTCTCTCAGTTCTTGCTGAAAAATTAAAGCATTCTGGTATCTTCTACCTGTGTTTTTTCTGTCACCTCTAAATTTCGGCCACGGACTATCAGCTAAACCACCAGACAAAGTTGTTCTAACGGCATAAAAATAACCATCTTCGCTACCAAAGTATAAGATACCGTTTTCATCTATCATAGGAGAAGAAAATATGCGTCCGTAAGTTTTAAAAACCCAAGATAGAGTTCCATCAGGATTAATAACGTACATGTTTCCATCATAACTTCCTACAAATATGGAACCATCTGCTCCTATGGTAGCTGACCCTCGAATCTCTCCCATAGTGTTAAAAGTCCACTTTAAAATACCATCATTCGAAATTGCGTAAAGTTTCCAATCATTAGATCCTACGTAGATAGTTCCATCAATGCCGATCGTTGGGGATGATCTTATCTGATCTCTCGTCTGGTATTTCCATTTCAAACTTCCATCTTCTTGATTTAGTGCATATAAACACCCATTATGACTTCCTACATATATAGTACCGTCACTGCCTATAGCTGGAGATGAACCTATGGGTTCGTAAGTTGAGAAATACCATTTCAGTTCTCCATCCTTGGTAACCGCGTAGATATTTCCATCGTAACTACCGAAATAAACTGTGCCATTATGGTCTATCGCAGGAGAAGACCTCACAGCCCCTCCTGTCCTGAAGTACCATTTTACTGTTCCATCGGGATTTATCGCGTACAAGAAGTTATCAGCACTACCTATGTATATTGTTCCATCTTGTGATATAGCTGGTGAAGAAAATATAGACCCTCCAGTTTTGAATTTCCACCTTAGCGTACCATCTTTATTTATTGCATACAAAAGTGTATCGTTGCTTGCTACGTAAATAGTTCCATCCTGACCTATCGCTGGTGAAGATTCTATTGGCGCATTCGTGCAAAAATACCATTTCAAATTGCCATCTGGGTTTATTGCGTACAATGCACCATTCTCACTTGCTATGTATATCGTTCCATCAGCATCGATTGCTGGTGATGAAGAAACCCAATCCCCAGTTTCAAAACTCCAAAGAATTCCGTAAGGTTTTGCCTTTAAAAGTATCATTTCGATATTTTCGTTTGTTAAAGTTCTTGGTATAAATACACCATCTGACAGTTTTCCAACTATCAGGAGAGATTCTGGGATTCTTATAAACAACGGACTATTATCATAAATTTCCACTTTGTTAAGTCCAATTTTTGCTCCTTTGCTGATTTCCACAATATCTTTAAACAATATTGTTATCTTTTGTCCAAGTGCGTTCTCTACAATAATTGAGTCGTTCCTTGCATCCACGATATTACATACAATTTGCGAAATACTGAAATTCAAAGAAGGTTCTGAGACATCGCTGTTTCTTACTTTAAGAGTGAAGTTGTATCTTTCAGCAAGCGTCTTAGGTACGTAAACCTCCTTCAAAGAATCCGGATTTACAAGAAATTTTACAGTCCCAAAATTTACAACGTATTCTCCAGATTCGTATTTTATATTATCTGCTTGAAGCCATCCAAAGTTCAGAATATTTGCATAGTATTTTTCGTAGTCACCACCAACAACAGTGATGTACTTTATTTTTTGTGGAATTTCTTCCAAAGGTTTGCTCAACATCTTGTAATTAACAAACTTAATGTCGTCAAAGGTAAGAATTATCTCTCCTGATGTAGTTTTAATGCTACCATCCTCGAGTGTAACCCTGAAACTTTGCGGAACTATTCTTAGACCATTACTTAGGGTTATTCCTACTTCATCAACGTATTCACCGTCTTTTGATACATATTCAATTTCCTCTTTGCTAACCCATATTGGAGGATTACCAGAAAAGCTTATGAGAGCTCCAGTATCTCCAAGTTCGAGAACGTCCACTACCGCTTCAGTTCCATCCGTAAGTTTAATAATTGTTCCCAGTAAATAAGAGTAAATTAATAACAACAAAGACAAAGAAAAGATTAACTTTGACTTATTCTTCATCATGTTCTCCCCCTTTGTTTAACTCATTTAACATCATAATATATTTGTGGTCCCACTACTCCATTGTACTTAAGTCCACTAGCGAATAATTCCATGATAAGCTTACCTTCATGAATCACTGCCGTCAAAACTTCTATCTTGTTAGTTAACGTTTCTTTTGAAGTCAAAGATGATATATCCAAAATCCTTGCTACATCGCCATAATAAAATGAAAACTCAGTCCCATCTGGTGTTCTTAGAAGAATACCATCTCTTTTGAAAATCGGTTTTCCTAGGATTATAGCAGAGTTATTTAATTCAACGAGATACATTTCTTGAACCATTGATATTGGATACACGATGGCCTTTAAATAGCCAGGTTTGAGATTATACCTAATTTCACCAAAATCGGTTTTTTGGGAAAATTCATAGAAAATTCCATTGTCCGTTTTGATTATAAATAAAGAATCCACCTTAACTAACGAATCACTAACCAAATACAAGTATATTTCTTCACGGAAATCGAAGAGCATATCTGCATAATTCAATTGAGAAAGGTGCTCCATTGTTGAAATCGATGTTTCGTCTTGGAGATAACTAAAATATGCTATGTTTTTAAGGTTTAGTTCAATTGTGCCGTAATTGTTAAAAAGCATCCCAGATTCCGAGGTTATACTCTGCGGTACCCCGTAAACTACAATCCCGTTAGTAAGGACTATTCCTTTAATACCTACATAGGCTCGGTAATCATCGCTGAACAAAACATACTCAACATCGTCTCGATTGATACTCAAAGTTCCTATCTTTGAAACAACAACAACACCCTCCGAATCAATCTTTTGTACTTCACCAATGATCCTACCTTTCGTTTTTGTTTGAACGGTTGCAGAAAAACTGCTGGAAATAAGTACGAAGCTTAAAAGTAGAAAAATCTTTAAAATATAAGACCAACGCATAAGAACCCCCTCCCTCATAGTTGGATAAAACTCGTTTGTAATCAATATCAAAATACTATTTTACTATTTCCTATTTTAACATGGAAATTCAAGCCATAAACATTTCCATTTGACATAATCACAATAATTTCGCTTTTCAGTGGTATAACATCAGTAACATATCCTGGCGCAACAAAGAACTTTTTGAAAGTTCCGGTCTCTGAATTAATTATTGCTACCTCACCATTATCCGTTCCAACAACAAGTAGTTCTTCGTCGATAAAATTCAGAGATGATAGAGTTATAGAGGAGCCAATTTTAGCACTCCAAATCGTCTTTCCAGATATGCCATCAATCTTATAGATTTCCCCATTTATGGTTGACGCATAGATACTATTTCCGTGCTTTTTGACAGGAGTATATCCAACCCCAGAAATTTTTAAGGTCCATTCTTTCTCTTTCTTTTCGATATTTAAGCAGTTTATTGTACCATCTGTATTCGCATATATCAGTAGGTTGCCAATTAAAGAAGGGATTGAACTTCCAGCGGTGTAATAGGTCTTTCCTATAATGAATTGATTTATTACCCTGCTAATTTCATCTATTATATAAATCTTTCCGCTCCATGTCGGTTGGAAGTATTTACCACTTTCAAATAATGCTGGTATCTGGACTAAGCCTTCTAAATCGTATTTCAATATCAGTGATAAATCACTGGTTCTAAGTACAAATAGATACTTTCCTGCACCTATACTAATGGTTGTATCACCTTTTCTTATTGCATAAATAGGCTCAGTCAGTTTTACACTTTTCAGGAGTCTTCCCGTTTCAATTTCAAAGAGGTAAATATTGCCGTTCAAATCTCCAACTAAGATTTCATTATTAATAATTTCAAGATTGGCTACAACAGGACCTACAATTCTTTTCCAAATTTCTTTTCCATCTCTAAGATAAACAACGTATCCTGAATAATCTGCAACAACAACACCATCGTTATAACTTACCGGTTTCGAATAGATTGTGTTATTAAGTTTGTAAGACCATAATATTTTGCGATTTTCTTCAGACTCATTCGATATTATGTAAAATTTTTGAAAAACTCCAAATTTGCCACTTAGAGAGATTCTCAAAAATGTTGATATACCAGTCTTCGGTAAGTTATTTAGTACAACTTCGTAATTTTTATATTTATCTTTATCAAATTCAATTTTGCGTTCATGTACAATCTTTCCGTTGGCTGTTATTCTTATCCTTTCCGCACCAATATATCCTGCCTTAAGTTTCAAAAAGCCATCTGTAAGTCTTTCAAGGTTCACTCTTAGGTTTATCAATTGCCTACTACTTAGTTCTAATGGTACAGATTTTAACAGCTCGAAATCGTTCTTTCCCAACTCGTATTTCCATATATACAACTGTTCTTTATCCCAACTAAGCACTGTCATGTATCCATCTTTTGCAGCACCAAGCGTTTGAAACCAAGACCAATTATACATTCCAGAATGTTCGTATGTGTGAACATGACCAGATAGAACTAAAGGAATATCATAGTTCGGCATAATCTCTAATACTTTCCAGCCATCATCTGTGTAATTTTTTGGTCCACCAAACGGGTGATGCGATAGTAAGATGACTTTTAAACCATTCTTTTTAGCTTCTTCCAAGCGTTCTTTTAGCCAGTTTAACTGCACTTCTCCAATATGTCCTATATGTTGAAAATACATTGTAGTATCTAAGCCAATAAAGAGAAGGTTGCCTATTTGTACAGCAAATGTTTCATACAAAGAATTTGAATCCTTAGATAATGTTGAAGATTTCCTAAGTTTGTCACTCCAGCGTACATCGTGATTTCCAAATACATATCTGTACGGGATTTTTGCTCTATCCAGAGTTAGAAACAATTGGCTAAGCTTTTTAAATTCTTGTTCACTTCCCATCTCCGTCAGGTCACCAAGTAAAAAAACACCCTTAGGATTGATTTGTACAACTTCGTTCATCAAACCTTCAACAGTTTTTGATTTGTATGGATAATGTAAATCCGTGAGAAGCACAACATACCCATCGTGTAAGATAAATGGGTAGGTAGCGTAGATAAGTATAACTACAAATAAAACAAGAACGAGACTTAAGGTCCTTTTATTCAAGGAATTTTCACCTTCCTCAACAACACAATTAGTTTATTAATTATTTAAGATAAAACCCGCCACTTGGCGGGATTAGCTCTGTGATTTTTGTTACTTCTTTGCTTGGTAATAACATCTTTTTGGTGATTCAATTTTGCCTTCTTCTTTAAGCTGTTTGAGGGCTTTGTCAACCTCTTCCTTTGAAAGCCCAGATTTTTCAGCGATATCACCTGGTCTCATTGGCTGCTCCGATTCTGAAAGTACTTTAAAAACGAGTTCTTTCTTATCCGTTCCCATTTTTTCACTCCTTTCACATTTAAAGGTGATATAATAATTATACCACATTATACCACATCTAAGAATTAAAAATATGGAGGTGAAAAACTTTGAATAACCTGAACACTCACAACACAAAGCCAAAGATTGTTGTAAGTAGATGTTTTTTTGAACATACAAGATACGATGGTGGAATTATTTCAAGCGATGTAGTAAAGAAACTTGAAAAATACTGTGAATTTGAAAAGATTTGCGCAGAAGTTGAAATTGGACTTCCAATTCCAAGAGAGCCTATCGACGTGTTTTTGATAAATAACGAACTCAAGCTTATGAATAAATCGAGAACAGTTGACCTAACTTATAAAATGTTGTCATTCGCAAATGATTTTGCTGATAAGTTATCCGAAGATGTCGATGGGATGATATTGAAGTCGAAATCGCCTTCCTGCGGACTTAATGATGCGAAGTTGTACGGAGAAAACGGAAGGGTTATTTCTAAAACTGCAGGTCTCTTTGCAAAGACAATGGTAGAAAGATTTCCAAATATTATAATTGAGAGTGAAATGAGACTTACTAACGACAAACTAAGATTCGAGTTCTTCACGTTTATATTTACACATGCAAGATACAGAAGTATTAGTTCTAAGAAAGAATTTGTCGAATTCCATTCCAAGAATAAATATTTGTTCCTCGCTAAGAATGAGAAATTAATGCGCGAAATGGGAAAAATTGTTGCACAAAAAGGATTTGATGATTCAATAAAGAAAAAGTACGGTCAATTACTCGTGCGTACTTTAAAGACGCCAATAAAAATGCCAAAGATGGTCAATATGTTATTACACGTCTACGGACATTTTAAGGAGAATCTAAATGCTGATGAGAAAGCTTATTTCATGGATTTACTTGAGGATTATAAAAACAGTATCGTAAGTTTGCAAACTGTACTTGCCGTTTTGAAATCTTGGGCTCTTAGATATTCGGTAGATTATATATTAGATCAAACCTTCTTTGAGCCATATCCAAGGGAACTGGATCAAGTTAAGGAGTAAAATATGTTATGAGTTATCTGGCAAAACTGATTTACTATTCATTAAGAATATTTCGATTTTCACATATCGTAGAATCAAAGATGCTGAATAATGGTTTTGATGAATCCCCTACTAAACCTGGGAGAAAGATTTATAGCAAAGCAGAAGTCTTAATCGAGAGGATTTTGGGAAGATGCATTTGGGAAGTTAAACCTAAGGACACAAAATCGGATGTAGTTATTTTATTTCTTCATGGTGGTGCGTACATGGCAAATATAACAAAAATGCATTGGAATTTAGTTGAGAAATTAATTGATATAACCAGTGCAGTGATAGTTGTACTTGATTACCCACTTGCTTCTCAATCAACGTGGAAAGATACATATAATTTTATGGACGAATTATACTCACATTTAACTGAAAAATACAAAGAAAAAAATTAGTTTTTATTGGCGATTCAGCTGGTGGTGGGTTAGCACTTGGGTTCACTCAGAAATTAAGAGAGGAAGGCAAGTTATTACCTAAGCATATAGTTTTGTTTTCTCCGTGGCTCGATTTGAGTATGGAAAATACAGAGTTGAAGAATTATGAAAAGAGAGATGCCATTTTAACAATTCGTGGTCTAACATATGCCGCTAAAAAATATGCCGGAGATACCAATTTGAAACTTCCTTATCTAAGCCCTATCTACGGTGATTTTTCTCAGCTTTGTCCAATCACAATCTTTACAGGAACGAATGATCTGCTACACCCTGATTCATATAAATTAAGGGGAAGTCTTCTCAATAGAAACCTCCCCTTTAATTACTTTGAATATCCAAATATGTTTCATGATTGGGTGATTTTCACGTTTTTGCCTGAATCACTCGATGCACTCAATAAAGTTAGTGAGATTTTGAAAAGGTTGTAAGAGTTCAAAAGTCAGTAGTTATTCCAGACATATCTGATTATCTCATCATGATATTGCATTACAATGTATGTTGGTACAATAAAGTTATTCACCATAATAGTAAATGCAACTTTTCTTCCTGTTCTTGTTGTCATTATTCCTGCAATGTTAGAGACTTTTTGCAAGGTACCTGTTTTCGCATACAATTTTATATCTCTGAGTCTTTTATCCATAGTTCCTTCTTTTCCAGATACGGCAAGAGTGGAAATAAATCCATTGAATCCACCATGGGTTTTATAGGCGTAAGCAAGAGTCTGTGTAACCATATATGGCGTTAGGAGATTGTACGTTGAAAGTCCACAACCATCGTTGAGCTTGAAAGGATAGTAGTCCCCGAATAGTTTTTTGTAAAAATCGTTCATTACTTTCAGAGAATTGTAAATACTGCCAAAACTGTAAACTCTTAAACCAACAGTTCTTAAAATCTGCTCGGTGTATGAATTGCTACTATACTTATTTGCCACCGCAATTAAGTTTTTTAATGGTGGAGATTTTATGACTATAAATTCTCTGTAATCATGACTTAATTTTCCTACTAAAACTCTGCCATTTACTTTTATTCCAAATTCTCTTAATATTCTAAGTACGTTCGTTCCATAATTTAAAGCAACTGCATCCGGTTGCCGGGGGTCGAACGTGTTGGTGTTTTCTCTGAGAATTAGTGCATCAACACTTGGATTGCTGTAATCCCATTCCCAGCCAATTCCCCATCTTTCATTTGAAAAGAGAGAATTATCGATAACAATATTTCCGTCTATCTCTTTAACACCTTCCTGTACAAATCGGTAAAGGTGCTTTTTTAAAATTTCAACACTCATCGACGGATCACCGTTGCTTTTAATAACGATATTCCCTTTAACAATAGGTACAATATTTCCACGTGGTACATAAACAGTCGTTGTGTATGTAAACTCAGGACCGAGGACTTCCCACGCAACAAGAGTAGAAAGTATCTTAGTCAAAGAAGCAGGTATAAATAAATTATGTTCATTGTATCGTGAAATTACATTTCCGCTTTCTACATCAACAAAATAAAGTCCAACAAATCCAGCCTGAGGAGCCTTAGATGTTATTAGTGAATTGATATCTTGAGCAAAAGAATACACAGAAATTCCTAAAAGCTGGAATAATATGAGCAAAAGTATGATTGAATTTCTAATCAATGATTTGATGTATGCTTTGGACACCTATTGCTTTACCTCCTACATCAACGTACAAAGTATCTTCCGAAATTTTCAAAACAGTACCTTCAACTATTTCATTATTTACGTTAACTTTTATCTTATCTCCTTCTCTCGGTACGAGGTACTTTTTCCATATTTTAGTTATATTTTCTGTTTCGTTTCTGTAGCTTATAAGCAAGTTCCATGCATGTTTATTTATTGAATCTAACAAGTATGCAATCTTTACTTTCTTTTTCAAAATGTCTTTCAAGGATATAGCTATATCTTTGAGTTCAGGTGGAATGTCGTTGTTTACATTCAAACCAATCCCTACAACAATTGCAACGACTCTATTATTTACTGAAACCGCTTCTGGAAGTATTCCGCAAATTTTCTTACCGCTGTAATATATATCGTTTGGCCATTTAATGTATGCCTTTATCTTCAACTTTCTCAGTACTTCGATTATTGCTATTGAGAATATCTTCGTGTAGACATGTAAGTTTAAGTGTATCTTGGGTTTGAAGAGTACAGAGTACCAAAGTCCACCTTCAGGAGAATACCAACTGCGTCCCATTCTGCCCTTACCAGCTGTCTGTTTAATAGCAACAACAATCGCACCATCGTGGAATGATTTGTAATTCTTCTTTAGAAACTCATTGGTACTATCAATCTCATACAAAACTTCTATCTCTTCACCTATCATCTGCCCGCTCCCCTTAACATTGAAATTTTCCTTTCAAACTTACTAATACTTAATGTCTTAACGTCTCTTCCTCAAAAAGTCTTTTAATCTTCCTCTAAGCAAAATTGCTGAAATTGTGAGATACACAAGTCCTCCAAATATGGTCGATGGAATTACCCAAATGCGCCTGTGTGAGATGTGTGAAAAATAGTATGTAAAAATCCCCATCAAAATTGCTGAGAAAAGGATGTACAAATCCTCTTTTTCAAAGAGTTTTTTACTTTGCTCTTTCAATAGTAAATAAAAAAATCCGATTATTCCTGCTATGCTTGTGGCAAGAGCAACACCAACAGGTCCGTACTTCAAACCGACGAGTAAATCCATAATTACATTTGATATAGCAACGATAGATGTGGCTTTAAGCGGTGTTTTCATGTCCTTCATTGCATGTCTTGCACGCGCCATTGTAGAATACATTCCGTAGAACGGAAGACCTATCACGTAAGCACTCAAAACTTGAGCTGTCATTTTTGTATCCTTAGGAGTAAATTGACCATATTCATAAAACAACCTAAGAATCGGTTCACCAAGAACCAACAACCCCACAGCAGCTGGGACAGTAAAGAAGAGTGTTGATGTTATACCACTTCTAAGGTGCTTATTATAATTTTCCCTGTCATTACTTATGGTAGATAGTATAACTGTCGCAACAGCAACGCCAAATAACCCGTAAGGAAGCATATAAAATCTCGAAGCATATTGCAGATAAGATACTCCACCACCGAGTCCCTTGCTATAATACGAAACTACGTTTGTGTCGACAATACTATTTATTTGTGAAATTGACATAGCAAGAAAACTTGGCCAAAATAATTTTAAGAACTCCTTAGTGTACTTAAAAGTGAAACGGAGTTTGTGCCTTCTTAATGGATAAGCAAGCGCCAAGAACGCTGCTGCTTCACCTATTAAAAACCCCCAAGTGGGACCGTATATACCCAAACCAGGTAAGAGCATAAAAACAATCATGACGATATTTGGAATTATTGGTGTAAGTGCAGGATAAAAAAACTTCCCGCGTGTGTTTTCTATAGAATACGTTATCGCCCACCAGAAAATAAATAAAATCGATGGTGCTGTTAATCTTGTTAAAACTCTAATCAGTTCTTTTGTCTGAGAAGCTGCACCAGAACTAAAAAGATAAATAACAATATCTGGATAAATCATAACTATTCCAACAATCAACATAAGAACAAGAGTAAAACTCGTTAAAACGGACGAAAGAAATTCATCTTTATCTTTAGACTCGCTGTACAATGGTACAAACGCAGAAGTCATCGCACCTTCTCCAAAAACTCTTCTTAAAAAGAACGGAAAGAGTATTGCAACAAAATAAGCATCAGCTTGCCAAGAAGTACCAAATTTCGACGCCATAAGCATGTCTCTGACAAGCCCAAGAACACGCGAAAGAAATGTTGCTATAGCAAAAGCTAAACTACTTAACATTACACTCAAATCTAAGCGACCTCCAGTAAACGAGTCTCGATTCTGTTAGTGTAAATCTAATCACTTATCACTTAGCGTAAGAAATCGAACGTTTTTCTCTTATTACAACAACTTTCAAAACACCGGGATATTGGAGTTCATTTTCAATCCTTGTGGCAATGTCGTGAGCCATTTTTTCTATGGTTGCGTCGTCTGTCTTATCGGGTTGAACGATGACTCTGATTTCTCTTCCAGCTTGAATTGCATATGCATTTTCTACATATTTGTAACTCTTTGCTATCTCTTCAAGTTTCATAAGTCTCTTAATATAATTCTCAAGATCTTCTCTTCGTGCGCCCGGTCTTGCAGCTGATATTGCATCTGCTGCTGTAACGATGGCAGCTTCTGGCGTTATTGGTTCTTCTTCACCATGGTGTGCCATTATCATGTTAATAATTTCGTCCGATTCACCATATCGTTTTAGTATTTCAGCACCTATAACGGTGTGTGAACCTTCGACCTCGTGGTCGAGTGCTTTACCTATATCGTGTAGTAACCCACCGCGCTTTGCTTTATCCACATTCAATCCAAGTTCTGAGGCAAGTAGACCTGCTATTTGCGCTACTTCTATTGAGTGATTGAGCACATTCTGACCATAACTTGTTCTAAATTTCAATCGACCAAGAATCTTTATAATCTCCGGATGCAATCCACCAACTCCAACAGAAATTACCGCTTCTTGTCCAGCTTCTTTTATCTCCTTTTCAACTTCTCCTTTTGCCTTTTCATACATCTCCTCAATTCTTGCGGGGTGTATTCTTCCGTCCTGAACGAGTCTTTCGATGGTTCTTCTTGCTATTTCTCTCCTCAATGGATTAAAAGAACTTAATGTTACCATTTCCGGGGTATCATCGATTATCAAGTCAACACCTGTGATTTTTTCAAATGTTCTGATATTTCTTCCTTCCCTACCAATGAGACGACCTTTCATATCATCATTTGGCAAAGCAACGGTACTGATTGTAACTTCTCCTGTATATTCGGGTGCATATCTTTGAATAGCGTCTGCAATAACTTTCTTTGCATGTTTTTCTGCTTCATCTTCGTATCTTGCCTTGATCTGGACAAACATCTTTGCAACTTCATGCTCGTACTTTTCTCTCGCTTCTTGAAGAACAATTTCTCTTGCTTGCTCATGTGTAAGACCTGCAATCTGTGTAAACTTTTGCTGAATCTCTTTTTCTTTTTCTTCGAGTTCTTTTGCCTTTGACTCAAGTTCAATTTTCAAGTTATCTACAAACGTTTCCCTTTTATCAAGCATTTCTTCACGTTTGCTCAACATCTCTTCACGTTTCAATATTCTTTCCTCGAGTTGTTTAATCTCTTCTTCTCTTCTTCTTCTCTCCTTTTCTATCTCTTCTCGAATTAAGTGAGCCTCTTCCCTAGCTTCGATTATTGTCTTCTTCTTTATCTCAGAAGCTTCTTTTTCAGCGTTCTTAATTATACTCTCTGCATCTCCCTTAGCGACTTTAAGCTTCTTTTCTATCTCTTCTTCAGCCTTCTTTTTTCCAACTGTACTACCGAGGTAATAACCTAACGCAATACCAGCTATTGCTATTATTATGTATATCAAAATTTCCATTACCACTCACCTCCAAATCCATGTCTGTAGAGTTTCTCTCTCTTCTTTCTTTCATCCAATCCTTCGGTTAATTTTTCTATAATTTCCTGTACGTCAACTTCGTTTAATACCTTTCTTATAGCGTCTTCGATTATATATTCATCTACATGTAATTGTCTTAATTCATATCTAATTCTATAAGGACCTTTATAATGGATAACCAAGCTATCGTAAGCATAAAGATACGCAAATTTCTCATCGTCGATAAAACCATTTTCTATGAGCTTTTCAATCGTCTCTTTAATAACCTCTTCTTTAAAACCTTCTCTTCTAAGTCTATTTTCCACTTCCCATTGAGAACGTACTCTGAATTTGATAAACCTCAGCGCAATATTAAGTGGGTCAGACTTTTGATATGACCTAACTCGTACAGTTCTATCACCCTTGTCTTGCTCTCCATTGTAAATCAAATCATTTAACTCTTCTGGTGCTCTACTATTAGTTTGACTTTGTTTCGTGTAATTACCATTTGCTTTAGACAAATTTCGCTTTTTCCGGTAATTATTATTCATCCTTCACGCCTTCAGTTGAATCTTTGGACATTTTGTTGAAATACTTATCACGAACTCTTTTTTCAATCTCATCAGCAATTTCCGGATGTTCAACAAGATAACTTACTGCGTTTGTCTTCCCTTGACCAAGCGAGTGCTCTTTACCATCGAGTGCTTCATATGTGAACCAGCTACCACGTCTATCTATGAACCCTTCGCTGACAGCTATATTGAATAGCTCATTTTCTCTTACAATACCTCTTCCGTATATAATATCAACTGTAGTTGTCTTGAATGGAGGAGCCACTTTGTTTTTAACGAACTTTATGGTCACTTCGTTTCCAACATGTTCGTTTCCCTCAACTATCTTTCCAGAAGACCTCACTTCCATTCTCATAGTTGCATAGAACTTCAAAGCAACGCCACCAGTTGTTGTCTCTGGATTACCGTACATAACACCTATTTTCATACGTGTTTGGTTGATAAATATAACTACAGTCTTTGACTTATTAACATTGCCTGCAAGTTTTCTAAGAGCCTGAGACATCAATCTTGCTTGAAGACCTATCTGTGCGTCACCCATTGCGCCTTCTATCTCTGCGCGAGGAACGAGAGCCGCAACAGAGTCTACAACTATCAAATCAACTGCATTGCTTCTAACGAGCTCATCAACTATATCAAGTGCCTGTTCACCATAATCAGGTTGTGAAACAAGCAACTCAGAAAGATTAATTCCAAGATTTCTTGCGTAATTTAAATCGAGCGCATGCTCTGCATCAACAAAAGCAGCAATTCCACCAAGTTTTTGCACAGAAGCTATTGCATGGAGCGCTATAGTGGTCTTACCACTCGATTCAGGACCGTATATCTCAATAACCCTGCCGCGTGGATAACCGCCAACACCTGAAGCAATATCAAGTGCTAGCGAACCTGTTGGAATAACATCAAAGTTTTGTACAAGATTGTCCTCACCAAGGACCATTATTGAGCCTTTTCCATACTGTTTTTCAATTTTACTGATAGCTTTCTTAAGTACGTCTTTTTTCATTTCATCTGACATTTTTAATCAAACCTCCCTCAAACTTTAGTTTATACTCCCACGTATAAATGGGACCTTGCGGTGTCAATGTAGAACTGTAAATCGTTACTCCATCAATAACAAGTGTTATCTTTGGAGTTTGGATCTCTTTAACAAGTTCTTCCCAATTATTTGGATATTCTTTTACTCTTCCAAGTGTTACGTGTGGAACAAAATTACCTTGGTCATCGTATTTGATTTTGTTCTTTGTGAGCTCTGACTTCATTTCTAAGTACATTCGCTGCAGTGACTTTGTTGGTTCAAGTTTTAAAAAGAGAACTCTCGGAGAGTGCTTAAATTTGAAATACCCAAATCCGGACAAATTTGTACTAAACGATGGAAATCCTTGTAGTCTTTTGTTCAATGAATGTGCCACAGAATCGACAGACTTTTCGTCCATCTCTCCAAAGAAAAAGAGTGTGAGATGGAGATTTTCTGGTTTAGTCCATGTGGCTTTGAATCCCATTGAAACTAATTTATCGATAACTTCCTGTGAAACGTCTCTAATCTCTTGATTAACATCGATAGCTACAAATGTTCTCACTCAGACCCCTCCAAAATCTTAAATCGTTCTCAAGATTTATCGATTCAAGTACTCAAAGTTCTGAAAAATGTAAACGACTCCCGAAAGTATCGTTACTACCGCTACGAAATAAACCAGTAGTACATTCAAAGAACCTACGAATGATTTCAAGATGTTTAGTTTTTCAAAAAATAAGCCAAACGTAAGTATCATTTGAGAGACTGTCTTCAATTTTCCAAAGATGTTTGCTGCAATAATGTTTCCACCTTCAGAAGCAACCATTCGAACGATACTTACCAGAGTGTCACGAAAGACAAGTATAATTACCAACCATCCTGGAACAATACCGATTTCAACAAAGACAATCAATATGGAGGTAATTAGTATCTTATCACTCATTTGGTCAAGCACTTTTCCAAGTTTTGTCACTAAGCCATATTTTCGTGCAAAATAACCATCTACATAGTCACTAAACGCTGCAACAGTAAATAGTATAAAAGCTAAAAGATAATTATCGAGGTACATAAAAAGAACTATGAATATGGTTGACACTATCCTTAGCCAGCTGATGCTATTAGGTAAGTTAAATACGACATTTGCCTTGCTTAGATTCTTAGAACTTTGTGAGTTAAACAAACTCAAACAAGCTCACCTTCCAAATCGTATGTATCAACTTCTGTTATCTTCACCTTTACAAACCCTCTGACATCACTACCTTTTACAAAAACATTCCCATCAATTTCAGGAGCATCCATAAATGCTCTACCAATTAGAACACCGTTAGCTTCTTCATCAATCAAAACATCAAGTACTTTTCCTAAATATCTCTGATTACGTAACAACGAAATTTCAGCTTGTGTCTCCATAAGTTTGTCCAATCTCTTTTGAGCTGTTGAAGTGCGAACTTTATGTGGCAATTTATACGAAGCTGCATCTTCTTCATCTGAATAAATAAACGCACCAAGTTTGTCAAATTCAACCGACCTTATAAACTCGAGTAATTCTTCAAAATCTTGAGAATTTTCACCTGGAAATCCAAGAATTATAGATGTTCTCAAAACTGCTTCTGGAAATATGTTTCTAATTTTATCAAAGAGCATTTCAAGTTCTTTGGGAGTTTTTGTTCTGTTCATAAGTTTGAGGACCTTTTTACTACCGTGTTGAACTGGTATATCAAAGTACTTAAGAACTTTCTCAAGTGAAAATCCTTGTAAAATCTCGTCAGTTACATGGTCTGGATGCATATACATAACTCTTATCCAAAACTTCCCATCTACATCATTCAAACGTTTGAGTAGTTCGGGAAGCATAGGTTTTCCATAAAAATCAACACCATAACCCGTTGTATCTTGTGCAACTAATATAATCTCCTTTTTGCCCTGGGCAAAAAGGTACTCTACTTCTTTCACAATATCCTCTAACTTTCTGCTTACAAAACCCCCCTTAAACTTAGGTATTGTACAAAATGTACACGCCCTATCACAGCCGTCAGCAATCTTTACGTATGCATAAGGTAGACTAACATCATCTACCCTACCTTCAAAATCGTATACAGCAATAGGGTCAGTTATATACTTGTTGACTTTTTCCATGTTATCGGCAAGTGTCTTAGGTGGTATAACACCAAACCAGCCGTCGACCTCAGGTATCTCAACGGGAAGCTCTTTTGGATATCTCTGAACCAAACAACCAGTCACAAAAATCTTGAACTCTTTTCTTAACTGCTGGAGTTTTTTCTTATGTTCTACAAACTCCAAAATGGTATCAATAGATTCTTGCTTTGCATCGACTATAAAACCACATGTATCAACAACAACTCCATCCGCCAACTCCAAATCATCTACAACTTCATGACCAAGTTGCTGTATATGATACTTGAACAAAGAAAAATCTGCTTCATTCTTCGGACAACCAAGAACAACTATGTATAACTTCAAGAAATTTGACCTCCTCTTGTCTTTTTAGAAATGTTTTTTAAATAGCTTTTTCTCTTTCCTAAGTACAGCTCTCTTATCTTAGTGAGCTCTTCTTTGTAAACCTCTTCCTTGTAGTTTGGATATGTGAAATCATAATCCTTCCATCTGCCGTTAATGTACATAAGTGTTGGTTCAGCATATATCCCGTTGCCTATATATATCCTGTGTGGCCACATCTTTGTAGTTGCCAAAACGAACTGCATGTGGTGTATATAACCTGGGTCGAGATTAAACCTTCTATTACCATCAACTGCATGTTTTAGCTCGATTTCATTGGTCTTCACCTTTATCAGTGAAAGAGTAGAAGGATGTATAAGCCTCTCGAAACTAACAAGTCTTCCAGTAATACCAGCTCCCATCTCATCGTTGTAATAAAGGGTATACTTTTCAAAATCAAGAACAGGACTGACGTAGTCTATAGGACCAAATAGAGAAATTAAATCGTCTTTTACAACTTCAAACCAGTAATCTATGTGCGATGAAAAAACAAAAATCACCAGATTTACAGGCTCAACTATCCTTACTTTTCCCATAACACTTCCACCTCGAAACGCGGAATTTTTACCACCTTAACCCGATTGCCAAAGAGCTTCAAAACAGATTCTCCAGAAACAATATACTTTCCCTGCTCAAGTGATAATGCTTTATCGTATATTTTTCCATTGACCATATAACTCCCCTTAAGTCCTTCAATTGTCACAAGCGGAGCCATCTTTACATTTTGCATATATCTATATGTGAATAACAACATTAAAACACTTACAAGTGTCATCACATAAAATAGAACTCTTATTAGACTTTTGCGCATTTAACCACCCATAACTTAAAATCCGTTTATTGCATTTCTGCCTTCCTTGGTTATTTTTTGCTATTCTTACTTGCATAGCTATTATACAACAAAAATTCAAAAAATGAACATAATCCTAAAATATTAAACGCCAAAAAGTTCTAATTGAAAAATGCTATAAACCATGCCTTTTTCCGAACACTAACTTTTTTATTCAAGAAAAAACTTTGAAAACATATATAAAATGATTTTATTGCGTACTATATATTGTGGTGGCAAATTTTATAAATACATTATAATGTTAGGTGGTAAATTCGTGGTAAATTCTGGTAAGTTTTTAGTGCCTTTGGTAAGTCTTTTTACCACAGTATATAGTAGAAAACAAAGTTAGCTAACTATTAGTTGATAAATGAGAATGTTTCTCAATAAGAAACTTACCAAATTTACCGATTGTGAAAACTTTCACAGGTTTTAGGTTTACCTAATTACATCTAAATCGTTTATCCATGAGCACTTAGAAAATTTACCGCGCTAAAAAGCGCATGAATAAAAGAAATGTGTCGTGAATTTACCAGAGTGGTAAATTGTAATAAAAAGGTGGTAAATTGTAATATGCGTCCAAAGTAAGCATTGCTAAAGACTTTTTTGGTTACATTTAGGAAAACTTACCAAATTTACCACCCCTATATAATAATACTACTAATACCTTAACGATAGTATTACTAGTATAGTTAAGTATATAGGTGGTAAATTCAAAATTAGCCAAGGGGTAAAAAACAAAAAAACTGGTCAGATTGGATTTTAAAGATTCGAACCTAACCTGACCAGCAACTTAAATAGAAAAATTTAAAGTTTATACCTTCATTTTTCTAACTGAGTTCAAATGCAGTATCCTTGAAAGAGTTATAACTATTATCAAACCTACTGGTATAAGAATGAATGGAGAGATTTTAAACGCTCCGTATAAAAGATACATCAAAAATGCAACTGAAGCGGTAAAAACAGCATATGGAAGTTGAGTGTTAACATGATCCATATGGTCGCTACCTGAAAAGATAGATGAAAGAACTGTAGTATCCGATATTGGTGAACAGTGATCACCGAAAATTGAACCTGCAAAGACCGTTCCGGACATTACTGTCACAGAAAGCCATGCATCCCCTGTTATCTTGTATGCGATAGGAACAGCAATAGGAGTCAAAATAGCCATTGTTCCCCAAGAAGTACCTGTTGCAAAAGAAATTAGTGCGCCTACAATAAAAATAATCGGTGGAACAAGTATAAACGATGTTTCCTCTTTAATCATGGAAACTACAAATCCAGAAAGATTAACGTCTTTTGTTACACTTCCAATAGACCATGCAAGAACAAGTATTGAACAAGCAAGAAGCATAAGTTTAAATCCATCGAGAACAGTCTTCATAGTCTCAGAAACACTCATTAATTTGAATCCAAGAGCTATACCAATTCCTGTGAGCATCATAGCAAAAGCTCCCCAAAGAAGCGCCGTTGCTGCATCTGCATTACCAAGTTTTTCAATTAGAGTATTGCCACCTTCTTTTGCCCCAGTGTAATAAAATCCCCATAGAGTAACACCTATTAAAGCAATGATTGGAAGTACAAAAGTTATAATCATTGGTCTTTTCTCAATAGGTTGTCCAAGTTCAAAATCTACATCGAGCATCGGAACAGCACCATCTCGTTTGGTTTTACCTTCTTTCTGAGCACGAACCTCTGCTTTAAGCATAGGTCCAAAGTCCCAAGAAGTAATAGCTATTATTCCAACAAAAATAACAGTGAAGATACAGTAAAGATTAAATGGAACACTTCCAAAAAAGGCTGAAAGTGGAGAAATATTTGTTATATTTGCCGTTTCCATACCTTTCTGAATCATTCCAAGCTGGTAGGCAATCCAATCTGATATGAAAAATGTTGCAACAGGAGCAGATGTAGAGTCAAGTATGTACGATAGTTTTTCTTTTGAGATTTTGTGTTCTTCAAAAATATCTCTTGTTACGTTTCCTACAATAGCTGCGTTAATGTAGTCGTTGAAGAAAACAATAATTCCAAGAAGCCATGCCCATACACTTGCAGACCTTTTTGTTTTGATTTTTGTTTTTGCCCAATCTGCAAGTGCTTTGCTTCCACCAAGTTTCCATATGAATGCAATACCAGCACCCATAATCAAATTGAACAATAGTAGTTTGGCGTTCCATTCATCTGCAACTGATCCAACTATCTTGTCAAGTGAATAGCCAATAGCAGAAATCGGGTTAAAACCGTTTAGTAGCAATCCACCAGTGAGTATACCAAGAAAAAGTGAGAGTAAAACGTTCTTGGTAACAAATGATAAGACAATAGCTACCAATGGTGGAAGAACAGACCAAAATGTACCTGCCATACTAACACCTCCTCCCAAATCTCTGAAATATATTTAAAAATGAAATCTCAAAGATATGTGAAAAATAGAATTTAACTTTTTCTTGATTTTAGCATTTTTCGCAGTGTCAAAACTAATGGAAATACTTACTAAAAAAGGTTGTTAGAATAAGAAATTTTTCGCATTCTATTCTTTTATCAAGTTTTTGATAAATTCTTCTATGAAGTTATTCATATTTTCATAGTGAGTTCCACCCCAGTAAACTTTCCCACACTGCCTACATACAGCAAACTCTTCGTATCTTTCTTTCACTTTTTCGGGTAATCTATTGAGAACTTCTTGTTTTGATATGCTGACCAATTCTCCATTGCATTCCATACACCTTGTAAATGGATTAAACCACTTTTGGAGGTTATATTTGAGCGTTACTTCGTATAACTGTTTTTTTAGAGTGTCGGCTCTCACTATATAGCCGTAAATCACTTCGTTTTTTTTCAACATTTGTCTGTCTTTTGTCAGTATGATAAGTTTTTCTGAGATAGCCTTTTCGATAATTGCATTATCGTCAATTAAACCATATTCTGCACTTATGCCGAACATTCGTAAATATCTTGCGAGTTTTCCAAGATGGATGTCCAATATGAACTTTGGAATACCTTCGTGCTTTGGTGTTAAAACATACTCACTGGGTATTTCTAAATCGCACTCTGGATAAACGAAATAGTGTTCGCCGTCATTAACGATTCTATCAAACTTGACAAAATTTCCGTTAAGTGTAATAAAATATACCTCGGTGTGAGGAACACCGAGGCGTTCAATACAATCTTTTATTGATTGGTTTATCCCGGGATCAAATTCGATGTAATGTTCTTTTACTAAGTCTACAAGACTTCCAAAGAACCTTATTCCTATCTTTGGCATTAAGAATCAAACCTCTCAAAGATAGTGTGAATCAGCATTTTATTATATCATTGACTTTTGCACCAGTTGAAATGCATGTAATCTTTTTTCCAGTTTCTGATTCTATAAACTCTACAAATTTTCTAAACTCAGTATCTTCAAGGCTTTTCCATCCTTTGAATTCTACGTATTCTACTTCAACATCGTTTAACGAAGAAATTTCTGTTGGCATTTCAACAACCTTTCCGTTGATTTTGTATCTCACACCTATTTTAACTTTTTCCATTCCAGATAGGACATCTGCTTTTGTCATTATCATTTCATCACAACCAGAAATTTCAATGGCGTATTTTAGAATAGGTAGGTCAAGCCATCCACATCTGCGAGGTCTTCCAGTTGTCGCACCGTATTCTTTGCCCACCTTCCTTAATTCTTCACCTTCTATTCCGAACAATTCAGTTGGAAATGGGCCTTCTCCAACTCTTGTTAAATACGCTTTGAAAACGCCAATCCTTTTGTCAATCTTTATAGGATAACCAATCCCAGATTCAACACCTGTAACGTTGCAGTATGTACCAGTCACGTATGGATAGCTTCCCATATCTACATCGAGTAATACGCCCTGAGTTCCTTCAAAGAGTACGTTTGAACTGTCTAATATACTTTTCATTTCAATTGGCGATATTACATATTCTTTAATCTTTTTGTATTCTTCAAATACGGAGTCATAATCGTACCACTCTATCGAATAAAGATTTTTATACAATTCGCTAATTAATTGCAGTTTTTCAATAGCTATTTGTTCATTTTGAAGATCAATCAGTCTTAATCCTATCCGGTGTACTTTATCGGCATAGGCTGGTCCTATTCCCCTTTTTGTTGTTCCAACAGCTCTGCTTCCTTTACTTATTTCAAGTTTTTCGTCAAGCATTTTGTGAACTGGTAAGACAACATGTGCTAAACTTGAAATTTTTATTCTTTGAGTTATGTCGAATCCAATCTTTCTAAGTTCTTCAATTTCGTTATTGAGTACCTGCATGTCAACAACTACACCATTGCCAATATAACCTTTTGTCCGTGTTCGTACATCAAATGAAGGAACGAGATGATGAACGAGTTTGAATTCGCCATACTCAACAGTATGACCTGCGTTACTACCACCACCGTATCGAACAACATAATCATAATCTTTTGAGATGTATGTTGTTACCTTACCTTTTCCTTCGTCCCCCCACTGTAAACCGTAGCAAACTGCTTTCATGCTCTCCATCTCCTTTTTGATAACTTAAAATTCAACGTGAAAATCTTTATAATCTTGTTGAGGAATATCTAATTCATCATAATCTGATATATAACTCCAACCATTTCCTTCCATAAATCTTCTAAATAATTCTTTTATCTGTTCGCTATTTCCACCGGCAACTATTGTGACACTACCATCGGGTTCATTTTTTACATACCCTTTGACACCTATCGCCCTTGCGACGTTTTTGACAAAATGTCTAAATCCAACACCCTGAACAACCCCGCGAACATTCCACTTTTTCCAGATGGTTCCGTAAACTTCCATTTTTACCACCACCATCTTGCAAAATTAAAAAGTTTTTTGAAACACGCTTTTTTTATAACACAATTTTCTAAAAATTCAATCTTGAAATATAGAAAGTTTATTGTATAATCTTTTCCAAATAATTATGTCATAATTCACATATGGAGGTAAATATTTCTAAATGAGAGAAAACCGCGTCTTTATTCTAACAACTCTTGGTAATTCAAACAAATTTGAATTAAATACAATTTCCATGATGGCTATGATGATGTGGCGTACCGACCGTCTGGTATGCCTGTAGTTTGTTGCAAAGCAAATGGGCGGTCGGGTGAGAAATTCACCTGACCGCTTTTTTTATAGCAAAATAAGTACATTTAAAGATGTTATGGAGGTGCTATAGATGAGAGAATTTAGGAATTTTGTTGTGGTCAAATTCGGAGGGTCAAATTTCAAAATTGCTGAAGATTACTCAAAAGTAATAGGAAAGATAAGGGAAATGCTTGAGTTTGAAAAAAGTAAAGCTTTAGTTGTTGTTCTGAGTGCTGCTTACGGAGTTACCGATAAATTGATTTGGGCTGTTAAGAACTTTCAAAGTATTGATGTCCATAGTTTTTTAAATGAACTTTACGATTTGCACGCTTCTTTTTTGAGAACAGATGATATTAGAAGTTATTCTCAAACAGATGAGGAATTGCAAGATTTAAAGAGCAAGGTCTTTGAATTGGGGAAGATATTCGATGCTCTGAAGTTGCTTGGTAAAGTACCGGATTTTGCAAAGGATTTAATTGTTAGCTATGGTGAGCGACTTAACGCATATGTAGTGTACAGATTGTTACTAAGAGAAGGATTAGATTTTGAATTAAGAAATCCAGAAGAATGGATAATAACAGATGGAAAGTTTGGAAATGCTTCAGTACTTCTCGAACAAACAAGAGCTCTCTTTGAAAAAGGTTTGAGTAAATGGAATGCGAATCATTCCATAGTACCGGGATTTTATGGTTCATCGAAAAATGGTGATTTAACTCTCTTGGGACGTGGTGGTACAGACTATACAGCAACGGTTTTGGCATATGCTTTAAATGCTGAGTATGTTGTTTTATTTAAAGATGTAGATGGTCTTCTCAGCGGTGATCCAAAGATTGTTGAGAAACCTATGTTACTTGATAAACTGAGCTACGATGAGATAGAAGAACTTTCGTATTTTGGAGCTAAGGTGGTACATTCAAATGCAATTGAACCAATTAAGAATAGTTCGATTCCACTTTACATTTGTAATTTTTTGGAAGATTTTAACTTGGATAAGTGTACAGTAATCTCCTGTGAAAAACACCGTTCTGAAAGGTGTGTAAAGAGTGTTTCATTCACAGATGATGTGGCTATTGTTCAATTCTTTGGTGCGAATCTGGGGCGTGTGCCTGGTGTGTTGGGCGAGATTGCAAAAAGTATGGCTCAAGCAGGGTTGAATATTAAATTCGTTATTACTTCACAAACAGCAATAAACTTGATAGTTTCTAAAAAAGACCTTCCTGAAGTCATGCGAGTTTCAGAAATGCTAAGACTTATTGAAATAGAAGAGATTTCTTATAGAACTGATAAAGCACTTGTTGCTGTTGTTGGTTATGGTCTACTTGATACTCATGGCATCGCAGCTAAGGTTTTTGGAGCATTGGCTGAAAGTAAGATTAATGTTGATATGATTTCGGCAGGAGCTTGTGAGGTTTCGATGTATTTCTTAGTTGACGCACAAAATGTGAAAGATGCTGTTAGATTGGTTCACAAATCACTTTTTGAACAAAAGAACAATTAAGAATAATCAAAGATGGGAGTGGTAAAGTTGAGCGAGTTGAGAACGATTGATGAGATTAATAAGAAAATTGCAAAAGGCGAAGCTGTTGTTCTCACAGCTGAAGAAGTTGTAAAGCTTGCAAAAGAGGAAGGCATTAAGGAAGTTGCAAAAAGAGTGGATGTCGTAACTACAGGAACGTTTGCACCAATGTGCTCAAGTGGGGCATTTATAAACTTCGGCCACACAGTGCCTCCTATGAGAATGGAAAAGATAAAGCTTGCTGGTGTGGAGGTTTACGGTGGACTTGCTGCTGTCGATGGCTATATTGGTGCAACTCAGGAATCGGAATTCGATAAGACATACGGTGGTGGACACGTTATTGAAATGCTCATACGGGGAGAAAATCTTTTACTTGAAGCGTATGGAAAAGGTACAGATTGTTATCCGGGGAAATACTTCAGAGGGTATATCAATAAAGAGTGGATAAACGATTTCTTTCTCTTTAATCCAAGAAATGCTTACCAAAATTATTCAGCAGCTACCAATAGTTCTGACAGAGTACTTTACACTTACATGGGCAAGTTATTGCCAAACTGCGGAAACGTGAATTATTCGACTTCTGGAGAACTCAGTCCATTGCTTAAGGATCCAGAGATGTTGACAATAGGTATTGGAACAAGGATATTCCTCGGAGGTGCGGTTGGATACGTTGCCTGGTATGGAACGCAGTTCAGAACAAACGTGCAAGAAAATGAACACGGTGTTCCAATTTCTCCTGCTCGAACACTTGCTCTGATTGGAGATGGAAAAAAGATGAATCCAAGATTTGTAAAAGGGGCATACTTCAAAAATTACGGAGTGACCTTATTTGTTGGTGTTGGAGTTCCTATTCCAGTTTTAAACGAAGAGATAGCTTACTACGTAAGCCTTTCAAACGAAGAGATTCAGACAGAAATAAAGGATTATTCAAAGATAGAAAAGCCAAGAGTGGGTATGGTGAGCTATGCACAACTAAGGTCTGGTAAAGTTGAAATTAATGGAAAAGAAGTTAGAACCTCATCGCTTTCAAGTTTGGAAAAAGCAAGAGAAATAGCAAATATTTTGAAAGAATGGATATTGACCGACAAGTTCTTTTTGACTAATCCATCAGCGATGCTTGATGAAAACAGGACGTTGAAGACGCTTTCTGGGATTGAGCAAACTATTTCTCATTCTGTAAATGAGGGAATTGAATATATTTTAGGTGTTTTACATCCGAAGGAGAAGCTAAATGAATACAAAAAATGTATCAACTGTGGTGCATGTGTCTCAGTTTGTAATTATGGAGCTCTTTACTGGAATAATAACAGAGTTGAACTTGATGAAAGTAAGTGTGTTTACTGCATGCTTTGTAGTGATACATGTCCTCTTGGGATAAGGCTTCCAGATGGAAAGTCGGAAGAGAGATTTGAGATGCCTTATTAATGTGTTAAATGGAATAATGAAGTCTTGTTAGTCTCAAAAGTGAGGGATAACAGATGAAATACAAAGAACAACGAAAGCTCAACTTTGTAAAGAGGTTTTACAGAGATTACTATTCCGAAAGATTCACACGATTCTTTGTTAGATACAAATACACAGATTTAGCAATCGGTGTTGATAAATTTAACTTAGCAATGCTTGGTGGTGTTTATAATTTAGTTAAAGAGCATTACGAAAAGCTTGAAAAATTAAGAGAGTATAACCGAGAGTTCTTTGAATCGTTCGAGCCTATTGAGATTCTAAGTATTTCAAGTATTCCTGAAATAGCCGTTGTTATGTCTCAAGCATCGAAATTATCAGGAGTGGGTCCCATGGCTGCAGTTGCAGGTGCTTTTGCTGAATGTGTTGGTAAATATCTACTCAACGAGCATAAATGTGAAGAAGTTATTGTAGAAAATGGTGGGGACATTTATCTGAACGTTCGTAAAGAAGTGAATGTTGGTATATTTGCCAATTTTGATAGCGAATTCAATAAACTTTCACTCACCTTAGGATCTGGTGAGTACGGCGTTTGTACTTCATCAGGAAAGATTGGGCATTCCGTAAGCTTTGGAAATGCCGATGCAGCATGTATAATAGCTAAGAATGCTCCAATTGCGGATGCTTTTGCAACAAAGTATGGTAACTTGCTAAAAAGTAGCGAAGATTTTGAAAATATCTTAGATTTAGTGAAAGTCGATGTTGATGAAAAAAGATACATAGAAGGTGTCTTGTTTGTGGTAGGAAAGAAGTTATTTGCCTATGGAAACGTGAGACTTTCAATTTAGTTTGATAGCTTGAGAAGTCGGAGGTGGGAAAATTGAAGGTTGCTGAAATAGTTAAAGAAAGAAGAATCATATCTATTGAAATAATTCCACCGAAGCGTGGAGAAGATGTTGAGAATATCTACAAAACTTTGGATAAGTTAATGAACTACGACATTTCGTTTATAAACATTACAAGGCATCCTGTTGAAGTGGATTACATTGAATATGAGAATAAAATTGTTAAGGTTC
>Ga0197142_1000162_pt1 | contig 59992 bp, 54 predicted proteins | sample GBS60_MetaG_FD_148614 | JGI IMG/M metagenome (GOLD analysis project Ga0197142, IMG submission 148614) | Sediment microbial communities from Great Boiling Springs, Gerlach, Nevada, United States - GBS 60_MetaG | ecosystem: Environmental > Aquatic > Thermal springs > Hot (42-90C) > Sediment... | reverse complement strand
AGTTTATCAAAAACCACAGGTGTGAATCTATCAGCCAGGTCTTTCATGCTGCGGGCTGCGGCATCTTCAATATTAGGCGCCATGCCTTTGCCTTCTTCTGTGCCTGCTGAAAGTACTATTATCCTTCCAGAACCCTCCTCCCTTGCAACAAGCCTGTAGGTAAGCCTCGTTGTGACATTATTAAAAGGCGTGGATATGCCATAGCCAATGTCCTGCCCCCTTTTTGTTGATATGGTGTAGTCAACCTTCCCGATTAAGAGAATATTTGAAAGGGACTGATACATGAGGCTTCTAAGGCTCGTAAAGTTTCCAGCCTTTATTGCCTGCTCTATTAACTGGGCCTCCGTGAGATGGGTAGGGGCTATATCAATAACCCTGACTCCTTGTTCAGTAAGCCTTCCAATTATTGTCTCACTGAGGATATTTGTCTCCTCGTATTCATCCTCTATCCTGAAACTATATGTCTCCTTTTTACCTGAAGGGCCTGTGTGTCTTTCCTCTGTCTCACTCACGAGCCTCGGTTTTTTTGCAGGTATAAATACTGCTACAGAGTTATTCAATGAAAGAAGGCTTAAGGCATCATCTGCAAGAGAGGTCTCAACACAGACATTGGCAATCACCTTATATACATCTCCTTCCTGCCAGGACTTCTTTATGTTATATCCTGTTACAAGGCCTTTTATCTGTTTAGAAACCATATCATCCACAAGGGCCATGTTCTGGACAACACTCTGGGCCTTGACCACTACACCACCAACCTGCTCTACGGCATTCCATTTTGCCCTTGCAAGGGCCTCTGCCTTTGCAGAAGGAATATCGTTATTAATAATGGCTGCCTCACCTTCTGAATCAATACATTTGACTCCTTTCTGGAGTGGCTTGAGCGTGGTTTTTGATGCAGGAGGTTTAGGTGGCTCAGTCTTTGCTACAGGCGGATATGGTTTAGAAGGTAGCTCTGGAGTTGATGTCTCCTCAATAGCTTTTTCCAAAGGTGGCTCTGCCTTCTTACCATATCCTTTGAGGCTTATTGTTTTTACCCGGGGATCTCCAAAATAGCCCAAATTAACTTCCTGTTCAATCCTGTCACCAAAATCAATGCGAAATGTGATACCCCAGTCTGGCCTGCCTTTTACAACCCTGCCATCAACAAAAAAATATTCATAAATTAGATAATCTCCATCTTTTTCACCTGTATAATTTATCTTCCAGAGCTCCCCAATCTTAAACTTTGTCTTAAATCCAAGCTCTGTTTTTATTTCTAATGACTCACTAAAACCTTTTACTATACCTGTCACAATTCTACCATCACTCAATATCAACTCCACCTCAGCATCCTTTTTAAATCCTGTCTGGGCATAAAGAGGATTTATACCAAGGAAAAAAGAGACCCCAAGGAGAATAATTAAAATTAATCTTACCATTATTTACCTCCTTCAGCATCTCTTTTAGAAAGATGCTCCTCAATCCTGAAAAGTATAAGGGTGAGTTCAAGAAAGACCCTTGCATAGATAACCCCGAGGATAAAGACAACAGGAGATGAAAGTATTATCAATAAACCAAAGGGAGAATAATTAAGCATGCCTATCCCACTAATCAATACTGTAAGACCAATTACACCTGCGATAAAGATAGAGAGGCTGTAGAAGAATTTAATCAATCTCGGAGTTATAAAACCCTTGAAAGAAAGGTCAAAGAGTTCACCAAAAAAGCCCTTTTGTTCACTCATATTAGCCTCCCTTAAAATGTTCTTTTTTCCCTGTCATAAGGAGGTGAGTTTTTCATAGTTGACTCCCTTAAAATGTTCTTTCTGTTTAAATACTATATCATAGCTATATTTGGCGTCAAGGTAAATTTCACATTAATAGAGTAGCAGTTCAGTAGTCTTTGTGGTAATATTTATAAGACAACCTTTTTTATGATAAAAGAGAAGCAGAGGAGAGGAATATGAAAAGGAGAGACTTTTTAAAACTCACAATCTCTGGCTTTGCAGGTCTTGGTTTTAATGATGCTTTTGCCATTTTTAAGCCTGCAGAATTACCAGACCTTGTGGTAGCAGAAGGGACTTCTCATTCAAAGGTCACAGAAAAGGCCATTGAGGCCCTTGGAGGGATAAGGAGATTTATTTCAAGGGGAGATGTTGTGGTGGTAAAACCCAATATGGCCTGGGATAGAACACCTGAACAGGCTGCCAATACCAATCCAGAGGTTGTCAAGGAGGTTGTAAAGCTATGCTATGAGGCTGGAGCAAAAAAGGTAAAGGTCTTTGACAGAACTGTTAATGACCCAAGAAGGGTTTATGTCCAGAGCGGTATAATGGAGGCTGTAAAGAAGGTGGGTGGTGAGGTATTTTTTGTTGATGATAGAAGATTTAAAGAGGTCTTAATAAATGGTGAGGCAATAAAGACATGGCCCCTCTATACAGAGGTCTTTGAAGCAGACAAGGTAATTAATGTACCTATTGCAAAACATCACAGTCTTGCTAAGCTCACCATGGCAATGAAGAACTGGATGGGCATAATGGGCGGCTCTCGCAGACAGATACACCAGAAACTCGATGAGAGTCTTGCAGACCTTGCAATGGTTATAAAACCTACCCTTACGATTCTTGATGCAACAAGGATTTTAATAAGAAATGGACCCCAAGGTGGAAATCTTGAGGATGTGAAGGTCTTAAATACTGTTGTTGCTGGAATTGATCAGGTAGCCGTTGATTCCTTCGGAGCAACCCTCTTCGGAATGAAAGGAGAAGACCTCGGCTATGTAAAGCTCGCCCATAAAAGAGGGCTCGGAAATATGAATTTATCAAAGATAAAGATTAAGAGGATAAGGCTCTAATTGAAGACTCTTAAGGCTCTACGAAGAATATCTCAAGGACTCTTTTTATTTCTGTTCTTTTATCTTTTTCTACAGACAGAATCTAAAGGGTTTGATGAGCTCGGCTATCCCGTAAAGGTCTTTCTCGATCTTGATCCCCTCATCTTCCTTAGCACCCTCTTAAGCTCAAGGAGTATTGTTAAACTCTTTTATCTTTCCCTTGTAACAATCTTAATCACCATCATCTTTGGCAGAGTCTTTTGTGGATGGATATGCCCTTTTGGCACATTGAATAACCTTGTAGGCCTTTTAAAGAAAAGGGAGACTTATAGATTTAAAAGATTCCAGATAAAATATTATATTTTGTTCTTTTTACTAAGTGCCTCCCTCTTTACCCTTCAGTTTTCAGGTCTTATGGATCCAATCTCCTTACTTATAAGATCAATGACTGTGAACATCTATCCTTCATTCAATTATGCTGTGAGAGCTATCTTTGACTTTCTTTATTCCTTAGACATAAGGGTCTTAGAGTCTGTTTATTCAATCATAAAGAGGAGTGTCCTTTCCTTTGAACAGACCTTCTATAGACAGAGTCTTTTTATTGGAGGCCTCTTCCTCCTTATCCTTGGACTTAATCTTTATGAAAGGAGATTCTGGTGTAGATACCTCTGTCCCCTTGGTGCACTCCTTGGCCTTCTTTCAAGATATTCCCTTCTTAAAAGGTCCGTAAGCGAAGGATGCAATTCCTGCGGGATCTGCGAGAGGAACTGTCCATCAGGTGCGATTAATAAATCCCAGGAATGGCTTCAGACTGAGTGTTTCCAGTGCTTTAATTGTGATGACCTCTGCCCTCAGAAGGCTGTCAAGTCAGGTTTTAAAGAACAGCGAGGGCTTCAGGTTGATCTAACGAGAAGGCAGGTTATTACATATATTAGCGCAGGGATATTATCTGTTCCCTTCATTAGGACAACCCCCTTTTTAAAGGAAGAATTTCTCAATCCGAGACTTATCAGGCCACCTGGCAGCCTTGAAGAAAAAGAGTTTCTCAGAAGATGTATTAGATGTGGTGAATGCATGAAGGTCTGCATAACAAATGGACTGCAGCCTGCATTCCTTGAAGCCGGTCTTGAGGCATTATGGACACCTGTCCTTGTGCCAAAAATAGGATACTGCGAATACAGATGCACCCTCTGCGGCCAGGTATGCCCTACTGGCGCAATAAGGAGATTGTCCCTTCATGAAAAGGCAAAGGTAAAGATTGGCCTTGCCATGATTGACAAAGGAAGGTGCCTTCCCTATGCCCATGGAAGACCCTGTATTGTCTGTGAGGAAGTCTGTCCAACACCTAAGAAGGCTATATGGTTTGAAAGGATAATGATAAAAGACAGGGATGGAAAAGAATTGGAGATTCAGCAACCTCATGTTGATCTTGAGCTCTGCATAGGATGCGGCATTTGTGAGGCTAAATGTCCTGTTGTGGATAGACCAGCTATATATGTGACGAGTATCGGAGAGTCAAGATCTAAGGTTAATCAGTTATTGCTTGAATAACTTGGTGGCGGGGGCAGGATTTGAACCTGCGACCTTCGGGTTATGAGCCCGACGAGCTACCAGGCTGCTCCACCCCGCGACAATTTATTATAACTTAATAGATCTAACGAAAACAACTTAAAAAAAGTTTATAATGGCATCTGGTAGGAGAAATAAAGTTTGATTCCTTTTTCCTCAATATATCTTCTTACGAGTGGAGATGTTTGATAGGTTACTGCTATTAATAGCTTTTCTCCTTTAAGAAAAGGCTCTATCCTCTTTAGAGATTTAAGAAATTCATCTACATCAGCCCGCTTGAGCTGACTCTTACATTCTCCAATTATCCATACATCCTTTCCGTCTTTCCTCGCCCTTCCAAGTATGTTTATCTCTTCGTATTTATCCCTTCCAATCTCAATATAGTCCCTTCTCAGATCCTCTATGACCTCAATGCCAAAATCCCTCTTAAGAAGTTCTGGAAGCCCCTTGTAAGCCCTGTCTTCAAGAATATAACCAACAGTATGTGAAAGGCTTCCAAGCTGTTCTCTTGTTTTCCTGTGCTCACCAATAAGTTCTCTCAGCTCTTCTTCTGTCCTCTTCTGTGCCTCTGCAAGTTCATTCAGCCTCTCTTCTGTCCTCTTCTGTGCCTCTGCAAGCTCATTTACCCTCTCTTCTGTCCTCTTCTGTGCCTCTGCAAGCTCTTCCACTACCTGCTCAAGCCTTGTAAGCCTTTCTTCTACCTTAATAAACCTCTCTTCTGTCCTTTCTTGAAATTCTGCCAGCCTATCGATTCTTTCAGATAGGATTCTGATATTATTTGACAATTCATTAACAACCCTTGTAAGCTCTGCAAATTCTGCCTTTGTAACTGTATTTGCCAGGTCTTTATAAAGCCTTGCCATTAGCCTTGCAAGGACTTCTGCCTGTGAAGGCTCAAAAGTCTTTTTAAGCTCATCAAGAATTTCGAAGGTGTCGATCATATAAAAATTATATCATAAAAAACTAAGGCATATTTTTTATTTTCTTTATTATCTCCGTCGTAGATACTCCCTCTATATAGGGAAGGCTTATGGCCTTCTCCACAAGGTCAGAACCTACAATATCCTCTACCTTCCAGTCTCCACCTTTTACAAGGATATGGGGTCTGAGGAATTTTATGAGTTCGTATGGTGTATCTTCCTCAAATATCACTACATAATCTACCATCTCAAAACTGCTCAGGACCTCAGCACGGTCATCCTCATGATTTATTGGCCTTCCCGGTTTTATTCTTCTCACAGAGCTGTCAGAATTGAGACCTACAATAAGGATATCTCCCAGTGACTTTGCCTGTCTCAGATATCTCACATGGCCTTTATGGATAATATCAAAGCATCCATTTGTAAATACTATCCTCTTATTAGAGGCCTTTGCCTTATCAATAATAGCCTTGAGTTCCTCTGAAAAACCTTTATAAATCTTTTTCATGCCTTTCAAGAACCTCTTTAGCCTTTTTAAGTATTTCCTTGTCAGTCCTGTATCTTACCTTCTTTATTGCCTCATCTATGGGCAACCAGAGGGCCTCCTCAACCTCCCAGTCGTGATCTTTAAGGTCACCTTTTTCATACTCCATGAGATAAAAATGAACTGTCTTCTTACAGCGAGTATTTTCTTCCCTTATGTAAAACCAGTAAGAAACATCTCCGAGTTTTTCTATAATCCTTCCCTGAAGACCTGTCTCTTCCCTGACCTCTCTCAGGGCAGCAATTTCAGGATCCTCGCCACTATCAACAAGACCCTTTGGGAGGGTAAGGACTGGTTTTCCTTTTGGTCTGATCATACATACATAAATGCCATCGAGCCCTTTCTTAAAGAGAACTCCTCCTGAGGAAATCTGGAATTTCAATGAAGCTGGTCTTATATTCTTTGCCATAATGATAGATAAGTTAGAGTTAGGGTATATCTTTGCCTTTAATAAGTCTCATTATATCGTTATAAAAGGCCACTGTAGCAAGGAGGATAATAAAGGCAAGGCCTATCTTCTGGGCTATTGATATGGTTTTCTCACTTAAAGGTCTTCCCCTGAGTTTTTCTATAAGAAACAACAAGAGATGACCTCCGTCAAGTATGGGTATTGGCAGAAGATTGAGCACACCAAGATTAACGCTTATAAGGGCCATAAAGGCAAAAAAGTTCATGGCACCTGCCTCAGCAGACTTCTTAGCTATATCAAATATCATTATGGGTCCGCCAAGGGTTTCAATGGGTATCACCCTCTGGATAAGTTTCACAATAGAGAGAATCGTAAGGTAAACTATCTCACCTGTCTTAAGAAAACCCTGCTCAAGGGCCGACAGGGGATTAAGTCTTCTTATAAAGGTCTTATCTGAGGGTTTAATACCAATTAGGCCAACCTCTATCTCCTCGCCAAAAAGATTCTTTACCTTTTCCTTTCTCGGAATAACTGTTAATACAATCGTCTCATCCTGCCTTTTGATCTTAATACTTATGGGTTTCCCAGGGCTCTTCTGAATACGAGGGGCAAGTTCATCCCAGGCATTTACTGGTTGACCATCTATTTCAATTACCCTGTCACCAGCACGGAGTCCTGCCCTCTCAGCAATAGAGTCCTTCATCACCTCACCTATCTCAGAGGTAAGAACAGGTATGCCTGCTGTATAAACTCCAGCAAAGATTACTGCTGCAAGAAGGAGATTAAATAATGGCCCTGAAAATACGATAAAAGCCTTTCGAGATACAGGTTTGTGGGTAAAGGAAAGGTGTCTCTTTTCAGATGGTATTTCTTCATCTGGTGACTCACCGTAGAGTTTTACATATCCACCCAGAGGAACTGCACTTATGAGGTATTCTGTGTCATTTCTTTTTATACCAGCAATCTTCGGACCAAAGCCGAGGGAAAACTTCAGGACCTTCACTCCTGAAAGCCTCGCTGCGAGGAAGTGGCCAAGTTCATGAAAGAATATTACTATCCCGAGAAGGATAATAGCATAGAAAATTGTCATCTCATACTCCTTATCTCTTTTTCTGCCTCTTTTCTTGCCCAGGCATCAGCCTCGAGGACTTCTTCTATAGTGTTACAGGGCCTTTTCTGGTGTTTATCCAGAACCTTCTTAATAAGAAGAGGAATATCATTAAACCCTATCCTTTCCTTTAAAAAGGCCTCCACAGCAACCTCATTGGCAGCATTGAGGACTGCCGGGAAGGTCCCTTCCTCTTTAAGGGCAGTACAGGCCAGGTCGAGACAGGGGAAGGCCTCTCTATCAGGTAGCTCAAAGGTGAGACTCCGTAGGGATTTAAAATCAAGGGGCTCAACTACATTAGAAAGCCTCTCAGGATAGGATAAGGCATATGCAATAGGTGCCTTCATATCAGGCCTTGAAAGCTGAGCAAGGATCGTTCCGTCAGTGAATTCTGCCATAGAATGAATTATGCTTTCTGGATGTATCAAAACCTCTATCTTTTCTGGAGAAAGGCCAAAAAGCCAGTGGGCCTCTATGACCTCGAGGCCTTTATTCATTAATGTTGCAGAATCTACTGTAATCTTTGCTCCCATCTTCCAGTTAGGATGTCTGAGGGCCTCCTCAACCTTCACGCTCTTAAGCTCCTTTTTAGACCTTCCCCTGAAGGGACCACCTGAGGCAGTAAGGATAATCCGTCTTACCTCAGAGGTCTTCCTGTTTTCAAGACACTGGAATATAGCAGAATGCTCACTGTCAACAGGAATTATCCTTGCTGAATGTTTTTTTGCCTCTTCCGTTACTATCTTTCCTGCAATAACGAGGGTCTCTTTATTCGCAAGACCAATAGTCTTACCGAGTCTTATTGCAGAAAGGGTCGGGATAAGACCTGCTGCTCCAACAATAGCAGAAAGGACAAAGTCTGCCTTCTCATGGGTTGCTACAGCAATAAGCCCCTCTGTCCCTGAAAGGACCTCTACCTTCACCCTTTTTCTCAATGCCCTGGCAGTCTCTTCATCTGTTACAGCAACAATCTCTGGAGAAAGTTCCTCTATCTGTTTCAGAAGAAGCTCTATGTTGCTCTTTGCAGATAGACCGATAATCTTAAACTTATCCCTGTAGCGTCTCACCACCTCAATGGTGCTTCTGCCAATAGAGCCTGTTGAACCAAGGATACTTATATTTTTCATAATCTCATCAGATACCAGTAAAGAAAAGGTGCTACAAGAAGGGCTGAATCTATCTTGTCCAGAACACCTCCATGACCTGGTATTAGATTACTCGAATCCTTAACATCTGCATCCCTCTTGAACATGGACTCAATAAGGTCACCAATTACACAAAGACCTCCTATTATGATACCAAGAATAATACCAGCCCCCTCTATATCCAGAGCCTTTCCAATAATAACCGAACCAATACCTCCTCCAATAAGGCTTCCGATTGCTCCCTCAACAGTCTTCTTCGGGCTCAGGCTTGGATAGAGCCTTCTTTTACCAATAGTCGAGCCTACATAATAGGCAGAACTATCAGATATCCATATTACTCCATAGAGATATATAATCCATTGAGAGCCGAGCTCCCTGAGTTTCAACTGATAGGTTATAAGGATTATGACATATATAAGCCCTGTAAGGGCAATGCCCGTCTCTTTTAAAGCATCTTTTGGATCCTTTCGGCTGAACATTCTAAAGAGCACAATAGCTATAAAAAAAAGGGTGATAGGATTGAAAATTTCACCTGAAAAACCTCTATAGGATAGATAAAGAAATAAGAGGCCTCCTAAGATAGAGAGGACTGTCAACCCTGTATTCAACCTGAACATACTATAGAATTCATAAAGGCCAAGGAGTGCCACAACTGATAAAAGACCAAAGAAGTATCCCTCAGGTAGTTTCATGACATATAGATAAAACAAAGGTATGAATATAACGGCTGTTATCAGTCTCTTCATAGAAGCTCGCCCTTTTTTACTCCAGAAAGGCCCAGGGTCTTCACTGCACCAAATCTCCTCTGCCTTTTCTGAAAATCCTGAATCGCCTCAAAAAACTCCTCTTTTGTAAAATCAGGCCAGAGGGTCTCTGTAAAGTAAAGCTCTGAATAGGCAGATTGATAAATAAGAAAATTGCTCAGCCTCTTTTCACCAGATGTCCTTATTATAAGGTCAGGGTCAGGAAGGCCCTCTGTATCAAGATAATTCTTGAAGGTCTCCTCATCGATCTCTTCAGGATCAACCTTTTCTTTTAAGAGCCTCCTCACAGCCCTTATTATCTCATCCCTTCCACCATAACTCAGGCAGAGGATAAGGTTCATGGATGAGCCATTGTGGGTTGCCTCCTCTACATCCCTGATTATAAACATAACATCCTCTGGAAGCATATCTCTATTGCCGATAGTCCTGAACCTGATACCCTTACTGACAAGTGCTTCTTTCTCTTTAATAAGATACTCTTTAAGAAGATTCATTAAAGTAAAGACCTCATCAAGGGGTCTTCTCCAGTTTTCAACTGAAAAGGCATAAAGGGTGAGATTCCTGAGGCCAATCTCATAAGATGCCTCGATTATCTCCTTTGCCCTCTGGGCACCCCTTCTGTGGCCTTCTGTTCTCGGGACACCCCTCAGCTCTGCCCATCTTCCGTTCCCATCCATGATTATAGCAATATGCTCGGGAAGTCCTGCCATTATTACCTCTTGAATATATAAAGTCTGGTCTGTTTGGGATTTTCACCCTTAAGAAGACTGCTAAGACTGAATCCCATAAAGGGTTTCTGAAGGATATAGAGTCTGTCCTTTGATACGAAAAAATCAATAATAGCACCTCCAACCTCTATAATGGTTTCCTCATCCATTGAATTTCCATTCCATCTTAGAGATCTGATCTCCGAAGAGCTCCATCCTATACCCTTTGCTATGCCAGCAACAGGTCTTCTTTTTATGAAGAATATCTTGTTTTCAGCTAAGATAAACCTGTCCTTGAGGCTCCATACCTCTTTCTCTAACAATGGTGAAGTACTTGTCTTCTGAAATTGAAAAAAAGCCCCTCCTGTATCTTCCTTACTCCTCCAAAGGAGTTTTCCTTCTAAGTTGAAGAGATTAAGATATCCCCTCTCATCCTGAACAAGGACTTTGCATTCACCTTCATCCCTTTCTTCACAATCTCCAAAAAATAAAAAGCTATAAATATCCATTCCCTTTACCTTGAATCTCAAGGGCTCAGTCCTGAGGAAGAATTCATCAATGCCATCAACCATCTTGAACTCCTTTATCTCTCCAGCTGGACCCTCATAGAGAGAATAGGCCTGCCAGAAAAGCCTTCCATTAGTTGACCTGAGGATACCCTCTGTCTTGAAGATCTCCTTGAGTTCACCTTCTTTTAATTCATAGACCTCTGAATAGACCTTATCGTCTTTTATAAAGGAGACTATAATATCTGCCCTGTTATTTTTATTGAGATCAGCAGTGTATAATCCTATAAACTCTCCCTTCAGTTTTTTTTCATAAAGACCCTTGAGACTTACACCGAGTTTGTAAACCTCGATGGAGTTGTCTGTTGCTATAACAAGTTCTTGTCCGGCATCTCCATCTACATCGGCAATACTAATAAATCTTACGCTCCCGGGGAGTCTGAAACTCAATAGTAGATCAGAACCCTTTAGCTCTTCCTCATAAAGGGCCTTCTCCTTTCTAAGCTTTTCAAGATACTCTCTTGAAAGCTCCACCTCCCCTGTAATAAAGACCTCACCAGTATCAGACCATTGAATAGCCTGCCTGAGGAGATTACTTCCCTCTGACTGGAGTATGATGGTTATATCAGAACTGGATGGATCATTAACAAGTTCAAACCTTATAGGGCCATCACCAGATTTAAGAATTCTCAAATAATCATCAGCAACAAAATAATCCACTCCCTTTTCTTCCTTAAGAAAGACCCTTAGGGGTTTCTTAAAGGAATGGAGCTTCGCCCCGGGCCTGGCCCTTCCCTCAATAAGCCTTGCAAGAGAATAATCATTATAGACCTCTTCAATCTCAACAGTTCCAATCTTTATCTCTCCCGTACCTATCTCTTCCTTTGTTACTGGATGTTTTATCGTCTCTGATACCAAAAGGGCAAACCTCATATGTTTCATGACGCCATCATTTGCACCAGCATTAATCTTCAGGGTTTCTCCTTCAATAGATATGACCTCTGCCTTTATATCCTTAAAAAATGAGATAATACCAGACCTGAGATTTAAGAAGGGATTGGCCTCAGAAACCTCTCCATCCTGATAGGATGCTGAAGATAGAACAAAAAACAGGAGCAATGAAGATAATAAATGTATCTTTTTTCTGATATTCAAATTAACCTCTCAATTTGGCTGTAGGCACTATTTAGGCCCCTTAGGCAAGTTAGGCTAAAGGACATAGCTAAACCACAACATCCCATAGGCATAGGCTGAAGTTTCCTTTAATTATTTTTTTTCAGCCTAAAGCCTTAAGCCTAAAACTATTTTACCAGCTTAGTCCTTGAAAAAACAAGGAAAGGTTTGTTAAAGTTTTTAATCTGAATCGCGCAAGGTAATTCAGGTTTATATGTTAAATTAACAAGTTCCATGTTTTCGAAATTCGCTATTCAGTTGCTCGAAAATATGGGGTTTGGGGTAAAGCTTTGAGGGACGAAGTCCCTCAAACTCAATTATTTTTTATTGTGGTTCCAAAGGGGCGAAGCCCCTTTGCCTAGACTACCTAATATGTGCGTAATTTGGGTTAATCTATGGACGAGCTGAAAAGACTGAGAGAACAGATTGACAGAATTGACGACAAGATCCTTGAACTCCTCACAAAAAGGGCAAACCTTGCCATAAGGATTGGAAAGATAAAGAAAAAATCACTGATTAATGCCTATGTTCCTGAAAGAGAAAAGGCAATTATCGAAAGGCTCCTTAAAAAGAACAAAGGCCCTTTTCCTGATAATGCATTGAAGCTTATCTACAGAGAGATCTTTTCTGTAAGCAGGTCTCTTGAAGAACCCCTTAAGGTTGCCTGCTTAGGACCTTTAGCTACCTTCACCCATCTTGCTGCGGTAAAGCACTTTGGCACCTCTGCCCAATATCTACCTGAAGAAAGCATAAAAGGAGTATTCGAGGCAGTATTGAGGGACTGGGCCAATTTCGGAGTTGTGCCTGTTGAGAATTCAATAGAAGGTGTGGTTAGCTACACCTTAGATATGTTTATGGATTATGATCTCTTCATCTCTGGAGAGATAATGCTTGAGATAAGCCACAACCTCCTATCACTGACAGGTGAAAAGGCAAAGATTAAACGAATATACTCCCATCCTCAGGCAACAGCCCAGTGCAGGAGATGGCTCGAGAAGAATATGCCAGGTGTTGAGATAATAGAGGCAACAAGCACAGCAAGGGCAGCAGAACTCGCATCAAAGGACCCAGAAGGAGGTGCTATAGCTGGCGACCTTGCTGCCCAGTATTATGACCTCGAGTTTGTGGAAAGACACATTGAGGACTTCAAGGACAACTTTACGAGATTCCTTGTTATATCAAAGACAATGGTCCCACGGACAGGTAGGGACAAGACATCTATAATGCTTTCTTTAAAAGACAGGCCCGGTGCCCTTCACGACCTTCTTACTCCTTTTAAGGAAGCAAAGATTAATCTCACCAAGATAGAATCAAGACCCTCAAAGACAAAGGCCTGGCAGTACATATTCTTCATTGACCTTGAGGGTCACATACAGGACCAGAAAGTAAAAAAGGCCCTTGAAAAGGTAAAGGAGATCTGTATAGATTTCAAATTCCTCGGTTCCTATCCAAGACACGACTGAGATGGCGAAAGTTATAGTGAGAACCTCAGATTTCATTAAAGATATAAAACCCTATGTGCCAGGAAAACCTATTGAAGAGCTCCAGAGGGAGCTTGGTATAAGGGATATTGTCAAGCTTGCATCAAATGAAAATCCTCTCGGACCTTCAAAAAAGGCCCTTTCAGAAATCCGCAAAGGCCTGAAGGGTCTCCACAGGTATCCCGATGGTAGCTGTTATTATCTAAAAAAAGAGCTCTCAAAAAGGCTTGGCGTAAGTCCTGAAGAGCTTATAATAGGAAATGGTTCTAATGAGCTTCTTGATATTGTTGCAAAGACCCTACTCATGCCAGGTGATAATGCTATTATGGCAAGACCCTCTTTTGTTGTTTACTCTATAGCCACAAGGATAGCAGGGGCATCCCCTGTTGAGATACCCCTTACAGAGGACATGAGACACGACCTTAAGGCAATGGCAGGGGCAATAACAGAAAGTACGAAAATTGTCTTCATTGCCAATCCCAATAATCCTACGGGAACAATTGTCCGTAAAGAAGAGTTTGACCTGTTTATGAAGAAGATACCAGGACATGTCCTTGTGGTAATGGATGAGGCCTATTATGAATATGTAACTGATAAGGAATATCCTCAGACAATTGAATATTTCCGAAGGGGCTATCCCATTCTTATCCTCAGGACCTTCTCAAAGATCTATGGTCTTGCAGGTCTTAGGATTGGCTATGGCATAGGACCGAGGGAATTATTGAAGGAGATGAATAAGGTAAGGGAGCCCTTCAATGTTAACAGCCTTGCCCAGACTGCTGCCATAGGTGCCCTTAAAGACCAGAGACATGTTAAAATGTCTAAGGAGCTTAACAGGAGAGAAAAAGTCTTTCTTTACAATGAATTGAAAAAACTGGCTATAGACTTTGTTCCTACAGAGGCAAATTTTATATTTATGAGATTTCCCTTTGAGGCTGAGGAACTCTTCCGAGAGATGCTCCATAAAGGTATAATCATAAGACCTGTGGGAAAAAGGGAGATAAGGGTCACGATAGGAACAAGAAAGGAGAATAAGAGGTTTATAGAGGCATTAAAGGAAAGCCTTAAAAGGAGGAACCTATGGACATAATAGTATTAAACCCTGAGGCAACAGACGAGCAGATACAAAACATTATTAAAAAACTTGAACAGAAGGGCTTTAAGACAACCATCTCAAAGGGAGCAGAAAGAACCATAATTGGGGTGATTGGTGACACCTCAAAGATAACAGAGGAAGAGGAAGAGACCTTCAAAGTGATGCCAGGTGTTGAGAATGTTATGAGGATACTTAAGCCCTATAAGGTAGCGAGCAAGGACTTCAAAAAGACACCAACCCTCATTGAGGTAAAAGGTCATGTTATTGGTGGAAAGAAGGTTCATGTAATGGCAGGTCCCTGTTCTGTTGAAGGAAAAGAGATGATCATAGATATAGCAAAAAAGGTTAAAGAAGGTGGTGCTACCTTTCTCAGGGGTGGAGCCTATAAACCGAGGACATCTCCTTATTCATTTCAGGGTCTCGGTGAAGAAGGCCTGATTTATCTTAAAGAGGCATCAGAAAAGACAGGTCTTCCGATTGTGACAGAACTTATGGATCCAAGAGACATTGACCTTTTTGTAAAGTATGTGGACATCATCCAGATAGGAGCAAGGAATATGCAGAACTTCAGGCTTCTTCTTGAGGTGGGCTCTGTAAATAAGCCAGTGCTTTTAAAGAGGGGACTTTCCGCAACAATAAAAGAATGGCTGATGAGTGCTGAATATATCCTTTCAAGGGGGAATCCGAATGTTATCCTCTGTGAGCGCGGGATAAGAACCTTTGAGACAGCCACAAGGAATACCCTTGACCTGAGTGCAGTACCTCTCCTCAAGCAGATGACCCACCTTCCTGTTGTTGTTGATCCAAGCCATGGCGTTGGAAAATGGGACCTTGTGCCTGCAATGGCAAGGGCAGCCATAGCAGCAGGTGCAGATGGCCTTCTCATAGAGGTCCATCACAATCCCCAGGAAGCCCTTTCTGATGGAGAGCAGTCCTTGAAACCCGATGCCTTTAAAGCCCTGATGGAAGAGCTTAAACCAATAGCAAAGGCTGTCGGAAGGGAGATTTAATGGGGAAAAATATTGTCCAGAAGATAATAGAAACCCATCTCCTCACTGGAAGGCCTGAGCCCGGAAACCTCATAAGCCTTAAGGTTGACCAGGTCTATACCCAGGATGCCACAGGAACAATGGCATGGCTTGAGTTCGAGGCTATAGGCATTCCGAGGGTAAAGGTCCCTCTTGCTGTGAGTTATGTTGACCATAATACCCTCCAGACAGACTATATGAATCCTGATGACCACGCCTTTCTTCAGAGTGTTGCAGCAAGATATGGTGCCTGGTTCTCAAAACCAGGCAATGGCATATCCCATCAGGTTCATCTCGAGAGATTCGCTGCACCTGGTAAGATTGCCCTTGGAACAGACAGCCACACTCCAACAGGTGGAGGTATCGGCATGCTCGCAATTGGTGTTGGTGGTCTTGAGGCTGCAAGCGTAATGGCTGGAGAGCCCTTTGAGATTACCATGCCAAAGGTCGTGCTTGTAAGACTCACTGGAGCGCTCCAGAGACCCTATGTTACTGCCATGGATATAATTCTTGAACTCCTTAGAAGACTAAGTGTTAAGGGTGGAGTTGGCAAGGTCTTTGAATATGGAGGTCCTGGTGTAGAGGGCCTCTCAGTTCCTGAAAGGGCAACCATAACAAATATGGGTGCTGAGCTTGGAGCAACTACCTCTATATTCCCTTCAGATGAGACAACAAAGAGATATCTTAAGGCTCAGGGAAGGCTCAAGGACTGGATAGAGCTTAAGGCAGATGATGATGCCAGATATGACGAGATAATAGAGCTCGATTTATCAAAGATTGAGCCCCTCATAGCCCAGCCCCACAGTCCTGACAATGTAGTCCCTGTGAAGGAATTAAAAGGAAAAAGGGTAGATCAGGTATGCATTGGTAGCTGTACTAATTCCTCTTATTCCATAATGAGGCAGGTTGCCTCCATCCTCAAGGGAAGGACAATTGCAAGACATGTAAGCCTTCTCATAAACCCAGGCTCAAAACAGGTCTATGAGATGCTCTCAAGGGATGGCTCAATAGCAGATATGATAGCTTCAGGTGCAAGGATCCTTGAGTGTGCCTGCGGTCCCTGTATAGGAATGGGTGGAGCGCCTGGAACAGGCCAGATCTCTGTGAGGTCTTACAATAGAAACTTCAAAGGAAGGTCTGGTAACAAGGAGGCCTTTGTATATCTTGCAAGTCCTATAGTCTGTGCTATCTCAGCAGTAAAAGGGGAATTGATTGACCCAAGAGAATCGGGCATACCTGTAGAGATGCCTCGAGATGTAGAAGAATTCCTTATTAACGACAATCTTCTTATACCTCCTCATGAGAATCCTGAGAATGTTAAGGTTATTAAAGGACCAAACATAAAAGAGGTTCCTATCAGGAAAGAGCTGGAGGATGAGATCTCTGCAGCAGTTATTTTAAAACTCGGAGATAACATCACAACGGATGATATCATGCCAGCAGGCTCGAAGATACTGCCCCTGAGGTCAAACATCCCTGCCATATCAGAATATGTCTTCCATAATATTGACCCAGCTTTTCCAAGAAAAGCCCTTGAATTAAAAGAAAAGGGTGGAGTAGTAATAATAGGTGGAGAAAATTACGGTCAGGGCTCCTCAAGGGAACATGCTGCCATTGCACCGATGTATCTTGGTGTCAGGGCTGTGATAGCAAAATCCTTCGCAAGGATTCACAGGGCTAATCTTATAAACTTCGGCATATTACCCCTTATATTTAAAAACCCTGATGATTATGAAAGGATAACTCCAGGCGATTCTTTAAGGATAACAGGTATTAAAAAAGCCCTTCTGGACGGTGCTGGAGAGATAGCTGTTGAGAATATAACAAAGAAAAGTTCCTTCTCCGTAAGGCTTGAATTCAATGAAAGGGAAAGGAGATTATTACTCGCTGGTGGGCTCCTTTCTTATATAAAAGAAAAGGCCTAATTACTCCTCAACAATCTCTGTCCTTATGAGGGCAACAATGGCTGAATGGGGAACTATAAGGTACTTCTTGCCTTCAAACTCTATTTCGACGGCTGAGTCCTTCAGAAAAATAGCGTAATCACCTTCCATTGCCTGAAGGGATATGTACTTTGGTTTCTTCCTATGCTTCCAGGGGTCATCACTTGAGGAATTTACATCATGAATAAGATATCCGGGCCCTGTCTTCACTATATATCCTGCCTGAACCTTCTCTTTCTCCTTTACAGTAGGTGGTAGATACAAACCCGCACTCGTAAGAGACTCTCTCTCATCGAGCTCAATCAATACCCTATCACCAACAACAATGAGGTTCTTCTTTGCTTTCATATAATTATTCTAACATTACTCAACCTTTAGGCTCAAAAGGCAAAAATCTCTACCACTTGAGCAACTGGTGAAGGAGATGGGATTCCCTTTTGTAAAAGCCCTCTGTATGGAAGGACTCAGGAAGTTTAAATAACTCATAATCGAGGTGGTGGCAGAATTCATGTAAAAAGGTCCTCAGGAATGTCTTGAAGGCTACTATCCTTGCCTTCTTTGCTGTCCTAATCCAGAGGATAATGGCTGGGATAAAATTATCCCGCTTTGGATAATAAAGGCCATGAAGCTCACCGTAGTTATTTGATGGCCTCACCTCAAGAACCTTTATCCTCACAGGGCAAACACTGAACCTATCTGAAAGGGCCTTTGCAAGCTCTCTTAAATATCTCTGGATGCAGAGGATATCCTCATTTTTTAGACATTCCTCAAGGGACTTTACAAGAGGGGAAAGGGATTCTGCATTTAAAAGAGGCAGGGAGGTGATGCTGTCACTTCTGTTATATATCTCCTTTTCCTTTCGACTAAGCCTTTCGTAATATTTAAAGGGCATATTGGAATGAAAGGTCTAAATCTCTTCTACCTCTTTTCTCCCCTTTTCAAGCTCTTCCACCTGCTCTTTGTCAAGCATAAGAAGAAGGGCCTGGAACTCTCCTACATGGGTCTTCTCTTCCCTTGCTATATCAAGAAAGACCTTTTTTATCTTGTCATTCTTTGATAGGGAAGCAAGCTGTTCATAGAGATTAATAGCATCAAGCTCTGCAATTATGCCAATTCGCAATATCTCCTTTTCAAGGTCAGTCTCCGAAAGGCCTTCTTGGTCAAAGGGAATCTTAGAAAGCATAAAGACCTCCTTATCCGTAAATTAAAAGATACTATGTGCGAAGTTTAATTCAGGTTCAGTCTCGACTTCTATTCTCTAAAGTTTCTTAATTTAGGATGTGGTTCAGCGTAGTAGATATTGTACAATACAATACCAAACCATCTGCTGTCAATTTTTAATGTAGAAAGGCTTAATTATTACTACCATCACAAAATGTTAAAATTATCTTATGCCAAAGACAGGGATTGCTACTCTTCCCCTTCATCATGGGAAAGCACCAAGGTGGCTCTTTGAGAGGATGGTGAGTCTGGCAAGGGAGATAGCCTTTGCCATCATCTCTGAATTTGGTCAAAAGGAATTCCTTAAAAGGCTTTCGGATCCATTCTGGTTTCAGTCCCTGGGTTGTGTCCTTGGTTTTGACTGGCACTCAAGTGGCCTCACAACTACTACAGCAGGCGCCTTAAAAGAGGCCTTAAGAGGCCTAGAAAGGGAAACAGGTCTCTTTATAGCAGGTGGCAAAGGTCTAACTTCAAGGAAAACACCAGACCAGATCTTAAGCCATGCCAGTAAGTACGGGATTAATCCAGAACTCCTTATCTATGCCAGCAGGCTCACTGCAAAGGTGGACAATTCTGCTATTCAGGATGGTTATCAACTATATGCCCATATCTTCTTATTTACCCATAAAGGTGAATGGGCTGTTATTCAGCAGGGTATGAATCAGAAATCAAGGACTGCAAGAAGATACCACTGGCTCAGCTCCGGGATTAAAAGCTTTGTTGAAGAACCCCATAGTGCCATATGCTCTGATAAAAAAGAAAAGGCGGTTTTGAATATGGTCTCAAGGGAGAGTAAAGAGGCAAGGGAGATATCCACCATGCTTGCACGGCAATCTCCAGAAAAGACGATTTCTGAATTAAACAAAATTAGAGAGCTCAACCTTTCAAAAAGGCATGAGGTAACAGTGGATGATATAGACCCTCAAAGGCTTTACAGGGTTCTACTTAAAACCTATGAAAAAATGCCTGAGGATTTTGAGGCTCTCCTCGGTATTCAAGGAGTTGGGTCAAAGACCATAAGGGCCCTTAGTCTTGTGGCAGAGCTTATATATGGAAAGGCACCAAGCTTTAAAGATCCTGCAAGATTCAGCTTTGCCCACGGAGGAAAGGACGGTACACCCTATCCTGTTGACAGAACCACTTATGACAGAACTATAGAGGTCATGAAAAGGGCTATCGAGTCTTCAAGACTTGGGAATAACGAGAAGATTCAGGCAATCAGGAGGCTTGCAGGGTATTTCGGGATTTAGACTATCTCTGTTGTCCTCAACTGTTACTTCCGCCACCAACAACCCTTAAAGCCATCTGTTTTAAGATCTCTCTTATAAGCTCTGGCATCTCTGAAGTGAGTCTTTCTAAATTTTTAAAATCTATTGCGAGGACCTCTGTATCCTCTATTGCTCTTACCGTGGTAGACCTTGGCATTCCCAGAAAGAAGGATATCTCTCCTATATAATTGCCCCTTTCAAGGGTTGCTACGAATTTGCCTGACTTTTCTATTTCCACCCTGCCATTCAGGATATAAAACATCCTGTCTCCCATGTCACCTTCATTATAAATGACCTCACCAGCCCTATAAGTAATAATATATCTTCCCTTTATCTTGTCTGGAAGACCCTTAGATTTAGAGAGGGCTTCCTTTAAGATCAATACTTCCTTCCTCTGGAGTGCTGAGGCTATCTCAGCACCAAACAGGAAAACTATCTGTGAATAGTATATCCATATAACCACTATAAATAGAGATTTAAAGGAACCGAAGGCAAGACCATAGCCAGGATTGTAGGAAAGCATGAGATTAAAGAGGGGTTTCATAAAAAACCAAAGAGAGGTTGCAGAAAGGGCACCCCAGAAAAGATATTTGAGCCTTGCCCTAAACTCCTGACTTATTGTAGTAAAGCCAAAGAGGTTTCTTATGGAAGAAAGACTCCAGAGTGGTGAAGGTACCAGTTGAGGACCCCAGGCCTTAAAGGTAAAGGCCCAGTAGAGGAAGAAAAATAGTAAAAATACTACAATAACCGAGACAGCAGGGCCTGCATAGACAGGTATACGGAAAAAAGGGATAATGGATTTTATAAAATCTATTATAAGCTCCCTTATTGCAACAAGGCTGACAACTATTATAAAAAGCACAATAATAAGCAGATTAAATAGTTTTTCAAGAAGATAGGGCTTTCTTATCTCTATCTTGAATATTATTCCGAGGGAGTTTCTTATGGAAGAAGAAAGGGGAAGAATGCTCCACAGGAAGATAATAAGATTAATTATGCCAACCCCCTTTTTCAGTCCTATAATCTTTTTCACCTCCCTCATAACAACCTCGCTGTACTTAGGAATAAACTGTGTAATGAGTTCCTGAATCCTCAAAAAGGCTTTCTCTGATGATCCTATAAATGAGCCTGTAATGTAGGTAATGAGAAATAAAGCAGGAACGATACTAAGAGCAGTGTAAAAGGCCATGGAGGCAGCAAGGTTCATATCATTGTTTTTTCTAAAAGAAGAAAAGGCCTCTTTGAGGATAAGCAGAGGAGTGAATCTCAGAAGCCACACTTCAACCTTCCCTCAAGGTCATCAACGAACTGCCGGGCTGCCCTTCCTGAAAAGCTTCCGTGGCTTATTGCCCATTGAAGGGCCTCACGCCTTAATGTTTCAGCTTCAACAGGAATATTTCTAAGTTTTATGTAATTTGAGACTATTTCAAGATAGACATCTGCATTGAATTGATAAAATCCAAGCCTGAGACCAAATCTATCACTAAGGGAAAGCTTCTCTTCAACGGATTCCTGTGGATGGAGCTCTCCATTTGATATATCGGGAAGGTTTTCCTTTATCTTCTCCGGCATGAGATGTCTTCTGTTAGATGTGGCATATATAGCCATATTTTCAAGTCTAAGCTCAAGGCCACCCTCAAGGATCGCCTTCAAGGTCCTGTAGGATTTTTCTTCTTCATCGAAGGAGAGATCGTCACAGAAGATTATGAATTTCTCTTTTCTCCTTCTTATAAGATCTATGAGTTCAGGAATATGAAACAAAAGATCTCTTTGAATCTCTATTAGCCTGAGGCCCTTTTCATGATATTCATTAAGGAGAGCCTTTACACAGGAGGACTTTCCCGTGCCTCTCGGGCCATAAAGAAGGACATTATTGTATGGAAGGCCTCTTAAAAACTGCTCAGTATTCTGCCTTAGTCTCTCAATAATCCAGTCTATACCCTTAAGCTCAGTAAACCTTACAGGGTCAGGTCTATCTATGGCAACAAGGAGGGGCCTCCCGTTTCTTTGTATCAATCGGAAGGCGATAGCCCTGTTAAAAATAAACTCGTCAAAAGAGGGGACGAAGAATTCAATCAATCTATTAATAGACTCATTAAGCCGTCTGAGCTCATTGATAAGGAGGTCCATATTCTCACCAGAACTGTTACTTCGCCACACACCTGTCCAAGATAAATCTTAAAGGGGCCTGAGGCCAAAGAACAGGCTACCGTAGGCTACAGGCGATAGGCTACAGGCTATAGAATTTTTCCCTAATATCCTGAAGCCTAACGCCTACAGCCTATCTTAAGCCTTCAGCCTATTTGAGGCCTTATGCCCTTTTAAAAATAACATTTTAATTTATTTTGGACAGCTATGACTTCGACACAAATCTTACCTCAACTCTATAAACTCGCTCAGCCACTTTGTCCTTGAGGGGTGCTTTAGTTTCCTTATTGCCTTTGCCTCTATCTGCCTCACCCTCTCCCTTGTTACTGAAAACTCCTCACCAACCTCTTCAAGGGTCATGGGTGCATCCTCTCCAATACCAAATCTCTTTCTTATAACTGCCTCTTCTTTATCGTTAAGGGTTCCAAGAACCTTTTCTATCTGCTCTCTTAAATCCTGCCTTAAGGCATGCTCAAAGGGAGAAGGTGTAGAGCTATCTTCAATGAAGTCTATAAGTTGAGAATCCTCTTCTTCACCTACGGGAGTCTCGAGGGATATGGGCTCCTTTGTTATCTTAAGTATATTCTTCACCTTTTGGGCTGGCATCTTTAGTTCTTGGGCAAGCTCCTCAGCAGTGGGCTCTCTTCCATTTGCCTGAACAAAATCCCTCGTAGCCCTCATTATTCTCTGAATAGTCTCGACCATATGGACTGGTATCCTTATAGTCCTTGCCTGATCTGCAAGGGCCCTTGTAATAGCCTGCCTTATCCACCATGTGGCATAGGTGCTGAACTTATAGCCCCTTTGATATTCAAATTTGTCAACAGCCTTCATAAGGCCTATATTTCCTTCCTGTATAAGGTCAGAAAAACTTAAACCCCTTCCTATATACCTTTTGGCTATGCTTATTACAAGCCTCAGATTAGCCTCTATGAGGGCTGTCTTTGAGGCAAGAACCATCTCTTCACCCTTTATAAGTGTTTCATAAGCCTTCTTTATATCCGGTATACTCATACCGAGGAGGTTTTCTCTTCTTCGTAACTCTTTTTCAATATCAAGGTACTCATCAAGAAGCTTCTGTATTCCTTCTCTGCAGGATTGGGTTGTCTTTTTTGGTATCCCACATCTTACAAGCTTATCAAGTTTATACCCCCTTGCACTCAGAGACCTCTTTATAGAGGTAATCCTATTTAAGAGTTCATGAACTATCTGATAATTTTTTTTAAATTCTTCACAAAAAGACAGGATTACTGAATCTTTAAGACCCAGCTTCTTTACATACCTGAGGATATCTTCTCTGTTTGAGTTGAGAAGTTCTACTACTTTAGTAATAGAATTAGCATTCCTCTGCTGGGAGGCAATGACAGAGCTATTATGAATATTTCGGGGTCTCCCGATAAGCTGTTTTCTTTTTCTAAGAAGCTCTCCAATCTTTACTGTTATCTGATAAAATCTCTTCTTTTCCTCAATAAGGTCTTCTTCTAAATCATCATCGAGATTGGAAAGAAGATCTTTAAGAGGGGCCTCACCTCTCTCAACAACCTCACCAAGCTCAACAAGTTTCTTAATGGCAAAGGGCATAGAAAAGATAACCCTCATCACCATATCCTTGCCCTGCTCTATCCTCTCTGCTATCTCAATCTCTCCCTCTCTTGTAAGAAGAGGCACGCTGCCCATCTCCTTGAGATAAACCTTGAGAGGCTCGTACTCTACCTCCCGTCCTTCTATCTCCGGTGCAAGGAGCCTTTCGAGGGACTCCTCCTGCTCTTCTCCAAGGATATCAATCTCTTTCTCTTCAAATTCATCAAAATAATCTATATAACTCATATAATCACTTTATCTTCAAATATTATCGCTGTTTTCTGTATCTTTGTCTTTTCCTTTATCAGAGAATTAAGCAAAAGAAGGTCATTCCTTGACCTCGCCTCCTTTATCAATCTGTCAATTGATCTTATCCTTATCTGTTTGAGGCAATCTGATATAACCCTATCAACACCCTCTTCATCAAACTGTATATTGAGTGCAAGGTGTGCAATAAGACCATTTATAGAAGGATCATCCTCTTCCGAGGTATTAATAATACGATGGATAAAGGATCCATCCTTGAAAGCGGAGGGATCTACCTGATAATTATCAACTATAAAGGTATAAAGTCTCCTGAGTTCAGGCTCCTCTATATCATCGGGCTTGAGTGACTCAATAATTATCCCTCCTTTTTCAGGATATTGAAGTAACACAGCGAGGAGGAGTTCTTCGGGGACGGTTATCTTGTTTTTACCAAGGGTCTTTGAAGAATCTGCTTTATCTTTTCCTCTATCTGAAGCCTGCTTATTGCGAAGCCTTTTTATCTCTTCTATTAAAAAGTCTTCTTTAAGGTCAGCCTTCTCTGAAAGGGCCTTGATATACTCACCCCTCATAAGGGGATCTTCAATCCCACTGATAATTCCTGTGAGTTCTCGAAGTATATCGATCCTACTTATATCGCCATAGACTTTTTTATAAAATTCTATTAGATCAAGAGGATTCTGAAGTAAATCTGACAGTTGAGCTCGAGAACCCTTTCTCAGAAAGCTGTCAGGATCCTCCCCATCAGGTATGAGTACAATAAGAGGCCTTATTGACTGCCCGAGAAGAATAGGTATCGCCCTTTTCGCCGCAGTTATGCCAGCACTGTCACCATCGTAAAGGAGCAATATCCTCTCCGTAAGTCTTTTCAGTATAACAACCTGTCTTTCTGTGAGGGCAGTACCAAGGGGGGCAATAACATTTGTAAAGCCATTCTGATGACACATTATAACATCGAGATAACCTTCTGTAATTATCGCGTAACCTTCCCTTTTAATATCCTCCTTAGCCTGAAATAGACCATACAGATTTTCACCCTTTTTAAAAAGGCTTGTTTCAGGAGAGTTTATATACTTTGGTAGCGTATCATCCATAACCCTTCCACCAAATCCTATAACCTCTCCCTGAAGGTTATGAATTGGAAAGATTATTCTGTTTCTGAAAAGGTCATAACTTCCTTTTTCTGAATAGCTTATAAGACCAACCTCTTTCATATTAGCTTCGGTAAATCCTTTAGATTTAAGATAATTCATAAGAGAATCCCATGCCTTTGGAGCGAATCCAAGAGCAAATCTTTTTATGCTTTCTTCAGTGAGACCCCTCTTTAATTTTAGATAATCCATGGCATCCTTATCCTTTTGCAGATTATCTCTGAAGAAAACTTCAGCCTCTTTAAGGATGGAAAGCATAAAAAACTGTCTTGAACGGTTTCCTGTAGCGCCATATCTATATTCAATCCCCGCCTTTTTTGCCAATCTTTCAATAGCCTCGTGGAAGGAGAGGTTCTCAATCTTCTTTACAAAGGTTACAATATCACCACTTTCACCACAACCGAAACAGTAATAAAATTGTTTGGAGGGACTTACTGTAAACGAAGGGGTCTTTTCTTGATGAAAGGGACAAAGACCTTTAAAATTTGCTCCTGCCCTCTTTAGATTTACATATTCAGAAATCACATCAATAATATCGAGACGCATCTTGATCTCATAGAGTATGTCGGCATGCTTCATGCGTCTCTCCTTAGCTTATTTTCTTTTTATTCTCTTAAAACCTGAACACTCAAGAATCTCTATATCACTATCGAGTATCTCATCCAGCAGGAGATTCAGACCAAGATTATCACTTGATATATGACCGGCGATTACAATGTTAAGATGGTTCTTCTCAGCCTCCTTTCTATGCTCCTCACTCAAATGCATTGCTACAATTGTATTTATACCGGAGTTTATAATATTCTGAAATATATCCTTTGAACCCTCTGTTCCACCCGTCATATCAACAAATATCTTCCCCGCCTTTCTATCCTTTGAACCAATTAATATCTTCGGGCCAGACCCGATTTTTGCTGCCTCTCTGTATTCGGGTATCTCTCTAAGTATATCGATGATATCACCCAAGGTATAAGGTCTTCTCTCATCAAAAAGCCTCTGAAGATAGGTGGCAACCATGTTATCTGCCGGAGTATGGAGGCAGGCAAAAGGAATTCCGAGCAGTCTTGCAGCATCAACAGCCCTCGTGTGATTATAAGGCATGAGTTTTCTCTCAACCTCTTTAATCCTCTGGTCCATCAGATCTTCTGCAACATTTATGGGAACTCCAAACCTCTGAAGTATATCTGCCTGCATCTTCATAACCTGATAAAGGTTTGCATAGGCCCTTCCCTCAGGATGGTGAGAAAGTACAAGGTCAACAGACCTGCCTTTGTGTCTGAGGGTCTCGGCAAGAATGATTTCTCCAACCTCCATATCCACACCAACAAGAATACCCTTTACCTCTGTTTCTGGATCTCCCACAAGAAGCCTTGAGTCTGAATAGGGATTAAACAAGGAATCCTTATCAAAAAATTCTTTTTCCTCTAACTTTAGTGACTCATACTCCTTCTTTTTTGTCTCCAGTTCCTTCAGTACCTGTTCTTTCCCCCGTGGATCATTCTCAATGCCTACCCTTATAGCCTTATCTATAAGCTCGCCGAGTTTCATTAACTTCCTCGCTCAAGGATCTCTTTCACTCTCTGGTTTACAAGCTTTCCATCTGCACAACCTCTCACCTTAGGCATTAGAACCTTCATTACAGCACCCATATCCTTTAATCCCTTTGCACCTGTTTGCATTATGGCCTCTTTTATTAGTTGGTCTATTTCTTCTACTGAGAGTTGCCTTGGAAGATAGGAAGTGAGTATTTCCATCTCCATTCTCTCAGCATTTGCAAGGTCAGACCTCCCGGCCTTGTTATATTGTTCTATGGAATCCCTCCTCTGTTTTATCTGGGAAGATACAACAGAAAGGCAGTCATCATCTGTAAGGGGACGCTGGAGCTCTATCTCCTTATTCTTCAAGGCAGACTTCAAGAGTCGGAGAACAGAAATCTTGACCCTGTCTCCTGACCTTAAGGCATTCTTAAAGTCTTCTTCAATCTTTTCAATGAAGGGCATTATCTTGCTGAAAGCTGTTTCAGTTTTTTAAGGGCCTTTTTTCGGGCAGCAAGGGCTTTCTTCTTTCTCTTTACAGAAGGCTTCTCGTAATGTTCCCTCTTCTTTATCTCAGAAAGAATGCCTTCCCTTTCGCATTGTTTTTTGAATTTCTTCAATGCCGTCTCAAAAGATTCGCTTTCCTTTACATTAACAGAAGGCAAATTATCTCACTCCCTTCTTTTTAAAATTTTTATACTTTAACAGTTCAATATTTCTATTGTCAATATCAGGTGAAGGTAAGTTCCGAGGGGGGTAATTGACAGGTATCCTCTGAAAGAAGTATTATGAAATATGAATTTAGAAAAGCTTAATAGTACAAATGCAAAACTGGGAACCAGGACTTTAAGCTGGTTTCCATTAGCAAATGGAGTGAAGAATGTTTGACCGTTTTACTGAAAGAGGAAGAAAGGTTATAATCTTTGCAAGGGAGGAAGCAGAGCGGAGGAATAATGACTACCTTGGTACAGAGCATCTCCTTTTAGCCCTCCTGAGAGAAGAAGATGGACTACCTGTATTGATATTAAAAAAGATGGGGCTCTCCATTGAAGAGATCAGGATGGAGGTAGAAAGGACCCTTCCTGTTGGAACGAATGTCCTGACCTTCGGAGAGATTCCCTTTACGCCGAGGGCAAAGAAGGTTCTCGAGCTTGCTATTGAAGAGGCAAGATTGCTCGGTCATAATTATATAGGAAGTGAGCATCTCCTTCTTGGACTCCTGAGAGAGGAAGAGGGGATTGCCGGGAAGATCCTAAGGAGCCTCGGTGCGAACCTTCTTGGAGCAAGACAGCTCGCTATAAATCTATCTGTCAGGCCCTCGACGATTACACGAGATAAGAGACAGCACACACCTGTTCTCGATGAGTTTGGCAGGGACCTTACGCAGATGGCAAGGGAAGGGAGGCTTGACCCTGTAATTGGAAGGGAAGAGGAAATAGAAAGGATACTCCAGATACTTGGAAGAAGAATTAAAAACAATCCTGTGCTGATCGGTGAACCAGGGGTAGGCAAGACTGCAATTGTAGAAGGCCTTGCGCAGAGAATTGTTTCAGGAGATGTCCCGGAAAACCTGATAGGAAAGAGGATAGTATCCCTTGACCTTGGAGCCCTGATTGCAGGGACAAAATACAGAGGACAGTTTGAAGAAAGGGTAAAGCTCGTAATGAAGGAGATAATGCAGTCAGACAATATTATCCTCTTTGTGGACGAGCTTCATACCCTTATAGGAGCGGGGGCAGCGGAGGGTTCTGTAGATGCCTCAAGCATGCTCAAACCAGCCCTTGCAAGGGGAGAGATAAAATGTATTGGTGCTACGACTCTTGATGAATATAGAAAATATATTGAAAAGGATGGGGCCCTCGAAAGGAGGTTTCAGCCCGTTTATGTTCAACCACCAAGTGCAGAGGACACCATAGAGATTCTCAAGGGATTGAGACCAAAGTATGAAAGCCATCACAAGGTAAAGATTACCAATGAGGCAATACAGGCTGCTGTTGAATTATCAGAAAGATACATATCGGACAGATACCTACCTGATAAGGCAATTGATGTAATTGATGAGACGGGGTCAAGATTAAAGCTAAAGAAGAGTATGCCCCCAAGAGAGTTAAAGGATATCGAGATGGACCTTATGAGGATAGCCAAGGAGAAGAATCTCTACATGAAGCTGCATGATTATGAAAAGGCAGCAGATCTGAAGATAGAGGAAGAGAGACTCAGACGTGTCTATGAGAGTCTCTCAAAAAAGTGGCGCTCCAAGCTCTCAAATGAAATACCGGTTATGACAGAGGAAGATGTGGCATATACGGTCTCAATGATGACAGGGATACCCCTTTTAAAACTTGAGGAAAAGGAATCAGAAAAGCTCCTCAGGATGGAAGAGGAATTACATAAAAGGATTGTTGCACAGGAAGAGGCTATTAAGGCTGTGGCAAAGGCAATAAGGAGATCAAGGGCAGGCCTAAAAAGCAGAAATAAACCCATTGGTTCGTTCTTCTTCCTCGGTCCAACAGGTGTTGGAAAGACAGAACTTGCAAAGGCCCTTGCAGAATTTCTATTCAATAATGAAAATGCCCTTATCAAGATTGATATGTCCGAATACATGGAGAGGTTCAATGTATCAAGGCTCACAGGTGCACCTCCTGGCTATGTGGGATACGAAGAAGGAGGTCAGTTAACAGAAAAGATCAGAAAGAGACCCTATTCAGTTGTTCTCTTTGATGAGATAGAGAAGGCTCATCCAGATGTCTTCAATATCCTTCTTCAGATACTTGATGAAGGTGTCCTTACTGACAGTTTTGGAAGAAAGGTTGATTTCAAGAATACAGTGATAATAATGACATCCAATGTAGGAGCAAAAATTATTGAAAGGGAGACACCTCTTGGTTTCCAGAGAGCAAGCTCAGAAGACCGCTATAAACGGATAAAGGAACATGTCCTCAATGAACTGAAACGGGTCTTTAATCCTGAGTTTCTTAACAGGGTTGATGAGATAGTTGTATTCCATCCCCTTGAAAAGGTTCATCTCATGGAGATTCTTGACCTTATGATCAGTCAGGTGAATCAGCAGCTCAGCCATCGAGGGCTTTACCTTGATGTAGATGAGAAGGTAAAGGAATGGATACTTGAACATTACTATCAGCCTGCCTATGGCGCGAGACCCATGAGAAGAGCTGTCCAAAAGGTCATAGAGGAACCTCTTGCAGAGGAGTTTATTAAAGGAAGATTTACTGAACCAGGGAGGATAAAAGTGAGTATAGAAAATGGCACAACAGTATTTCATGCAGAGGAAGAAAGCCTTGTTGAGACAGGATAAAGTAAGACAGAAGGCAGGCTTTTGCTCTGTGGCACTGCCACACTCCTTAAGGAATATCTGCTCCTTTACTTCCTTATTTTTCTATTCTTTTTTTGTTCTAACACTTGCTCTAATTCTCCTTTCCTGCCAGAGAAAAGAGGGCTCCCAATTTTTAAAGGAAGGCTCAAAAGTGCCCTCCTTTACCCTTGTCTCCTTAGATGGTACCCAGAAATGGAGTCTTGAGGATGAAAAGGGTTCAGTGGTGATTATCAATTTCTGGGCGACCTGGTGCCCCCCTTGCAGGGAAGAGATGCCTTCTTTACAGAAATTTTATAAAACCATTGTATCTCAAGGTAATCCTCACAAAAAAATAAAAGTCATTACTATTCTTTACAGGGACAATCCCTTTTCTGCCATTGAGTTTATGAAAGAGATGCATTATGACTTCCCTGTATTCAAAGACCCTGAATTAAAAATCGCCCGGCTCTTCGGTGTAACAGGTGTTCCTGAGACATATATAATAAATGGTGAAGGAGTGCTTTTACAAAGAATCATAGGCCCATTTGAATGGGACTCTCCTGATTTTAAAGAGTATATATTTACTGTTGCAAAGCAAGGCTAAGAAATATTTTTATCAGTGCATAGAAGAAATTGGGAAAGATAAGGTCTTCTGAGAAGGCGATTTTATTTATAGCTATGCTTCTATCGGATGAAAAAATGGTCGCTGAAATTACCCCTCTGCTTATTAAGGAATTTGGAGAGATCCTATACGAGACACGGCCACTGGACTGGAGATGGAGCAATTATTACAGAGAAGAGATGGGGGAGTCAATTAAAAGGAGCTTTCTATTTTTTAAAACACCCTTTGATAGCTCTTTACTTTCTGACATAAAACTCAAGACAAATAGTATAGAAGATGCCTTTGCAATTCGTGGCAGAAGGAGAATCAATCTTGACCCTGGTTACATTACCCTCTCAAAGGTTGTCCTCGCCTCAACAAAAAATTATTGCCACAGGATATACCTTGGCAAGGGCATCTATGCAGAGGTAACCCTTTACTACAAAGAAAATTCCTTTAGACCCCATCTCTTTACCTATAGAGACTACGCTGACCCTTCAACGATTCAGGTCTTCAACTCAGTAAGAAATATCATCAAGGAACTACTCACCGTTACCTATCCGCAAAAGGAGCACCTCCATGAAGAAAATCCTCATTGTTGATGACGACCCCCTGATACGGAGTCTCTGTAGAGATGTTCTGAAGAAGCTCGAACTTTATATTGTTGATACAGGAGATCCTCAGGAAGCCCTCCATCTGTGGGATTCCTCAGACTTTGACCTTCTCATAACAGATATAAAGATGCCTGTGATGAGTGGTCTTGAGCTTATGGCTAAGATAAAAGAGAAATCTCCAGATGCAGCTTTCATTGTAATCACAGGGCATGGTGATTACCAGCTTGCCATGGAGGCAATAAAACTTGGTGTATACGACTTTATTAACAAGCCCTTTAAAAGGGAAGAGATGGAACTCACTGTAAGGGATGTGATATACAAACTTGATCTTCTGAATGAAATTAATAGGCTAAAGATGTTTACAAAGCTCCATATGGCAAGCAGTGAGATAATGCAGACCATGAACATAAGTAATGCTGTAAGGTTCGGTCTTGAGAATGTCATGAAAGAAACAAAGGCAAGCAAAGGAGCTGTTTACCTACACGAAGAGGGGATTTTCAAAAAATTATACTCAATACCTGATGATTTAAATCTCCCAGAGGTAATATTAGAAAACTCCATTAATAGAGATAAACCTTTTGCAGAGGGAAATTTTATAGTCTCTCCAATAAAGTCAACAAAAAGGTCCCTTGGTGTCCTGTGCCTCAGCTACAGCAGCAGGGGGCTTGGTTTTGCTGATATAGAGGCAGTAGCTGTGCTTTCCAGGATTATCGGGGTTACTCTTGATAACATCCTTCTCTTCAGCAGTTTAAAGAGAAAGGTTCAAGAAGTGGAGGAACTCTTGATTAATATAATAAAGGTCCTCAGCAATGCCCTTGATGCTAAGTCTCCATGGACAAAGGGGCATTCCGAAAGGGTCAATAGATATTCCCAAATGATTGCCGAGAAGCTGGGCCTCAGTGAGGAGACGAAGAGAACCCTCGAGATGGCAGCCCTTCTTCATGATATAGGCAAAATAGGTATGTATGACCATATCCTCAATAAACCTGACAAATTGCTTCCCGAAGAATTTGAGATTGTAAAGATGCATCCTGTAAAAGGGGCAGACATCCTTAAGCCAATAAGTCACCTTAGCGAGGTTATAAAGGTTATTGCCCACCACCATGAACATTACAATGGTAATGGATATCCTCAAGGATTAAAAGGAGAAGAGATTCCTCTTTTATCAAAAATCCTGCAGGTTGCTGATGCCTTTGATGCCATGACCTCTGAAAGACCTTACAGAAGAATCCCTGGCATTGAAAGGGCAATCAATGAATTGAGTAGATGCTCAGGTACCCAGTTTGACCCTGAGATAGTGGAGATTTTTATAAGTATTATTGGGCAATACACAAAAAGGACTGTAACTGAAAAGACCTTATAAAATAATCATATTGTCCCTATGAATAACCTCATCAGAGTATTTATAACCGAGTATCTCCTCTATATCTGAGGTCTTCCTTCCCTTAATCTTCTTTATCTCAGCTGAGGAATAGTTTGTAAGACCCTTTGCAATCTTTGCACCTCCCTTAGAAACACAATAGACAGCATCACCTGTATCAAAACTTCCATGAACATTCAATATCCCTGAAGGCAAGAGGCTCTTTCCCATCTCTGTTATTGCCCTAACCGCTCCATCATCTATAACAAGACTTCCCTTGGCACGAGCCCCAAAGGCAATCCATCCCTTCCTTGAAGATATCCTCTTCTTCCCCGGAAGGATAACAGTGCCAATCTCTTCTCCAGCAAGGACCTTTCTCAGAAGGCCTTCTTTTCTGCCATTGATAATATGGACAATTATTCCATACTCTATTGCTTTCTTAGCAGCCATAAGCTTTGAATACATACCACCTGTACCGACCTTTGTAGAACTTCCTCCAGCTATCCTCAAGATCTCTTTCTCTTTAAGATCCTCTACCAGAACCTGCCTGATTAGTCTTGCATCACTGTAAACCGTTGGGTCCTTATCAAAGAGTCCATCAACATCAGAAAGTATAATAAGTCTCTCTGCACCAATGAGACCTGCAACGAGGGCGGAGAGATTGTCATTGTCACCAAATTTAATCTCATCTATTGCCACCGTATCATTCTCATTTATTATTGGCGTGATCCTGAGGCCTAAAAGGGTGAGAATGGTATTCCTTGAGTTTATGTACCTTGTCCTCGAAGAAAAATCCTCTGCAGTCAGAAGTATCTGGGCAACCTGCAGGTTATATCTTGAAAAGGCCTTTTCATAAGCCCATATAAGGGCAGATTGCCCGACGGCAGCAACAGCCTGTTTGAGCTCGACCTCCCTTGGCCTTTCCTGAAGGTTCAGTTTACCCATACCTGCAGCAATAGCACCTGAAGAGACAATAACTACTTCATGGCCCGTCTGCCACAGTTCCGAGACTTCCTCTGCAAGAGAATCAATCCTCTCTTCATCAAGATGAAGATTCTTTGTTATTATGTTACTTCCTATCTTTATAACTATGCGCATTACTTATATTAGTGATTTAGATCTGGTTTAATTCTATTCTAAACTCACTAATTCACTAATTTCTAACTCACTTTCTTTAAAAGATATTTTATAACAGGTTCAAGTCCCTTGTGTGTAAGGGCAGAGACAGCAAAGAAATCAAGACCCTTTTCCTCACAATAGGTCTTGAGTTTTAAGAGATTCCTTCCATCTCCCATTATATCGGTCTTTGTGCCAATAATGGCCTGAGGTTTTTGAAGAAGTAAAGGGCTGTAAAGACCAAGTTCCTTATTTACAGTCTCAAGACTTATTACAGGATCAGGAGCAAACTCAGATATGTCAATAAGGTGAAGAAGAATTTTTGTCCTCTCGACATGTCTTAAAAACTGATGTCCAAGGCCAGCACCCTCATGGGCACCCTCTATAAGTCCAGGAATGTCAGCAATAACAAAACTCTTAAAATCTCCTGTCTTGACAACACCAAGATTAGGGGTGAGGGTTGTAAACGGATAAGGAGCAATCTTCGGTCTTGCCGAGGTAACGGCCTTAAGAAAGGTTGACTTTCCTGCATTGGGAAGACCAATCAATCCCACATCGGCAAGCAACTTAAGCTCAAGGATCAGCCTTCTCTCCTCTCCCTTTTCACCTTTCTGGGCAAACCTTGGTGCCTGGCGTGTTGGTGTTGCAAAATGGGCATTACCGAGACCTCCTCTCCCACCCCTTGCAACAATGACCTCCATGTCTGGCTTATCAAGGTCTGCAATCAACTCTCCTGTCTGGGCATCCTTCACAACTGTTCCTACTGGCACAAGTATAATTGTATCCTCTCCATTCTTACCATGCATATTCTTACCCATTCCGTGCTCCCCCCTATGGGCCTTATAGGTCTTTTTGTATTTGTGATCCAGAAGGGTATTCAGGTCAAGGGATGATCTTATAATTACATGACCTCCTCTGCCCCCATCCCCTCCATCAGGCCCACCCCTCGGGACATACTTCTCCCTTCTGAAGCTGACGCAACCATTGCCACCATCTCCAGCCTTTACATATATCTCTGCATAATCAACAAATTTTGCCATAGTAATACTTTAGCACCCCGAACTGTTACTTTCCAACCTTGGGCAGACTTAAGTCCTAATGCTCTAAAACCTAAAGGCTATTGACTCACTGGGGGCTTAATAATAAAATTATTTGTTTATGCTACAGACCTTTATTATAATAACAGTCCTGATAATAATTATCATCATAACCCTCTTTCTTCTCCTTGCTGTTCTGAGAAGAATAAGAAGCACCAGGTTTTATCAGAGACTTGATACAGCACGAGCACATTACAGAAAGAGCATAGAAGAGACCTTTCTTAAGGATAACACAGTTGAAATTATAAATGAACTCCTATCCCAACCAGGAACGCTCAAATTCAGAGCAATTGAAGAGGTGCTCTTTGAGTTAAAAGAGAGATTTCCAGAAAAGACAAAAAACTTTTTTATCAGGCTTGGCTATGTAGAGTTTTATGAAAAAACCTTGCTTAAAAGAAGCAGGCTTAAACAAGCCTTAGCCATTGATAAACTCGGCAAGATGGGAATTGGAAGCTCTGTTTTAAAGATTGCTCCTTTTCTCAAACAGAAAGACCGGGAAATAATATCTGTTACAGTAAGGGCCCTTTCGAATATAGGTACTGACCTTGCCCTTGTAACCCTTCTTGAAGCCCTTCCAGAACTTTATGAAAACTGGCTCATTACAAGGAAGGCAGTTGAAACAGCCCTTTTTAAATTTGGAGATAAGGGTTCAGAACTTCTTATAAAGTATGGATATAATATCACAAATCCAAAGATCCTTGCAGTTGTTCTCGATTCCTTAAGCCACAGTAATAACAGTAAGGCCCTCGGTCTTGCCATGGAAAATATAAATCACAATGACCCTGAAGTAAGGGCAAAGGCCCTGAAGGTTGTTGGACAGTTTCATCAGTATCTTAGTAACAATGATATATATAGAATCTGCAGACTCTCAAAGGACCCTGTATGGTTTGTCAGACTTCATGTGGCAAAAATTTTAGGTCAACTTGATAATAAAATAGTGGTTGACCATCTCGAAAGACTGCTAAGAGATGAAAACTGGCAGGTCAGAGATGAGGCAGCCCGTGGCCTTTCGAGACAGAGGGAATTTCTTGATATTATCCTGAAGATGTTTAATGAAAAGGATCTCTATGCAATAGAATGCCTGTGTGAAGCGATTGAGAAGGCGGGCCTCCATGAGGAGTTGATAAAAAATCTCATTAACAAGGATTCGGTGGCCTCTGAAAAATCACGACAGATACTAAAAACAATGCATTCCCTTGGCTTCTCAACCCCTTTAATCGAGACAATAAAATTCTGTAGGGATAAAACCATTGTTGAGGAATTAAAGCTAATCACGGGCATAAAGACATGAAGATACTAGCACCCTTCATCCTTGGTTTCAATTATTTTGTTGGTATATATTATGGCCTCTTCAATGCCATATATTCGATTCTTCTCTGCCTCTCACTGATTGTAATACTTATCTATATAAAACGCCTCAAATATGCACCCATTAAGGAGATAGCCCTATCTCCTGAGACACCACCTGTATCTATATTAATAGCTGCTTACAATGAAAAGGAGGTAATACTGAGAACCCTTGAGTCTGTCTTTTCTATCAATTATCCATTCTATGATGTGATTGTAATAAATGACGGTTCAGAAGACGGTACCCTTGAGCTCCTGATTAAAAGGTTCAATCTCAAAAGGATAGATATGGTTTATAGACAGATATTAAAAACAGCAGATGTAAAAGGTTTTTATTACAATGAGGATATACCTAATCTCCTTGTAATTGATAAGGTGCGCGGTGGCAAGGCAGATGCCCTTAACTGTGGTATCAATATGAGCAGGTCTCCTTATGTCTGCACCTTTGATGCAGACTCCGTCTTGGAGCCCGATGCCATCATAAGATTAATGATTCCTGTTATTGAAAGCCCTGTCCCTGTTGTGGCATGCGGAGGCGTCGTAAGGATTCTTAATGGGTCAAAAACAGACCATGGAACTGTCAGTGAGATAAGGCTTCCAGAGAAAAGGCTTGTGATATTCCAGATTGTTGAATACCTCAGGGCCTTTCTATTCGGAAGGGTCGGATGGGATACAATTCATTCAACAGTTATACTTTCAGGGACATTCACATTATTTAACAAGGCAACTCTTATAAAAGTTGGTGGCTTTCATACACGACATCTTGCAGAAGACATGGATATAATAGTAAAACTCCATAAATACCATCTGAAAAACAAGCTTTCTTACAGGATTAAATTCATATCTGATCCTATTTGCTGGACAGAGGTTCCTGAAGACTTAAAATCCCTCGGAAGGCAAAGGAGAAGATGGCATATGGGACTTATCCAGAGCCTAATAGAGCATAAAGAGATGATATTTAATCCCACATATGGAAGGCTTGGACTCTTTGTTTTTCCATACTATCTATTCTTTGAGATGCTTGGACCTGTTATTGAATTTGCTGGTTATATAGTCGTACCCCTTTCATATTTAGTGGGTTTATTAAGCACCGAGTATTTCATCCTCTTTCTCACCCTTGCTATAGTCTACGGGATATTACTATCCACCACAGGTATATTTCTTGAAGAATTCACCTATAAGAGGTATCCGGGATGGACCCATCTCTTTACACTCCTTATTTATGGAATCCTCGAAAACCTAGGTTACAGACAGATAAATTCCTTCTGGAGGCTTCAGGCAACAATTCTTTATATGTGTGGTAGAAAAAAGTGGGAATATGTCAGACAGGGGTAAGGTAGTAATAATTATCCTTCTTTTGCTATATCCTCTATTCTCTAAGGCTCAGGACCTCTACGATCAAGCCCTTCAGGAATACAGAAATGGAAGGATTGAGAGGGCAAAGGAGATATTGAATAAAAAACCACAGAAAAATAGTGGAGACTACAACCTTCTTGGCTGGATTCTTTTAAGGTTAATGGAACTCCAGAAGGCTGAAGAGGCCTTTAAAAAATCCCTTGATATCCCTGACTCTTATTGTGGACTTGGTTACGTCTTTTACCAATCTGGAGATACATCAAAGGCCCTCTCCTATTTTGAGGAAGGACAACGAAGGGATCCTTCAAACAGGGACTGTCTTGAAGGAATAGCCCTGTTAGAAAAAAGGTTAGACCTCCAAAAAAAGAAAAGGCACGAATTCTTTGCCCTGGGTGATTATTTCTGGATTAAAGAGAAGGGAAAGGAACCACGGCCTCTTTTTATAAAGGGCATAAATATCGGTTTTGGGATGCCAGGGAGATTTCCCTCAGAATTTCCTGAGGATGAGACCCTGTACAGGGATTGGTTTGAACATATATCAGAGATGGGAGTAAATGTTATAAGGGTCTATACAATCCTTCCACCAGAATTTTATACTACGCTGAAAAGACATAATACTGAAAAGCCCCACAAAAGGCTTTTTCTTATTCAGGGTATATGGGTAGAGCTTCCAGAGGATTCTAACTTCAGGTCTCCAGAATATCTTGAAACAGTTAAAACAGAGATTAGAAATGCCATAGATGTAATTCATGGAATGGCCAGAATCAAAAAAAGACCAGGTCATGCCCATGGAATATACAATGCAGATATATCAGAATATGTCCTCGCCTTTATATTCGGCAGGGAGTGGGAGCCTTCAGAGGTAATAACCTTCAATTCAAAAAATGGCATAAAAACCTTTCAAGGCTCTTTTCTCTCCATAAAAAATGGTAATCCCTTTGAGACATGGCTTACAGAGATGCTGGACCATCTCATAACCTATGAGGAACAGAACTATCATGTCCAGAGGCCTGTTGCCTTTATGAACTGGCCCACCCTTGACCCCCTTTATCACCCATCTGAAGCCACAATGGAGGAAGAGATAAAAATCAGAAAAAACATCGGAGAAAATATATCCCTCTTTGATTTTGATTTATCAAAGGCCTTCGATGACGACGCCGTAAGCATAGATGAAACTAAGATAATAAGCCATCCCTCATTCAGGGCAGGCATCTTTGCATCCTATCATGTCTATCCTTATTTTCCTGATTTTCTCAAAAATGAAGAAAGATACGCCAGAAACCACCTCGAAGGACTCTCAGCATATTATTACAACTATCTTAAAGAACTGAAATCCCGTTACAAAGAAATACCCCTTCTTATATCTGAATTCGGCCTTCCCACAAGCAGAGGAATAGCAAGATTCCATCCAGAAGGACTTAATCATGGAGGACTTACTGAAGAGGAACAGGCAGAAGGACTGAAGAAATTATTTCTAAGCATAAAAGAGAGTGGCTGCGCTGGTGGAATAATATTTTCATGGATAGATGAATGGTGGAAGGCAAACTGGATGACGAAAAAATATGAGGAGAATGACCAGCTCTGGTACAATGCTGAAGACCCGGAGGAGAATTATGGTATAATGGCTGTTCTTCCATCAAAGATAGCTCAAAGATTGAGAGGAGATCCCTCCACATGGCCTGACAGCCTCAGGCTTTATTGTCCTGAAGAAAAGATAATAAAATGCCTTTCAACAGATTCTGACGAAGGCTATCTTTATATCAAGGTGGACCTCTCAAGACCGATAGAGTGGTCTCAAGAGGCTATCCTCATAGGGATAGATACCTTTGGAGATAAAGAAGGTGACCATCTTTTACCATTTAATCTTAAAATAACCTCTCCTGTGGGCCTTGAGTACATCATACTCCTTCATGGCACCAGTAGTAAGATTCTCGTGGACAATAATTATGCAAAATCGGTCTTTGACCCTCAACTTGCCAGGCTGCCAGGACTAACAGGTTACAGAGAAAGGACAGGAATAAAGCCTTCTTTTAATAACGATGGGAACTTTATTGATATTATCACTGTCCACAGAAGAAGGTTTTCAAGGGATGGGAAGATATTTCCTGAAAGACTTTATAATGCAAGTATCCTGAAGGAGGGTAATGATTTTTATTACAGCAGGGAAAATAATTTTATAGAATTAAAGATTCCCTGGGGACTTCTTAATTTCTCTGACCCCTCGCAGAAAAAGGTCATCCATGGCAGTGCCTCTGTGCAGACAGAAGGGATAAGATTCCTTATCTTTTCTTATAAAACCCAAGATATACATAACCCCCTTGCAATAGAATCCCCGGATTCCAAAGATATAGAAAGGATTATTCGTCTCATGAGAGAGAATCCCTACAGATGGAACGGATGGACTCAACCTTTGTTTACAATGCGTCCCAAAAAAGCATATTATGTAATGACTGATATATTCAAAAAAACACCTGAACCAGCTATTAAGATCCACCTGCCAGAGGGCTTTGACTTTGAGGGAGTAATAAAAAACCACTATAGTTCAAAAGAGGAATTTATCCGTCTTTATGAATTAAAAGATATTAATACTGCCGACCCTTATGGTCTTGCCCTGGCATATCTTGTAAAGGGAATAATAACTAAAAATCCTTTCTATATCCTTAAGGCAAAGGTATTTTTTTCACATATAACCCAGACTCGTGCTGATACACGAGAAGGATACATCTCTAGATTTGCCCTTACATATATTGAAAATCTCCTAATCGGGAACTTTCATATTATTACAGATAAAGCGATAACTCCGAAAAGGGTTGTTATAAAAAAACAACATCCTGAAAAAACAACCATTCACAAACTTATTATTGGTAGGTCCTTCATAAAGCTCAAAAAAGGTTCTATCATAAAAACTCAGGTCGACAGGGTCACAAGAGACTGGCTATCAGGATACAATGCAACAAGGAGTCCTTTTAATCTTTCAGCAGAATATCTGGTGCCATGGCATGAAGGGAGGAGGATATCAGAAATACTTAAAAACATAGATTCACAGGTCTATCCTGTATGGGGAACGATTGTGAAGAAGATAGGTAATATCTGGTATGGCCCGGATGAAAAGGGAATATACAGATTTCCCATTTCGGAAGATAAAGTCTACAACTATCCCTCCAATATCATCATTGATCCAGAGACAGTTGTTATTAATGACACCCATGGCATAAGTGCCATTGCCTGGGATTCTAAAAACGCAGACCTTGTAATTGGATGTGGAGACCATGAAGGAAAGATAGAGGCAGCCTATTATCTTGCATCAAAGGGTATCAATGTGTATATGCCAACAGATAGATTCCTCAGCCTCCTTATAGGTGCAGAAACAAAAGGCACAATAATAGGTTCAGCACCCATTAAAAAGATTGGAGATAATGTAATTATAGGTAACCAGTCCATTGAAATAAATATTGAAGAACCCATTGTTGTATCATTTTCAGAAGAAGGCTATCCTATCCAGTATTATGACACTCCTTACAGATACTTTAAAGCCCTTGAAGATTATTTAAAAATAAAATTAAGGCTCATACCTGTCAATATAACAGAATACGGAGAGGCAGGGGCTGTAGTAAAAAAGGCAAGGGAGATAGGTGCAAGGCTCATAGGTGTAAGGGTAAGCACAAAAGAAGAACAAGATGCGGTTTATTCATGGCTACAGGAAGACAGGACCCACAGGGACCTATTGTTCCATTCAGCTCCTTATGAAGATGGTTACAGACTCTTCTTTGAATTTCCTGAACAGACCTCCTTTGGAGACATAAAGATTTATGCCGAATAAATGGAGGAGAGATGAAGAAGGTAGTTCTCTTTGTTATTCTTTTCCACGCATTGATATTATTGACCTCAAGCAATAACCCTGATGCAGAAGAAACTCAAAATAACTCCATCTTATCTGAAGACAAAGAGACAAAGGTCAGATTCTTCAGAGAGACAGGAGACAGATACATATCAAATGGAGATTATGAAAGAGCTGCAGAGGCCTATCTTGAGGCCCTGAAGCTAAGCAGAGGTTCCTTCAGTATAGAAGAAAGGCTTCAGATGGCAATAAGGATATCCTGGGCAAAAAGATACAGGGAAGCCCTCTATGAACTTGAATTAATCCTTAAAGAAGAGCCTGAAAATCTTAAGGCGCTAACATATCATAGCCAGATACTTTCATGGGCAGGAAGACTCGATGAGGCATTAAAGGAGATAGAGATTGTACTGAATAAAACACCAGATAACATGGAGGCCCTTCTGATAAAGGCGAACATCCTTAGATGGAAAGGCAGGGATAAAGATGCAATAGGCCTTTATGAAAGGATTCTCATGGCTCAAGAGAGTTTTGATGCAAGGCTTGGCATGACTTATTCATTTATAAATACAGGTGAATTTGAAAAGGCAGAGGAGAATATAAAGATCCTTACACCTCAATATCCTTATCAGGAAAAAGACCTGGAAGAAGTGAAGTTATATTATAAAAAATTGCAGACTCCAGCAATAAGGCCTGCCTTCAGTTACTATAATGACTCTGAACATAATATTGTAAATAGATATTCTATCGGAGCTGATATCCAAAAAAGAGGCCTGAGATTTAGAATAGATTACGAAGAGATTCATGCTAAAAGCCTTGAATATAAAAATGACGCAACTGCCTTGAATCTTAATCTATTTAAAAGATTTAAGGATGTTGGGGCAGTTGCCTCCATTGGCATTGTAAGACTTAACGGAAAAGAGCCATCAACATTCATTAAAGGCAATGTGAGGGCCGACCTTGAGCTTAAGGGGCTTAAGGTAGGCCTTAATCTTTCAAAGGATGTATTCACTGATACAGCTCTTCTTATAGAGAAAAAGATCAGGTTTACAGAGACTGGCATCCGCCTTTCTTATCCTGTTTTTGAAAGGGTCAGTATTGAGGGTTCTTATAGACTACGAATTTACTCAGACGACAATCAATCCAATGACTTCATGATATCTATGAGATATAATATCCTTCCTGGCAATCCTTCAATTAGTGGTGGATACAGATTCAGATATCTCGACTTTAAAAAGCAGACCTTAAATGGATACTTTGACCCGAATAATTTTTATTCTCATCAGCTCTTCCTGTCCCTTTATCTTGAAAAGGCAAGGGGCTATCTCTATCTTGAACCATATGGAGGTTATCAATCCTTTGAGAGATACGGAGAAAAAACCCACGACTTCTTCACAGGTGGCTCCCTCACTACAGGATACAGTATAAAGGATAATCTCTCGATTGAATTTAATGCAGAGGGAGGAGACTATGCTGCTGGCGCAGCAGCAGGATTTAGATATTGGAGCGGAGGAATAGGGATAAGAATTTCTTTTTAGACCTTCGGAGTGGCTCCTTGATTTTTAAAATAGAGCAGAAGAGCAATAGTTTTTAAAGGAAGAAATATGGAGGTCCTATCCTCAGGATTAAAGGTAATGAATCATTTATAAAGATGCTCGGTGGAACCCCTAAGGACAGCCTTCTTCCGCCTGTAAATATAAGGGATAGGGTTGTTCTGATTTTATATATAGATAATGGCAATGATTCAGTCCTTAATGCAAATATATCTCATCTACTCAGGATATCGAGGATGGCAGCCATAAGCCTGGAGATACTTATATTGATGGAACTATAAGATTCTCTCTGGATGGGTATATATATTAAATCTCTCACCTCTCATAAAGCCGATAACGGTCATACCTGCCTTTTCAGCTATATCAAGGGCTCTCGTTGTAGGAGCAGTCCTTGAGACTACGACAGGGATGGACCATCTCGCACACTTGCTCACCATCTCTGAAGAAAGCCTCCCACTTGCAAAGATAATCTTTCCTTCCAGCGGGATATCCTCAAGGATACTGAAGCCTATAATCTTGTCGATAGCATTATGCCTTCCTATATCCTCAGCAAAGGCTATAAGTATCCGACCATCAGAAAGGGCTGCACTGTGAATACAGCCAGTAGATTTATATAGTTCAGATCTTAATTGAAATTCATTAAAAAGTGCCTTCAGTCTTTCTGACTCAATCCTAAGTTCAGGGCTTCCAACATCCCTGATCTCCTTCCTCTCAAAGGTAATTCCTCCAACACAACCTGATGTAATGGTTGCACCTTCAAGAGAGATACCACCCTCCACTGATGGTGAATCATCAGTGTTTACATCCACAATTAGCTCCTCTCCGTAAAGGATCTCCATCCTTTCTGCACACCACGAACCCTTTATAATATCCTCTGTCAGGAGCATCCCGACTACAAGCTCCCTTACCATAACAGGCGAACAATAAAGCCTGAGGGTGTCCTTTCCATTCACCTTTATCCTCAATGCCTTCTCAACAGCAACAGGATCATCCACATCCTCAAGATAAATCCTGCCATCTTTTATCTTTGCCTTTTTTATTCTTCTTTTGATTATTGCATTCATCTCTCACCCGAATAGGTAAATGGATGAAGTGGTGAAGAGTCTAAATTGACTGTTGACTCTGATTCAACACTTCATCATCTTAGATTTTTTCTGAGGCCTAAGGCTTGTAGCCTTTAGCCTAACAAGTGGACATCCCTTACACAATGGCTTGGTCTTACAAAATGTCTTTCCAAGTCTGACAAAGAGAGCATGATATTCATTATAAAGACCCGCATCTGGCTCAATGGCTTCATGAAAAAGGTGTTGAAGCTCTTCATATTGAGCATTTTCATTAATTATACCATGTCTTAATAAAACCCTCTTTGTATAGGCATCAATAACAAAAACCGGTTTATTAAGGGCATAAAGCAATATGGAATCAGCTGTCTCAGGCCCGATTCCATCAAGCTCAAGGAGCCTCCTCCGGAGAATCTTACAATCAATACCTGACATCTCCTCAATCCTGCCATTAAATTCAGCCATTATAAAGTTCACAAGGGCCTTTATCCGCCTTGCCTTTATATTAAAATATCCCGCAGGCCTTATAAGACCCGCAAGGGTGGGCTCATCAATTGAATACAATCCTTGCGGATCGAGAAGGCCTCTTTCTTTGAGATTTGCTATTGCCTTCTCCACATTCTGCCAGTTTGTATTCTGAGTAAGAATCGCTCCTATGGCAACCTCAAAGGGGGTTTCAGCAGGCCACCAGTGTTGAGGGCCAAAGGTTCTGAAAAGTATTACAAATATCTCATTTAAGTATTTTTTGACTCTATCCATGAAATACTGAATTCATATCCTAATCTCTTCAGGTCTTTGCCTGATAAAATAATATTCTACCAAAAGAACCCCTTGCCAAAACACAGACCTCAACTGGTTACTTGCATTATCAAACTTACAGTAGGCTCCGTTGCCTTTTAGGCAAACATCTGTTATTTTAATATATCATGCTTGATCCAAGATACATTAGAGAGAATCCAGACAAACTGAGGATTGCCCTCGCGAACAGAGGATATTCCCCTGAAATACTTGATAGATTTCTTGAGATAGACTCAAGAAGGATGGAGCTATTACGAGAAGTTGAACAGTTAAGACAGAAAAGGAATATCCTTTCAAGGGAGATTTCAGAGCTAAAGGCAAGAAAGTCATCTGATGGCAATCTCATAGAACAAAAAATGATAGAGGCAAAGGATGTCTCTGATAAGATAGAGGCCCTTGAGGATACCCTTAAAGGATTTGATGCTGAAATAGCAAATATTATTCTCAATATCCCGAATATTCCTCATGAGTCTGTACCCATCGGAAAGGATGAAGCAGAGAACAAGGAAGTACGGCGCTGGGGCATGCCAAAAAAATTTGATTTTGAACCACGAAACCACTGGGATATTGGAGAGACTCTTGGGATTATAGATTTCGAAAGGGCAACTAAGATCAGCCAGACACGATTCAGTATAATGAAAGGTGCTGGCGCAAAGCTTGAAAGAGCCCTTATAAACTTTATGCTTGATATCCATACCTCAAAGGGTTATATAGAGATATTCCCACCGCTTCTTGTAAACCGGAATAGCATGATAGGCACAGGCCAGTTACCAAAATTCGAGATAGAGCTATTCAGAACCCTTGATCCAGAACTCTATCTCATCCCAACAGCAGAAGTCCCTCTCACAAATATCCATAAAGACGAAATTCTGAAAGAAGAGGATCTCCCCATATATTATACGGCCTATACCCCATGCTTCAGGAAAGAAGCTGGCTCCTATGGAAAGGATGTACGAGGACTCATAAGACAGCACCAGTTTAATAAGGTTGAACTGGTTAAATTTGTAAAACCAGAAGATTCTTACAGGGAACTCGAAAGCCTCACAAGAGATGCTGAAGAGATACTTCAGAAGTTGAACCTTCCCTACAGAGTTGTCTGCCTCTGTACGGGAGACCTCGGTTTTTCAGCTGCCAAAACTTATGATATAGAGGTATGGTTACCGGGTCAGGGCAGATACAGGGAGATATCTTCATGCTCTAATTTTGAAGCCTATCAAGCACGAAGGGCAAATATTAGATTCCGCAGAACTGGCAAAAAGGGTACAGAATTTGTCCATACCCTTAATGGTTCTGGCCTCGCTATAGGAAGGACAGTAGTGGCTATCCTTGAAAACTATCAACAGAAGGATGGGACTGTTGTAGTCCCTGAGGCCCTCAGGCCTTACATGGGAATGGATATAATAAAGGGTGCATAAATGAACATTAAACCTGATATCCTCAAACTTATAGGAAACACTCCCCTTGTGAGAATAAGAAGACTAACAGAACCTCATGATGCTGAGATATATGCAAAAATCGAGGGATTCAATCCAGGTGGTTCTGTAAAGGACAGGATAGCCTTAAATATGATTGAGGTAGCTGAGAAAACTGGTAGACTGAAGCCAGGGGGAACTATTATAGAACCAACAAGTGGAAACACAGGTATAGGCCTTAGCCTTGTATGTGCTGTAAAAGGCTATAGATTGATTCTTACCATGCCAGAAACCATGTCCATTGAAAGAAGACAGCTCCTTACTGCTTATGGTGCAGAATTAATACTTACACCAGCAGACAAGGGAATGATGGGAGCTGTTGAAAAGGCCGAGGAGATCTATCTTAAAAATAGGGATTACTTTATGCCCCAGCAATTTGAAAACCCTGCAAACCCAGATATCCATAGAAGAACAACTGCCCTTGAGATCATAAACGACCTTGGCGGGGTGCCTGATGTCTTTGTTGCTGGTGTTGGAACAGGTGGAACAATTACAGGTGTTGGAGAGGTATTGAAGGAAAAGAGAAAGGATGTCTATGTGGTGGCTGTTGAGCCAGCTGGCTCTCCTGTTCTTTCAGGAGGAAATCCAGGGAGACACAGGATTGCAGGTATAGGCGCAGGATTTTTCCCGGGTATTTTAAATACAAAGGTATATGATGAGATTATCACTGTAACCGATGAAGATGCAGAAGAGACCACAAGAAGATTGGCAAGAATTGAAGGGATTCTCGCGGGCATATCCTCAGGAGCTGCCATGTGGGCTGCAACAAAGATAGCAAAAAGACTTGGCAGAGGGAAAAAGGTTGTAGTGATTCTTCCAGATAGAGGGGATAGATATCTGAGTACAGGGATATTTAGATAATTTCACGGGTCTTTGCAGGGCTTTGAGGGGCAAAGCCCCTTTGATATTGCCTATGTTGGTTTATTTAGGTTATCATTTAACATGCTGGGGGAGACCTTAAAAAGGACAAGGCTATCGCAGGGTATTAACCTTGAAAAGGTTGCTTCTGACCTAAAGATAAGGATCACTACACTTAAAGCCCTTGAAGAGGAAGATTTCGGGAAATTCCCTCCAGAGGTTTATACAATGGGCTATATCAGGGCCTATGCCCTCTATCTTGGCCTTGACCCCCAACCATTAATACAGGAATTTAAAAAAAGAATGGCCCAGGCGAAAAAAGAAATAACAGAAGACATGGGCCAGAAAAAGGCTGAAGACGAAAGATTGAAGAATAATAAATTCCTTAAAAAACTTCAGCCTTTAGCCTATATTCTGAAACCGACTACAATAATAAGTACAGTTATTATATTAATGGTAGGAATAATAATCTTCTCGATTTTTAAAACAACAAAGACTAATACAAAGCTCGACATTCCCATTCCACCAGAGGTTACCTCTACACAAACTCCTGTTACCTCCGAACCTCATTATGAAACCAGAGCACCAGCTATTAATGAAGTAGTGCCAGAAAAAAAGCAATCTAAATCCTCTACCACTACATCTTCACAGGGGGCAGGAGGCCAGAAAACCTTTGAGACAGACTCAGAAAGTGAAAAAGACCATGTCCTTAGCCTCAAGATAGTTGCTTCAGAACTCACATGGCTCAAGGTAGATACACCTGAGGGCTCTCATGACATAACCTTGAAGCCTGGTGAGGTTGCTCAATATAAATCAAAAAAAGACTTTAAACTACTAATTGGCAATGCTGGTGGCATAAGATTAATACTCAATAACAAAGACCTTGGTTCTCCTGGAAAGAGTGGTGAGGTCAAGATAGTAACTCTTCCGTAATTACCCTATAGATTCATTCAATTTTCCTTGCCTATACCCTTCAAGATCAAGGACAACAGTAGTATAACCACATGATTTTATCTCCTCAATAATTTTTTCACGAAGACTTTCATCCAAGATTTTACTGATCTCCTCAGAGGAGACCTCTATCTTTGCCATAGGCCAGTAATCCCGAACCCTTACAATCCTGAACCCTGCAGCTTTTAAAACCTCCTCTGCTCTTTTTACTCTCTGAAGGGCCTCTGGTGTAATCATTACACCATAAGGTATCCTTGAAGAAAGACATGGTGAAGAAGGTCTGTTCCATGTTATTAGCCCCAATTCTCTGCTTAAATGCCTTATCTCCATCTTCCCCAAGCCGGCCTCCACAAGGGGGCTCCTAACTCCATGAATCTCTGCAGCCTTCCTGCCAGGTCTATAATCAGAAAGGTCATCTATAGTGCTACCGTCAACAATAAAGGCATAGCCGAGCCTTTCCTTTATCTCCCGAAGATGTGCAAATAATGAGTCTTTACAGTAGAAACATCTATCTCTGTCATTTCTCACAAATTCCACTCTTTTTAATTCATCTCCATTTATAAATATGTGTTCAACATCGAGTTCCTTTATAAGCCTTTTTACAATCTTTATATCATCTGGAGGAGTGGTCTCAGATATAGATGTTACAGCAACAAATTTTATTCCGCTTAGCTTCATCGCCTTTAGGAGAAAGGTGCTGTCAACTCCACCTGAATAGGCAAGGATAGCACTATCCATCTCCTTCAACAGCTCTACAAGCTTATGAAACTTATCCTGTAACATTGATGATTAATGATTAGATCTGAACTATCTCAAAATGTTCCTGATGAAATGTAGGGTCTTCCTGCACAACGATCTTTACATTAAAAAGACTTTCAAGCTCTTCTATTCCCTGTCTTTCCTCATCTGTCAATAATTCCGCCACAACAGGATTAACCTTTATTATTAATCTCGTAGTAATATAGGGCCTTATCTTCCTTATCTTCCTGAAGATTTCATAACATACTGTTCTTGGAGTTTTTATATATCCTTTACCATCACAGTAAGGGCACGGTTCGCAGAGAATCCTCGTTATACTTTCCCTAACCCTCTTTCGGGTCATCTGAATAAGCCCGAGTTCTGAGATGTTAAGGATGGTGCTTTTGACCCTGTCTTTCTTCATCAACTCCACAAAAGCATTGAAGACCTTCTGTCTGTGTTCAGGTTTTTCCATGTCTATAAAGTCAATAATAATGATTCCGCCAAGGTTCCTTAACCTTATCTGATAGGCTATCTCTTTAACAGCCTCAAGATTTGTCTTAAGAATTGTCTCTTCAAGGGATTCCTTGCCAACATACTTACCTGTATTGACATCTATAACTGTCATTGCCTCTGTCTGATCAATAACAATATACCCCCCTGATTTGAGCCAAACCTTTCTGCCTAAAGCTCTTGAGATATCAACCTCAAGACCATAAGCATCAAAAAGGGGCTCAGGACCATCATAGAGTTCAATCTTGCCTGCAAGTTTTGGAAAGTATAGAGATACAAAGTCTATTACCCTGTTATAATCCTCTTCAGAATCAATTATGAGCCTTTCAATATTCTGTCCCATCATATCCCTGACAGTCCTTAGAATAAGATCAAGATCGCTATAAAGAAGGGAGGGAGCATGGACTGATTCATTCTTTTTCAAGATATTGTCCCAGAGCATTAATAGAAATTCAAGATCCCTTTTTAATTCTTCTTCACTGCATCCCTCTGATGCTGTCCTTACAATTATCCCGCCTGTTTTTGGCTTAATAGCCTCTGCTATCTGTTTTAGTCTTGTCCGCTCTGCCTCAGTGGTAATCCTTCTTGATACACCGATATGATCTATGGTAGGCATATAAACAACATATCTACCTGGCAGTGTCACATGGGCAGTCACCCTTGCCCCTTTTGTTCCTATAGGGTCTTTTGCTACCTGAACAAGTATCTCCTGACCTTCCTGAATAATATCATCAATAGAAATCCTCTGAGGTTTAATATAAAATCTCTCTCTAACCCCTACTTCTCCTCCGATTGTCTCTGTAGCTCCTATTGAATCTGGTGATGTATTGTCTTCCTTGCCATTATTTAGAAGTTCATGGAACTGAGCGGGAGTTTCATCAATAATTACAATATCACCCCCATATAAAAAAGCCGCCTTCTCGAGGCCAATATCAACAAAGGCAGACTGCATCCCTGGCAGAACCTTGACAATCCTACCTTTGTAAATGTTCCCAACAAGGCTTAATCCCTTCTTACGCTCAATATAATACTCCACAACCTGACCACCCTCAAGGAGGGCCACCCTTACTTCTTCTCGAGTAGAATTTATGAGTATCTCATTCTGCATACCTTTTTAAACTACACCTCTACTGGCCGGCTACACTAACTCAAAATAGTCAGGTGTAACGGGTTCACCATTTATATATCCAAAAAGAGACTCCCTTATAACCTCGATCATCTCGTTCACAATAAGCTCATCCGGGATACCTATGTCTTTTAAAAACTCAAATATCTTAACCTTTTTATCTTCCGAATCCACAAGAACAAGTCTTAACCCTTCAGGTACAGGCTCAAAATCCTTCAACAGAGGAAAAGCATGGGCAGTCAGCCCTGATACAGCATTATATATTATTTCTTCAGTTTTTGAGCGGGATAAAATTTTCTCAAACCTCAATAGATATTTATAACCCTTTATGAAAGAGTTCAATGATTCTGCCTTCAAAGGAACTATAAACAGCTTATTTAATCTCACCCCACCTGGTAATACTTTATTAATGAAATCCGCAATTAATCTGAGACTCTCTTTATGGTTTAATCTCTTATTAATTATACGGGAACTCACTATCACATCAAAATACTCCTTCAATCCAGAAACACCGACTGGAAGGGCTGGACCAAAGGATATCTGTGGTGATGGATGGAATCCTTCTGTAAACTCAAGGGGAACATCTGCCCTCCTTAGGGCCCTTTCTATTAATCTTACAAGATCAAGATGGCTCAGATATTTAAGAATACCTGTCTTGGAGAACTCTGCCCTGAGTCTTATTGTGTTATGATCTTTCCTTGTTCTTTCTTTGCCAATCTTCAGGCTATCTAAGGATAGGTCCGTCGACGGAGATCTTTGGTGACTTTCTGCTGGTTTACATCCAAGACCACAGCCCAAACAGAGCCTTTCACAGCCCGGTGAAAACTCCTGAGAAAGAGACTTTTTGAATTCTCTGAGAAGGAAACTTTTTTTGACACCTGTGTCAATCATATCCCAGGGGAATAAATGTTCGTCACTGTAAGAGGATCTCGCTATTTCTATCCCGTCTATACCTGTCCTGTCCATGGCCTTAAGCCACTTTGAGAAGTCAAAATATTCTGTCCAGGCCTCAAGCCTTGCACCAAGCCTCCAGACCTCGTGTATCAAAGGGCCTATCCTTTCATCACCCCTTGATATAATTGCCTCCACCAGAGACATCTCAGGATCGTGTCCTTTGAAATTTATACCTTTTTTCTGGAGATTGTCCTTGATAAAATTGGCCTTCCTTTTTAACTCCTCGAGACTCTCCTGGGGTAACCATTGAAAAGGTGTGTGTGGTTTGGGAATAAAAGACGATACCCCAACATTTATATTTACAAATCTCTTCGTATACCTCTTCGCAATCTTCAGGGCTTTTAAGGCCATCTTAATAATCCCTTCTACATCTTCATCTGTCTCTGTAGGAAGACCTATCATAAAGTAGAGTTTCAGGTTGAGCCATCCTTCTTCAAATAGAAGACTCAGGGCCCTCTCATAATCCAGATCTCCAAAGTCCTTATTAATGACCCTTCTTAATCTATCAGTTCCTCCTTCTGGTGCAATTGTAAAGCCTGTTTTTCTTACAGCCTTTAACTGTCTCAGGATATCCTTTGTTACTGCCCCTACCCTTAAAGATGGCAAGGAAAGGGAAATCTTTTTGTGGGAAAATCTATTATTAAGCTCCTGAAGTAGGTGATCTAGGCCAGGATAATCGCCAGCACTAAGGGAGGTCAGAGAGACCTCTTCATATCCTGTAAGAGAAAGGCCCTTTTCAGCAATCTCTATAATCCTTTCAGGAGACCTTTCTCTAACAGGTCTGTATATCATGCCAGCCTGGCAGAATCGGCAACCCTTTGGACATCCTCTTGATATCTCAATATTGAGTCTGTCATGAACAGCCTGATGGGCTACAACGGGTTTAAGGGTATAGGGAGCCTCATCAAGGTCCCTTACATAGACCCTTTTAACAGAAGAAGAAATTCCAGGGACATAGACTCCATCAATTCTTGAAAGGGCCCTTAAAAGACTTTCTTTTTTGCCATCGCCATTTCTTTTCCAGTCTCTTATGGTATTTACTATATCCATTATGGCATATTCAGCTTCACCAATAAAAAAGAGGTCAAAGAATTTTACAAAGGGGGCCGGGTTAAGACAGCAGGGTCCACCAGCAATTACAAGCGGAAGTCCCTTCCTCTCTATACTGAAGATGGGAATCCCTCCGAGATCCAGCATATTAAGAACCGTTGTTATAGAGAGTTCGTACTGGAGACTAAATCCAAGGATATCGAAATCTTTAATGGGTCTACGAGATTCGAGACTGCTCAGATATATCTTGTTTTTACGAAGATATTCCTCCATATCGGGCCAGGGAGCAAAGACCCTTTCAGCAACAACACCATCCATGGAGTTAAGTATTTCATAAAGGATCCTTAAACCAAGATGAGACATCCCTATCTCGTAGAGGTCTGGAAAGGCAAGGGCAAAGGTCAGGTCACCCCTTTTATGAATACTGTTCCATTCATTGTTTATATACCTGCTTGGCTTCTGAAACCTTAAAAGTTCCATGTTATAGAATACCACAAAGGGGCAAAGCCCCTTTGAATTCCCAAAAAATAGGCTACAGGCGACAGGATGTTTTTTATTTTTCTATAGCCTATTATAAGGGAGTTTGAGGGACTCCGTCCCTCAAATATGATTTATATCATTTCTGGAGAGCCTACCTTCGTGCAAGAATAAGTCATGAAGATCAGTTATATTAGAAGGCTGACCCAGTTATCATTTCTCTGTCTTATCCTTCTTATGCCTGTTTTTAATATCCTCAGATATGATGGGGATACCAAAGAGCTATTCCTCTTCGGTAAGGTCTGGTCTTCAGGTTTTCAGCAAGAACTATTGCTTATAGCAACAAAAAAGAGCCCTACTGTTACTTCGCCACCAATTTCCACTGAAGTAGCCTGGAGATTCTTTACTAAGGCTATAATTCCCTGGCTTATTGCTCTTTCAATATTCCCGCTTTTTGGTTTTATCCTTGGAAGGTTCTTCTGTGGCTGGCTCTGCCCTGAAGGTGCCCTTTTTGAGTGGGCAGATTTTTTGACGAGAAAACTTACAGGAAAGACCTCTCTATGGAAGAAATACTCTCCCTTTAATACCAGAAAAGACAAACCATCAAAAAGAGACAGCCTCATCTATTTGCCTCTTGCTATCTTGAGCATGCTTGTTATTCCCCTGGTGATAGGAGCAGGTCTGACAGGCTATTTTATCTCTCCTGAACGGATATGGAGAGAACTTATCAATCTCAACCCTTCTTTTGGGGTAAGAGCGGGTATAATAGGCGTATCTATTTATATACTCTTAAGCTCTATTCTTGTAAGACATGTGCTGTGTAAATATGTCTGTGCAGCTGGATTGATGCAGATGCTTTTTGGATGGATAAGTCCCTTCTCCCTCAGACTTATATTCCTGAAAGAGGATGCCAGAAGATGCACTGATTGCAAAAGATGTGAAGAGGTATGCTTTATGGATGTTAAACCAAGAAAAAACAGCAGGGATATATCCTGTGTTAATTGTGGCCTCTGCATAGAAGCATGTAATAAGGAACTGGGCGATGGACTTTTTAAATTAAAATTTGGTTCAATGAAAAATAACTCCATTTCTACCACAGATATGGAGACTGGAAAATCAGGAGGTGCAGAAGTTAGCAGGCCCTCCAGACTAATTTAGGAGGTATTATATGGAGCTCCTTGATCTGAAAAAACTGATAAGATTCAATCCCGACAGAATCTTTAGAGAGATGCTCTCAGACAAACCTGAGATGAGGATAGCCCTCATGTGTCTTGAAAAAGGGCAGAGGCTTGAACCCCACAAGGCTCCCCTACGGTTGCTTATGTATGTAGTTGAAGGAAAAGGCACCTTCACAGTTGGCGAGGAAAAGATTCAGGCTGATGAAAAGACCTGTATACTCTGCGATCCCATGGTGCCCCATGGATTTGAGGCAGACCTCGGTGAGAGACTTGTAGTCATGGCAGTTGTAACACCAGTGGAATGAATTAGCCCTCAGGCTGAATTCTTAAGGCTACAACAGATTTTCTTTAGGATATGCTGAAGAAGGGTTAATGTTGTGTTAAAATAGCAATACATGCTAAAGGCCCTGAAGCCTATCTCTGGATTAATCTGGGAGCGTCAGGGGTTCTGGTGTCCCCCCTGGACTTCAAATCCAGTGTTCCCTGCCACAAACGGGGAAGGTGGGTTCGATTCCCATACGCTCCCGCCACAAACAGGCTGAAGGCTTCGGGCATCAGGGCATGGAAAAACCGATAGATTGTAAACTAAAGGATAATTAGGAGTGAAAGATGAAGAGACTACTAATAAATGTCCAGAAGGAGTTTTGTGAGGAGTGCTCTCTTGCCCTTAGAAGATTCATTGGCAAGATGGAGGGAGTAAAAGAAATAACTACAGAAAGCGGCATGATAGAGATTAAATTTGATGACTCCATTGTTAACAGTGATTGGCTTTTAAAGATTACAAAAGAGAGCATAGAAAAACTCGGCTATAAACTTCTTGATTAGAGTAACAGTATGAAGACCTCCCTTGACTGTCTTCCTTGTTTTTTAAAACAGACTGTCCTTGCCTTAAGACTTTCTGGTGCTAATGAGCAAGTCCAGAAAGATGTCCTTATTGCTGTTAGTGAGGAGATCAAGAAGACAGATTTTTCAAAACCTCCAGCATGGACTACAACATTCATTCACAGGGCTATCAGGAAGACCCTCGGAATGGATCCTTTTAGAGAAGTTAAATCAAGATACAATAAGATAGCCCTTTCTCTTTATCCAAAACTTAAAGAAATCGTAGAGAAAAGTCCTGATCCCCTCTGGACTGCCACAAGGCTTGCTATTGCTGGAAATATAATAGATTTCGGAATCTACAGTTCTGTTGATATTGATGGTACTATAAGAAAGGCCTTAAATGGAAGTCTTGCTATTGATCACTTTGAGGATTTTAAAAAGGCTTTAGTAGCTTCAAAAAAGGTACTTTATCTTCTTGACAATGCTGGAGAGATAGTCTTTGACAGACTTTTAATAGAAATCCTCAAAGAAATGGGTGTTGAGGTAATAGCAGTTGTCAAAGGTAGTCCTGTACTGAATGACTGTACTCAGGTAGATGCACATGAAACCTCTCTTGATAAAATAATAGAAGTTATTACCAATGGTTCTGATTCCATTGGAACAATCCTTGAGTTTACTTCAGAGGGTTTTAGAAAGACCTTTTATGAGACCTCTCTTATTATAAGCAAAGGGCAGGGGAACTTTGAGACCTTAACGAGTTATATCAATTCTAAGATCTCGCCTAATCCTCTGTCAGGACACAATACAACAGAGATTACCTCAAAAAAGGTCTTTTTCTTGTTTCAGTCTAAATGTGAAGTTGTCTCGAGGGAACTCGGACTGCCTGTGGGCTCTATGCTTCTCTCCTCCTGCGAGATCTCTCTCTAAAATTTCTGGAACCCCTCTGGGGCTGGCGGGGCTTTGCCTTATCCACTACCAGGTTCCTATCCATAAAATTACTCCCATTGAACATCTGGATGGCCTTATCAGCATCGGACTGTGAAGCCATCTCAACGAAACCAAAACCTTTTGACTTTCCCGTTGCCGGGTCTTTCACAAGCTTAGCAGAAAGAACCTCTCCCGCCTTTCCAAAAAGGGCTCGGAGGTCCTCCTCTGAAGCTCTGAAAGAGACATTACCTACGAACAACTTGTTACTCACCTGTACTTCCTCCTGAAAAATAAAAATTCCAGGGCAATGCCCTGGTGCCGAAGCCTATTTTAAATCCCAATCAAACTCTTATACAATAACTATGATAGAAAGCACAGATAATTGTCAAGTCTATTAAATTATGGAAATCATCAGGATAAAAGATACAGGCATGAAATATGCTATTAAAAAAGCCTCCGAGGTTATCAGGCAGGGAGGTATAATGGCTTATCCCACTGATACTGTCTACGGGCTTGGCGTTATTTATAACAATGAAGAGGCGCTAAGAAGGCTTATAGAACTTAAGGGAAGACCCTCAACAAAGGGACTTTTACTGATAACAGGAAGTGTAGAATCACTGGGCATGATAGTTGAAGAGATACCATCGGAGATTACTGATATAATTCGAAGATACTGGCCAGGACCATTGACAATAATCTTCAAAGCCAGAGATAACATATCAGAATATATTACAGGTGGATCAGGAAAGGTAGCCATAAGAATACCTGGCGAATCCTTCGCCCTTGAGTTTGTTAAAAAAACAGGTCTTATCATAACCTCTACAAGTGCAAATCCTTCTAACAAACCACCTGGAAATGATATAGAGGACATCATAAGCTATTTTCCAAAAGGTCTTGACCTAATCATAGATGGGGGAAGACTTTCGGGAAAGCCATCAACTATTATAGAGGTTATTGATGGTAAGATTAAGGTTTTGAGAAAAGGAGCAATTGCAATAGAGGGGAAGTAAAGGTATAATATAAAGCGACAGAGCGAAAGCCTTTAAGGAAATAAATTCTTCAATAATTTACCATAGAACTGCTCGCTCTCGCTCTATCACACTATGTCTTTTCTGCTAAGGAGGTAAACCTATTGCATATAGGTGTAATTGGTACAGGCTATGTAGGACTTGTCACAGGTGCCTGTTTTGCAGAATTTGGGGTATATGTTACCTGTGTTGACAAAGACCCTTCCAAAATAGAAGTTCTCAGGAAGGGAATAGTGCCATTCTTTGAACCAGGACTTGAGGGTATTGTAAATAAAAATCTCAAAAATGGAAGACTCCGTTTTTCCACCCAGATTGCTGACGCAGTTAAGGATACTCTTGTAATCTTTATAGCAGTTGGTACACCTCCAAGAGGAGATGGTTCGGCTGATCTTAGCTATGTAGAAGAAGTTGCTAGGCAGATAGCCCAGCATATGAATGGCTACAAGGTAATAGTAACAAAAAGTACTGTACCTGTTGGCACTGGAGAAAGGCTCAAAAAGATCATATCAGAGAATCTTAAAGAGAATCATCATTTTGACATTGCATCAAATCCAGAATTTCTCCGAGAGGGTTCTGCGATAGAAGACTTTATGAGACCAAACAGGGTGGTTATCGGTGCAGAGAGTCCTGAAGCAATAGCTATACTGAAGGACCTTTACAGACCTCTTTATCTAATAGAAACACCTTTTGTAATAACGAATATCGAGACAGCAGAGCTGATTAAATATGCCTCCAATTCCTTCCTCGCTGTAAAGATATCTTTTATTAACGAGATTGCTAATCTATGCGAAAAGGTTGGGGCCGATGTCCATATGGTTGCAAAGGGTATGGGACTTGACCAGAGGATAGGTCCTAAATTTCTCCACCCTGGCCCTGGTTTTGGCGGTTCATGCTTTCCAAAGGATACCCTTGCTCTGATAAAGCTTGCTGAGGAGCACGGAGAGGAATTGAAAATTGTGCGCGCTGCTGTAGATGTGAATATAAAACAGAGAGAACGCATGATAAAGAAGATAACCTCTTCAATGGGTGACCTTAAAGGGAAGATTCTTGCTATCCTCGGTCTTTCATTCAAGCCAAATACAAATGATATAAGAGAAGCCCCTTCTATTTATATAATAAAGGAGCTTAAAAGACTTGGGGCAATCATAAAGGCCTATGACCCTGCTGCAATGAATGACATGATGGCACTATTTCCTGATATTAACTATGCAGAGGATCCCTATGAGGCCTCAAATGGAGCAGATGCTATTGTTATAGTAACAGAATGGAATGAATTCAGAAACCTTGACCTTGAAAGAATCAAATTACTCATGAGGGACAGGTATTTCTTTGACCTCAGGAATATCTATGAGCCCGCAAAGATGAAACAGCTCGGTTTTATATACCATTCGGTAGGAAGAAGTTAGTACTTTGTGACGAGGTAACAGCATGGAAGACCTTTTCAGGCTTGACATCAAGACCCTGAGCGATCTTTTACTTAGAAAAGATATAAGGCCAGCAGAGATAGTTGAATCTGTTTATAAACAGATTGAAAGGGTCGAACCTTCTGTAAAGGCATATATAACCCTCACATACGAGGAGGCCTTAAAACAGGCTAATCGGGCTGAAGGACTTATTAGAGAAGGGAAAACTACAATCCTTACTGGCATCCCCTTTGCCATAAAGGACAATATATGTACAAAGGATATACGCACCACCTGTGCCTCAAGAATACTTGAAAATTTTATTCCTCCCTACGAAAGTACTGTAACAGAGCGCCTTAACAGCGCAGGCTATATCCTTATTGGCAAAACAAACATGGATGAATTTGCCATGGGTTCATCAACAGAAAATTCTGCATTCTCTACTACAAGAAATCCTTGGGATCTCACAAGGATACCTGGTGGTAGCAGTGGCGGTTCTGCTGCAGCAGTAGCAGCCGATGAATGTATTGCAAGCCTTGGTTCTGACACAGGAGGCTCCATAAGACAGCCCGCAGCCCTATGTGGTGTTGTGGGTCTAAAACCAACCTATGGAGCTGTGTCGCGATATGGACTCATTGCCTTTGCCTCATCCCTTGATCAGATAGGTCCTATAACTAAAACCGTCTGGGATTCAGCTGCTATAATGACTTATATAGGTGGCCATGACCCGAAAGACTCAACATCAGCACCTTACCCACCAAAGAACTACACAACCTCTATAGGAAAAGAGATAAAGGGGGTTAAGATTGGTATTCCTGAAGAGTATTTTATTGAAGGGATGGATCCGGAGGTAAAGGATGCTGTGCTGGAGGCTGTAAAACTTCTTGAAGGAATGGGTGCTGAGATAATAAATATCTCCCTTCCCCATACTGGTTATGCCGTTGCTACCTACTATATCCTTGCCACATCAGAGGCCTCATCAAACCTTGCAAGGTATGACGGAGTAAAATATGGTCTCAGGATTAAAGGTGAAAATCTTATAGACATGTATATGAAGACCCGCTCAAAGGGTTTTGGAGATGAGGTAAAAAGGAGGATAATGCTCGGTACCTATGCCCTATCTTCAGGATATTATGAGGCTTATTATAAAAAGGCCCAGCAAGTAAGAACTCTCATAAAGAGGGATTTTGATGAGGCCTTCAAAAAGGTAGATGTGCTCATAACTCCCACATCGCCGACACCAGCATTTAAGATAGGTGAAAAGATATCGGATCCTCTCCAGATGTATCTAAGTGATATATTCACAATCTCTGTAAATCTTGCTGGTGTTCCAGCCATCTCAATCCCCTGTGGATTCAGTTCAGAGAACCTCCCGATCGGTCTTCAGATTATAGGAAGACCTTTTGAAGAAGAGACCATACTTAATATAGCCTATTGCTATGAACAATCAACAGAATGGCATAAAAGAAGATCACCTCTCATCGAGGGTTAGTATCTCCTCGGGCAGGAATATTTTTGATTTATCTTCAGATTAAAGCTTCAGGACTTCTTGGATGTCACTGCATAGAAACCTGAATAAACAGGCCTCAGGTCTTTTGACATGCATTTCGGACAGGTAATCTCAGCCTTTTCTTTTTCACGAATGCTCATTGTAATGCTAAAGACCTCACCACAATTATTACATTTAAATTCATACACAGGCATAATCCCACCTCCTGTGTAAGTTTATATAATGGCGGAGAGGGAGGGATTCGAACCCCCGGTAGGGTGCAACCCTACAGCGATTTTCAAGACCGCCGCCTTAAACCACTCGGCCACCTCTCCGAAATCAGATGGACTAAATTATTATAGCATAGAGGTTAGAGACTACAGGCAGTGATTAAGTCAATTAATAACAGAAGATTCATAGAGCGGTAGGACGGTAGATAATTAGTTAGGCACAATTGACTCTCTCTCACTTAATCCATTAAGTTATTACTATGTATAAGAAGAGTTCAGAGGCAATGGAATATGCAAGGTTTTTAAAACGCTGTCAACGGATTGAAAAAAGACTCCACAGACTCTATCCT
>Ga0197142_1000160_pt1 | contig 60532 bp, 57 predicted proteins | sample GBS60_MetaG_FD_148614 | JGI IMG/M metagenome (GOLD analysis project Ga0197142, IMG submission 148614) | Sediment microbial communities from Great Boiling Springs, Gerlach, Nevada, United States - GBS 60_MetaG | ecosystem: Environmental > Aquatic > Thermal springs > Hot (42-90C) > Sediment... | reverse complement strand
GGCTTTACGTCGGCCAGCATAGAACCTACATGCACATGTACGCCTCTAATATCCACGCCCGGAAACTCTGCCCGAGAAGCTACTAACCGAAGGGCTTCTCCATAAGGCATTCCAAACTTGCTGTCACCAGCCCCTGTATCCAGGTATTTATGCGTGTCTGGCTCGATACAGGGGTTGATCCGAAGGGCGACCGACTGCACTTTGCCTTTTGCGACCGCTATTTCGCTAATCAAGACTATTTCCTCGGGATTTTCTACCACGATCCAGCCTATGCCTGCCGTTATCGCGAAATTCAGTTCATCTTCTCGTTTGCCCATGCCCGTAAAGACGACTTTATCGGGTGCGACGCCCACGGCTAAAAGGCGCTGGAATTCGCCCACACTCACCACCTCAAACCAGGCCCCCTGATCCGCCAGAAGTTTCAAAATAGAGAGATTGCTGTTTGCTTTTACAGAATAGCACAGGCGCCGGGAGGCATCAGGGGCCAGAATCCGCTTCAATCGGGTGTAGTTACTGATGATGCGGTCAGCTGAATACACATAGCAAGGAGTTCCTACCTCACGGCTGATTTCCAGAAGCGTCTGAGCCTGAAAAGTCTCTGACCAAAAGTCGGCTACCCTCATATATTTTCAACCAGATGTAACCCAAAAGATAAGCAGCAGTCCCAATCCCACCAGATAAGCCAGATACAGGGGTACATAGCCTGCATGGGCACTTCGCAGAAGGTGGCTGATTTTTTTGACGGCTGAAGCCAGACTCCCCGGCAAAAGGCGCCCGAGTAACTGACTCATGATGTCTTTCGCAGCATCAGCTATAATCTCGTATGGCCGTACGATGAACCGGTTATACAGCGAGTCTATCCGCATGGCCTCGGCCATAAGGTCATAAAACCTTCCAAGCGAACCACGAAGTCGCGTTTCAGCGGCGAGCCCTCCTTTTCCATACATCAGCCAGCTTGCCAGAAGCCCGGCCAGAGCTACCACCACCGAAAGCAATATCAATACGATTTCTGTGCTATGAGCTAACTCCTGCAGGGGCAGCTCCGTAACAGATTTACCCAGCCAGGAGCTCCGCAGCCAAGAAGGGCCAATAACAGCTGGCAAACTTACCAGCCCCGCTCCTGCGGACCCGATTGCCAGTACGATAAGAGGTAGTGTCATAACGGGACCGCTTTCGTGAGGATGTCCTGTCCCCCGGTAAGCCCCCTCGAAAGTAAGCCAAGTCAGCCTCCCCATGTAAAAGGCCGTCAAAAAAGCGACTCCCAGAAGTACCCCCCAGTACAGATAATATACCCCTTCTCCAGCTGACCCTCTCGCATACAGGGCCGACAGTATCTCATCTTTTGAGAAAAAGCCGGCCAGCGGGGGAAGCCCCGCAATAGCCAGCGTCCCTATCCAGAAGGTCCACCCGGTAACAGGCATAAAACGCCGAAGCCCCCCCATCTGCCGAATATCTTGCGTGCCCGTCCCATGAATAACGCTCCCACTGCCTAAAAATAGCAGTGCCTTGAAAAAGGCATGGGTGAAAACATGAAAAATAGCCGTGATGTAGGCCCCGGCTCCGACGGCCGCAAACATAAAACCCAGTTGAGAAACGGTAGAATAAGCTAATACCTTTTTGATGTCGTGCTGAGCGATAGCGATAAGGCCAGCTAAGAGCGCGGTGGCCGTCCCAATCCCGCCGATAATCATCAGCACTTCTGGAGCGGCATTGAGCAGAAAGTCCAGCCGGGCCATAAGAAATACCCCGGCCGTTACCATAGTGGCTGCATGAATAAGCGCAGAAACAGGTGTAGGGCCCGCCATCGCATCGGGAAGCCAGGTATAAAGGGGTATCTGGGCCGATTTCCCCGTCGCCGCTATAAAGAATAATAAACCTATTCCCATCGCGACATCGCCAGAGTACATGTATTGCCCCAGCCGGTCAATATCCAGGGTCCCGGTCTCGCTATAAAGCCAGATGGCCCCCGCTATAAAAGCCAGATCACCCAGCCGATTCATGATAAAAGCTTTCTGTGCGGCGCGAGCATTAGCCATGTCCGCATACCAGAAGCCTATCAGCAGGTACGAGCACAGTCCCACCCCCTCCCAGCCTAAAAAAACCAGAGGAAGCGAGTCGCCCAGCACCAGACTCAGCATCGCAAAAATGAAAAGATTCAGGTACGGGAAATAGCGCCACGCGCCCGGGTCCTCAGCCATATACCCAATAGAGTACAGATGGATAAGGGCACCGATTCCAGTGATGATGAGGCTCATCCAGAGGGTAAGGGGCTCTATGCCAAAGCGAAGGGGTATAGCCTGCCCGGCGATGTTGAACCAATCCCAGGACAGAACATAAAGGGGCTTTTCATAAGTGAGAAAGACCCAGAAGAAAATCCCAAAGCTAACCCCTATAAAAGCGGTGGCCAGGCCGCCGATAAACTTTCGGGCTTCTCGGATGGCAGGGATAAATAACCCTCCGAGTCCCAGTGTTACCGCTCCAATGAGAGGGAGACCAATCGCCAGAGGTAAAAGCGTCTCTACCATCGTAAGCTCGTTATGGCGTGAAATCCTAAGGTCTCATGCGCCCGGAAAAGGCGTACCGCCAGGGCCAGCCCTATGACGGCTTCTACGGCGGCCAGACAGATTCCAAACAGGACAAACATGGCGCCTGTTGCATCGTTGTGGTAGCGGGCAAAAGCTAAAAAATTAAGATTACCGGCGTTGATGAGCATTTCCACGCCGAGAAGGGCCAGGAGAAAGTTTCGTCGCAGCATAAGGGCTAAAAGACCCAGCGCAAACAAACATACCGAAAGGCTCAAAACGCCATACAACAACTCAACGGACATAGCGTGGCTTCTTTTGAACCAGGAGAATGGCGCCCACGATTCCCACCAGCAGGGTAAATGACAGAAGTTCAAATGGCAGGACGTAAGCGGTAAAAAGGGCTTTACCGACAGGCTTGATGGTGCCATAAAGGAAATGGGGGACATCCTCCTGAGCCAGAACCTGAGAGCGCAGCGGGAGTTCCCGGACATCCCGCAGGCCATAAAGCAGAAAGGCCGCCCAGCCCAGACTGAGGGCCAGAGGCCCCCACAGAGCAATCCCTCGAGGCAGCGGCGCAATATCGCTCCTTGTCAGACTGATGAGCATTACTACAAAAAGAAAAGTTACCAGAATCGCACCCGCATAGACGATCACCTGAATGATGCCGATATATTCAGCCCCCAGAAGGAAGTACACCCCTGCCACGCCAAGCATGGTAAGCACCAGGGACAATACCGCATAAACAGGGTCTCTCAGGGCTCCCGCCAGAGCGGCTCCGGATAGAACCAGTATCCCCAATCCCCCCAGAGCCAGAATTTCACCCAGATTCGCCACGGCGCAAACATAGCTAAAATATCTATATCTTTGCTCTGTCCCCATAGCTCAGCGGTAGAGCAGCGGATTCTTAATCCGCGGGCCGCAGGTTCGAATCCTGCTGGGGACACAGCCGCCGCCCTTTTTGTAAGTTTGCAGAGATAGCTTCTGTAACTTCATGGTCCAAGAGCTTGTATGGAGGCTAAAAGGTCTCTGGAGGCTTGGCTGGATAGGTGTTTTAGGGGCGCAGGCGATCTGGCACGATCCCTTTATTCCGGAGCTGTCCCCGGCGGAGTTCAGGGAGCTCACGGGCGCGTATCAGGTTCGATGGGATGGACAGGGAGAATACCGGGATAGTTCGGTGGAGGCCGAAGCCTGGGCCTCCCGCATCCCCTGGGAAGAGGGCCAGGAGTGGTATCCCGCCACCCCTGTCGTAAGTTCGGGCCCCCTCACCATTCGCAAAACCACCTACACCTATACTTATACTTACAGTTGGCAGCTGCACCGTTCGGGAAAGCGGCTACGGATCTACGCCACTCGTCCCTCTTACATGATCGCTCCTGAGCCTTTACCCCGCCAGACCACCCAGACCTGGAAGACCCAGAGCGTTTTAGCATCCGGTCGGTGGTATAAGATTCGCACCGGGCCTGCCGGGATTTACCGGATAGACCAGAATACCCTGAGAGCCCTTGGGATAGACTCGGCTACTGTTGATCCCCGTCAGCTTCGGGTATACGGGCAGGTCGGCGGCCTCCTCCCCCAGGAAAATAGCGCACCCGCCCCGGACGACCTGGAAGAGATCCCCCTGTACTTTCCCGGTGAAAATGACGGCGTATGGAATGCGGAAGATGTGGCTTACTTTTATGCCGATGGCCCCGACAGCTGGTATCCCTGGCCCAATCGCCTCTACTTCCACCTGAAAAATCCTTACACCGATAGCTGTGCGTACTTCTTGACTTTTGACCTGGGTCCAGGCAAGAGGATTTCCACTCAGTCTTTCTCTCCTCCTTCTGCCACCCCCACGAGGCAGGTCATGACCTTTTATTATTATGAGCAGGACCTGGTCAACCTCGTAAAATCGGGGCGGGTATGGCTCGGCGAAACCTTTGATGCTTATCAGCCCACACGCACTTTCACCCTCCCGCTACCTGCCTCCGATAGTATGAAGGTATTCATCCAGGTGGCGGCCAGCTCACTCAATGGGGCCAGCTTTACTGTGCAGGCGGGCTCAGCCCTCCTGGGATCCATCTCCATACCTGCTATCCCCGGTCCAGCGGATAGCTATCAGGCCCGGTGGGGATCTCTCCGGCGTACCCTTTCAGGTACGCCTCCTAACCCCTCGATTCAACTTACTTACAGCGGCCGTTCAGACAGCAAAGGCTATCTCAACTACATTGAAGCCATTGCTTATCACCCCCTGAGCTGGCAAAGCGAACAGCAGATAATCCGCGTGCCTGCTGGCTCTACGCCCCGAGAGGTGCAGGGTACGGGCCCTCTCAAAAAGCTCTGGGATGTAACGAATCCCCTTGAGCCCATAGAAATCCCCCTTAATCCCATTGCAGATGGCTACAGCTTTTTCAGTCCGGGCGATACCCTTCGCACCTATTGTGCTTTTACCGAAGGGAGTGCCTACGTGCCTGCTCCAGTAGGCCCCGTCCCCAATCAAAATCTCCACGGACTGGCCAGCCTGCGATACATTATTGTTACTACGCAGGCTCTGGCTCCATCTGCCCAGCGCCTATGCGACCTCAGTAGCGGGTGGGGCCCTTGCGCTGTAATAGCCATAGAAGAGATATATAATGAGTTTTCGGGTGGGCGGCCCGACATCTGTGCCCTGCGAAACTTCCTCCGGATGCTTTATGATCGGGCTGGCGGTGCCCAGGAAGCCCCTTACTTTCTCCTCATCGTCGGACAGGCCAGCTACGACCTGAAAAAGATTGGGGGTACCTTCGTCCCTACCTATCAGAGCCGGGAATCTTTCTACCCCCCCGAAACTTACGGAAGCGATGACTTCTTTGGCTTTTTAGACCCTAATGAAGGCTTCTGGGGCGAGAATCCCCAGGCTGCCCAGTACGACCCCCGAAATACCAGCGTCCAGAGACATGGCCTGGATATAGGCATTTGCCGGCTGCCTGTTTATAGCGTACAGGATCTGCAGGTCTACATCGAGAAGCTCAATGATTACCTGAGTAATCCCGAAGCGCAGGGGCCCTGGCTCCGACAGAGCGTCTTCTTTTCAGATTACAAAGACAATGGCCTTCACACCTCGCAGGCCGAAACCCTCGCAGAAACCTTCCGCTCAGGCCTCGGATACCCTGAGGTCAGTAAAATCTACATAGACATTTTCCCGGCGCAGCCGCAGGCTTCCGGATTGAGCTTTCCGCAGGCCCGGGAAGCCCTCCTGAACCGCCTCAGTCAGGGTGGTCTCTTCGCCCATTATGTCGGCCATGGAAATGAACTCGCTCTGCAGGGTTTTGATTTTTTCTCTATCCCCGTCGTCAGGCAAATGCAAAATCTTCATAGATACCTGACCTTCGTTACTGCTACTTGCGATTGGGGTAAATGGGATGATCCCGCTACTCGCGCAGGCGGCGTTGAAGCGCTCTTCCTACCTCAGCGTGGTGCTATCGCCCTGCTCACTTCTACCCGGAAAGTCTTTGCCCATCTTAACTTCGCCCTCTCTCAGAACTTTTATGCCTACCTCCTGAGTGCCTATCGCCCTCAAACAACCATCTTCTTCGGCGATCTCATGCGTGAAACCAAAAATCGCAGCTGGAATAACGCCGGTGCCATCAATAGCCGATCATTTTCTTTCCTGGGCGTACCAGCCCTGCCTTTGCGCTTACCCACCTATTGGGCCGCTATTACCCGCATCAATTCCATTCCTCTCTCGGCCACAAACCCGGATACCTTACGCCCCCTCCGCCCCATCCTGATTGAAGGCGAAATACAGGACAGCACAGGCCAGTTAGTCTCTACCTTCCAGGGCGAAATAAGCCTGCGCCTCTGGGACAAAATCATCTCTCGTACCACGCTTATTTCTCGTACAGCCTATCAAAGTCAGGAGATATTGCTTTTCAGTGGAAAAGCCACTGTCTCTAATGGGCGATTCCGGATAACTGCTTATTTACCCCTGGATATCATTCCGACGCCGGGAGCGGGTCGCCTGACGCTCTGGGCTCAGAGTAACGACGGCTTTAGTGCCGCCGGCTCTGAAACCCGCTTCATCGTCTGTTGTCCGGATACCTCCTTATCCCTCACCACTCCTCCTACCATCCGCCTCTATATCAACGACACAACCTGGATCTCAGGAGGAGTGACCCATCCCAATCCCACCCTCATTGCCTATCTATCCGATAGCCTGGGCATTAATCTCTCCCCCCTCGCCATCGGCAGAGAGCTCAAAGCCACCCTTAATGGCCGCGAGATATACCTCAGCACCTATTACGAAACTGAACGCGACCAGCCCAATAAAGGACGCCTCAACTATCGGTTCTTTGATCTGGCACCCGGTACCTATCACCTCACCCTGGAGGCCTGGAACCTCGCCGGCCAGAAAGCCACTGCCCAGACCACCTTCACTGTCCAGGAAAAGTCTAACCTCCGCATTACCCGCCTCTTCAACTATCCCAATCCCTTCACCACCCATACCCGATTTCTCTTTGAGCACACGCAGCCCGGCGAAGCCTTAGAGGCCCGCCTCTCCATCTATACTCTTACCGGTCGGCGCATTAGGACCCTCACCACCACCCTCAGCCATCCTTCCAATCTCTCCTTTGGAGACCTCACCTGGGATGGCCTGGATGAGTTTGGTGACCGTCTGGGACGGGGGGTCTACCTGTATCGCCTGGAGCTTCGAAACCCTCAGACCGGCGAAACCGCTTCCGCCCAGGAAAAGCTCCTCCTTTTACGCTGAAAAGTTCACTCCCACTCGAAGCCCTGAGCAACGACCTCAACTCTATGGGGCAGGCTGAGGCCCCGCCGCTATCATGGAGGGGCCTGAATATCTTTGCCCTGCATGTCCAGAGCCGCCCTTTCGCAGCTTGAAGCCATCTTTCGCCGCAATGGGTACGAAGTCCGCTATGCGAAGGGACCTTTCAGGGGAGGTGCCTGTCGAGTGATTGATAAACGCCTCGTCGTCATAAACTCTCTTTATCCACCCGCGGGAAGGCTGCGCCTATTAGCTTCTGCCGCCGCCATGATCAGGGACCATCTGAAGCTCAACCCTGAAGAAATCGCCCTGATAGAACGCTACGCCCTGTGATCGAAACCGTCGCTCGCTGGCAAAATCGGTTTCGCTACCATCTGTGGCATCTTGGGGCCCGCCTTCACACTTTCAAAGGCGCTCTCATCCTCTCCTATCACAGTGTGTCGAACAGCGCTTCTGATCCCCTTGGCCTGCATGTTAGCCCCGAAAACTTTGCCGAGCACCTCCAGGTCCTCAAAAGTTACTTTGAACCGGTACCCCTCTCAGAAATCCTCAGGTACCTTCGCCAGCAGAAATCCCTCTATCCCCTCGTGGCGCTCACCTTTGACGACGGCTATGCCAATAACCTCTGGAGCGCTCTGCCCCTTCTGGAGAAGTATCAGGTGCCCGCTACCATCTTCATAATCTCAGGGGCAGCCGAAGGTTACATACCTTTCTACTGGGAAGTACTGGCTCAGAAGCTTTTAGACCCCAGCCCCTCAGACCTGCCTGCAGAATTACAGATAAAATATCGGGGGCAACTTTTTCGCTATTCTCTGCGTACTTCGGCGCAGCGTCTGCGGGCTTATCACGGACTTCGGAGGGCTCTAACAGACCTCTGGGCAGAGGAGCGCTCCTGGTTTTTGAGGGAAATTTTACAGGTGCTGGGGGGAGAAAGAGCACCTTCTCATACCATCAGACCCCTGACGATAGCAGAGCTTCAGCAGCTGGCGAGATCCCCTCTGATAACTATTGGCAATCATACCGTGTCGCATCCCCGGCTGGATAGATTGACTCCCGCACAGGCATGGCAGGAGATAAGGGAAGCCCGCCGACAGCTATCAGAATGGATCGGACAGGAGGTGCGGTATTTTGCCTATCCGTATGGGTATGGACGGATGGGCCTTCGGTATATGGTAGAGGAGGCGGGACACGAAGCCGCCTGCGGTACAAAGGCCGGCGGCGTGAGAACCACAAGCAACCCTTTTGCCCTGCCCCGCCTGCATGCAGGAGACTGGTCGGGCGAGCATCTGGCCCGTTATCTTGGCAAGTAAAACAGATACCCTCGTGGTTGCTTATTTTTGTTTGGAATGGAAGTTCAGGACAGTTCTGGAAGATATCTTATGAGGCCCGTCGCGAAGCTAAAAGGAGTTGGCCGGTGAAACTCCTTTTTCTGGGTACGGGCACCAGTCAGGGCGTTCCGATGATTGGATGCTCCTGTGCGGTGTGTCGCTCTTCGGATCCGCGGGATCAGCGGCTTCGCTCTTCGGTGGCCCTTTTCATCCGGGACAAGGTGTGGGTCATTGATACGGGTCCGGACTTTCGGTTTCAGGCACTTCGGTATGGCCTGCCCACCGTAGATGCCATTCTCTTCACGCATGCGCACAAAGACCACACGGCCGGTCTGGACGATGTGCGCCCGTACAACTACCTTCAGAATAAGCGTATTTCAGTTTACGCTGACTCTCTGGCGGCCCTTCAATTGAGAAGGGAGTTTGCTTATGCTTTTGGGGAGGCGAACTACCCGGGGGTTCCCCTTTTAGATTTGTGGGAGATACAGGCGCTGGGGTGTTTTTCGCTGCATGGGGTGGAGGTGTGGCCTTTGCCCCTGTGGCACTATAAGTTGCCGATTACAGGGTATCGAGTGGGGGGATTGGCGTACCTCACGGATGTGAGTCGGATTCCGGAGGAGACCTGGCCGTATTTAGAGGGTTTAGAGGTGCTGGTGCTTTCGGCATTGCGGCGGGAGCCTCATATCGCTCATCTGCATTTAGAGGCGGCTGTGGAGGTCGTAGCCCGGGTCAGGCCTCAAAGGGCATATTTTACGCATATCAGTCATCTCATGGGTTTGCATGCAGAGGTAGAGGCGGACTTGCCGGAGGGGGTATTTCTGGCGTACGATGGGTTGGAAGTGCACCTCTCAGAGCCTGCATGAAAGTTTGTATTTTTGTCAGGTATGCGGTGGCTATGGGTATGGACTGGGGTGTGGGCGTGGGCGCAGGGGTCGTTGGATATAAAGGTGGAGGGGTATGAGCGCGGGGGTCGAATGCGGGCCGAGCATACCTGTGATGGGGCTGACTTGCCGCCGACCATTTCCTGGAAGGCGATTCCGGGGGCCAGAGCGTACGTTATATGGTTTTATGATCCGGATGCGCCCGTGGATACTTTCACCCACTGGCTGGTAGTTAATCACACGCAGACGCAGTTGGGGGCGGCCCAGCGTGAATCCGGTCAGCCCAATGACTTTGGGCGGATGGGCTACGGAGGCCCCTGTCCACCGGCCAAACATGGAGCCCATCGCTACGTATTTCGAGTATATGCGCTTTCTCAGCCCCTCAAAGTAAGTCCCACATCTGGATGGAAAGAAGTGCAGGCCCAGCTCAGCGGCAGGGTCATAGCGGTGGAGGAGTATGGGCTTTCTTATCAGCGGCTTCGGCGCTAATGGGAAAGCGAGCGGCACAGGTCCTGACGGCAGGATTGGGGTTACTCGTGGGGGGTACGGGGTTCCTTTTCCTGATAGGATTATGGATAGGCACTTCTCGGGATATTGCCTTATGGGAAGCCCTTAGTAAAGGGGATCTGGCTCGCTGGCGTCTGTACGATCAGCTTTATGTCGGATGGGTTTACGTATTTCTGGTCGGTCTTTTAGGGCTGAGTCTGGGGGTAGGCTTTTACTGGATTGGTCGGATCAGTGGGGGGCTAACAGGCTTAGAGATGGCTTTTCGAGCGCTTTTAGAGGGGCGCTATCGAGAAGCGGTTTCTCCGCCTGCGGGCACCGCTGAGGTGGCAAACATTCACGCCGGACTTTCCCAAGTAGAACGCTTTCATCAGCGGCTGGAAGCCATATTGGGGGGCGATATTTCGCCTTCGCCGCAGGATGAAGCGCTATCGCCGCACCTGCAAAAGCTCCTTCAGACTCTTCAGGAGCGGTTTCTGGCTGCCCGGGCCCAGCAGCATTTTTATGAGGCTTTACAGGCAGGTTTATCCACGCTTTTAGAGTGGGGATACAGCATAAACGACGAGGAGACATACCTGCGAAAAGCGGTCTCCTGGCTTACGGAGCGATCCGGTGCCTTTGTGGGGGGCTTTTATCGTTTGGAGGGTCGTCAGCTTACTCGTAAGGCTGGCTATGCGTATCCGGCGGGCGCACCCGATACCTTTTTAGTGGGCGAAGGATGGGTCGGCAGCGTGGCCCAAACTGGAGAAGCCCTCTGGCTATATCCCATTTCCGGGGGAGCCACCGTCATAGAGCCTCTCGTTGGAAAAGAAAGTATAGCGCTGGCTTTTTTACCCGTGATCGCTGGCAATGAGCTTCTGGGTGTGTGGGAAATGGCCGCATTCAATCCATGGTCCGAGCAGGAAAAGAAACTTATTGAATCCTGGTTATTCTTTTTTGCAGTGGGGATCGTGTACCTCCAGCAAAAATCCCGCGAAATGGCCCTCATTCAAGCCCTCGAAGAGGCCCGGGAAAAGCAAGTTCATCTAACCGATGAAACAGAGCGACTTAAGCTTGAGCTTGAAGCCGTTACCCGGGAAAAGGCCGAGCGTGAGAAGCTGATGCGGCAGCGCGAGCAGCAGATTATACGCCTCGAAGAGCGCTACGAACAGCATAAGCGGTGGGAGGAGTTTATTCTGGGACGCCTTCACGAGGTGATCGTTTTGTTTGAGGCTTCGGGACGCGCCCGCTATGTGAGCCCCTCAGCTGAACCCCTTCTGGGTTACAGGCCCGAAGAGCTCGAAACTTTCTTTCGCCCGGTACTCAAAGAGGATTCCGAAAAGATAGCCATTTTCTTCAAAAATATTCAAAAAAGCTCCGAAAAGGAGTCTTCGGTATCTTTTCGTTATCTGCACAAGAATGGAGAAACGATATGGTTAGAGCTACGGGCTGAAAATCGCCTGCATGATCCCTCTATTCAGGCGATTGTGGGCTTTGTGCAGGACATCACAGCTAAGGCAGAGTTTGAGCGTCAGTATCGGACTCGTCTGAAATTTCAGTCGCTGGTTGAGCATTCGCCCGATCTGATCTGGCGTTTAGATAAAGAGGGAAATTTCCTGTATGTCAATCCCATGATTGAGGAGTATACGGGGTATCAGCCCATGTATTATATTCGGAATAGCATTTACTCGGTAGGTTTTTCCATAGATGAGGTGCGTTTCTGGCGGAGGTTTTTAGATGAAGTTTTTCAGACTTTAGAGATGAAGACGGAGGAGATACGGTTTCCGTCGGTATATGGAGAGAGGCGGATGAGTGTGCGGGGGATACCGGAGCTTGGGCCGGATGGAATGGTAGAGACGGTAGTGGTGCTTTTACAGGATATTACGGAGCTGCGGGAAGCCCAGGATAGATTGAGTCGTCAGAAGGAAGAGCTTGAGTCGCTCAACATTCTGCTCAAAGAGCAAAAGCGGGAACTTGAAGAAAAGAATCGGGATATCATGGAGAGTATTGCTTATGCGAGGCGGATTCAGGAGGGGATTTTGCCCGGTGAGGAGGCGGTGAAGCGGTATTTTGCGGATGGATTTGTGCTGCACATACTGCGGGATGTGGTGGGGGGAGATTTTTACTGGGTTCGGGAGATAGATGGGCGGATATATATGGCGGTGGTGGATTGTACGGGACATGGGGTGCCGGGGGCTTTTATGGCGTTTTTGGGGCATACGCTTTTAGAGGGGGCGATTCAGGACAGGCGTCTGGGGGAGCCTGCTCGTATTTTGCAGGATATGGAGCGGCGGCTGAGGGAAATGCTGGGAGAGAGTCAGACGCTCGATGGGATGGATGTAGCTTTATGCGTATTTGAGCCCTGGCGGCGGATATTGCATTTTTCGGGGGCTCATCGGCCTTTGTGGTATTACCATGCCGGGCGGTGGCAGCTGATATCGGGTTCGCCGGCAGGACTGGGCGGCGCTGCCTGGTTAGAGCCCCATAAGGTCTTTACCACCCACACGCTCTCGTATGAGCCGGGGGATATGGTGTATTTGTACACGGATGGCTATCTGGATCAGTTTGGAGAGCGAACGGGCCGACGCCTGGGACACCGTCAGCTTCGAGAGTTGATTATGGATTATGCGCCTTTGCCAATGAGCCAGCAGAAAGAACTGCTGGAGCGCTTTCTGCGGCAGTATCAGGGGAATCTGCCTCAGACCGATGATATTACGATTGTGGGTTTGCGTTTATGAACTTTGCCTATATTTGCGCTGTTTATGAATTCTTCGGAGGTAGAGCTGGTGCATAGTCCAGCCCTTCAATATACTTATCCCCTCTACCGCAATATGCTTGATAACAGCGTTGTTTTCATGTATCATGGGCCCATTACGCCGGATATTGTGGTGGATGTTCTGGGGATAATAGAGGATAGATTAGAAGGTACCGGTGAGCATCGTCGCGTAAGTAAGAAGCTCTTCAACATTATGGTGGAGTCGTTTTCTTTGACGGAGGAGGTTCGGAAAGGCGAGACGATTCTGATGGTTCGACAACTACCTTATCTCTACTCGGTGAGTATTGGGCGTCGGATTCAGACATCTTCGGTGCATGAGGTGCGTGCTTATCTGGATTCTGTAAACGTCATGACGCCCGATCAGGTGCGGGCTGAGTATCACCGCCTTTTGAATAATGTGGCGCCAGAGCATCCCACCGCAGTCGGCGGCTTACCCGCTATCAGTATATTAGACCTGGCTCGTAAATGCAATGGCTATTTGCATTACAGTTTTGAGTACTTAGACGATGACCATACCTTTTTTAGTTTAGAGGCAAGCATTGACAAAATAAAAAAACAATAACTATATGGAAGCTTTGCGAATAGAGTCCACGCACAAGACGCCGAGAGTTATCCTGGATCCAGAGAATGGGATTTTTGAGTTGTCCGGGCGTAGCATACCCGAAGACGCCCTGGGCTTTTACAAGCCGATTTTTGACTGGCTCGATGCGTATGCGAGATCCCCTCTCCCCGTCACCCATGTGCGGTTTGATTTAGAGTATTTTAATACCAGCAGCTCTAAAAATATTTTAGAAATCTTAAAGCGCCTGGAGGCTATTCATACCAACGGTCATGAGGTGCGGGTGACCTGGTATTATGACGAAGACGACGAAGACATGGAAGAAACCGGTCAGGATTACCAGGCCCTCCTCAACCTTCCTATTGAGCTTTCTGTAAAAATCCAATCCTGAGAGCCTATGAGCATGACTTATAGCTATTACAAGAACATGCAGATCAACAACATTATCTTCGTCTATCAGGGCGAGGTAACGGCTGATCTGGTGTCTTCTATTCTGCAAATGATAGAAAATAAGTTAGAGGGTGAGGGTGAAGATAAAAAAGTCAAAAAGCGTGTCTTCAATGTGATGGTGGAATGCTTGCAAAATGTATATCACCATTTAGATGCCCTGCCTCCGACCGATCCCAGCAATCCCATAAAAGACAAGACAGCCCTACTGATGATTGGGCGAGAAGAGAAAGATTATTTCATTATTACGGGGAATCATGTGATGAATGACAGGATTCCCCACATTAAGACCCGACTGGATCGGATTAATCGGGCTACGAAAGAGGAGCTCAAGCAGTTATATCAGGAGGTACTGACGGGTGGGGAATTTACGGAGAAAGGGACGGCGGGATTAGGCATGATAGATATTGCCCGCAAGTCCGGTCAGAAGCTGGGGTATGATTTTCACCCCGTCAGTGATAAGTATTCGTTTTTCAGTCTGGAGGCGCGCGTGTCACGAATCTCGGATAAAGGCTAACTTCGCGGCGGCCATGCGGAATCTTGTCATTGAACCGACCTCCAAAACACCCAAGGTCATTCTAAATGCTGACCTGGGCATATTTGAAATCTCCGGGCGAAGCATCCCCGAGGATTCAATTGGCTTTTATCGTAAAGTCCTCGACTGGTTGGATGAATATTCGAAGAGTCCCCTTCCGGAAACCGTCTTCAAGTTTCACCTGGAATACTTCAATACCAGCAGTTCTAAGGTGCTCTTAGATATTTTTCGGCGGCTGGAGCGCCTGCACAAAGCAGGTCAAAAGGTAGTCATTCGCTGGCATTACGATGCCGACGATGAAGATATGGCCGAAACCGGACAGGATTACCAGGCCCTCTTAGATGTGCCTTTTGAACTGGTACCTGTATAAAATTCGTACCTTTGTGCTGTATGGAAACAGAAGGCCGTCGGAAAATAGATGAGTTTGCCGAAGAGAGCCGTATTCTGGAAAATGCCCGGCTCAACCTTGCCCGAATCGACCTGACGCCCGATCAATGGCGTCAATACTACGAAGAGATGGTAGAGGCTTACGCCAGCCTCCTGGAAAGTGCTCGGGTCCTTACCCGAAACTCCGACCGCTTACAAAGAAAGCTCGATGAGGCCAATAGAAAACTGGAAATGCAAAACAAGCTGCTCGAAAAAGAAGCAGAGGAGGCCCACCTCAAAAGTGAGAGCGTCCTCCAGGTCAATAAGCGACTGGCCCAGGAAAAAATGCAGTTGGACACCCGGGTCAATCGCGTGCAAATGGCCCTCATCGTGATGGTGGCCGTCCTGATTGTGATCATTCTCTTCATGCTGTATTACCTGATTTTTGACCCCGAGCGTGCCGTTCGGCTCATGCAACAGATGCGAAACTAACCCTCCTCTCCCTGATGCCTTCTTATGTGGGCCTCGGTAATGCTTGGCCTTGTACTGGTAGATTCCATCGCGGGTCTCCGCTATTCTGTGCAGATTTTAGAAGGCAGTCCGTTTTTCAAGCTTCAGCTTAAGATAGAGCAGGCGGATCGGTTTGGGTGGATAGTTCTGTACCGGCGCCTCCCCGGAATGAATGGATGGAGTGAGATCCAGAAAGTCTATATAGATAGGTGGGTGCTCCCCAAGGAATATTCCCTCGACGATAAAGTACGAGGTGAAATAGGATGGAGTTATCGTGTGGTGTGGCGAAGTGCGAATACGGAGTCAGAGATAGGTACTTATTACCCGTATGGTCGGATGCCGCTCCCCCCTCGTATTAACCAGGAGAAGCCAGATAGCCCTATTTTGCGATGTACTTTTTTTGAGCCCGGGAAGTTTCTTCTGCGGGGATACAATAGCTATGGGGAAGAGGTGTTTACGCTTCCCATAGAGGTGTCGGGGGCCTGTGTGGAGCGATATCAACTGCCGCCGCTTCGGAAGGGGCGTTATCTTGTGCGGCTCCTGGAACCTCAGAGTAGCGTATCTTTGGCGGAGATCGTAGTGGCTTTATGAAGCGAGTTGCTGTATTTGGAGCAGGTACGATGGGTACGGGCATTGCCCATGTTTTTGCGCAGCATGGGTACGAAGTTGCCTGGATAGAAGTAGATAAAAGCCGGTGGGAAAAGTCGCTCGCCACCGTCGCTCAGAATGCCGACCGCCAGATAAAAAAAGGCGTCCTTACCCCCGAGGAAAAAGAAGCCCTTCTCCGGCGGCTCACCTTCTATACCGATATAAATGGTGTGTCCGAAAGTATAGAATTCGTGGTGGAAGCTATTCCCGAAGATGTAGAGCTGAAGCTAAAAGTGTGGCGGTCTATTGGCGAAAGGGTCAGTGCGGATACGATTTTAGCTACGAATACTTCTTCTATTTCCATCACGCGGCTGGCGGCTGTGGTGCCAAGGCCTTCTCGGTTTATCGGGATGCACTTTATGAATCCCGTGCCCGTCATGCGGCTGGTAGAGGTGATTCGGGCCCATCAGACGGATGAAGCCACCACGCAAAAAGTCATCCAGATAGCTAAGGCCCTGGGTAAAGAGCCCATAGTCGTACAGGATTATCCGGGTTTTATTTCGAACCGGGTGCTCATGCCCATGATCAATGAGGCGATATATGCGTTATGGCAGGGTGTGGCCACCCGGGAGGCCATAGATGGCATTATGAAGTTAGGCATGAACCACCCCATGGGGCCGCTGGAACTGGCAGACTTTATCGGGCTGGATGTGTGTCTGGCTATTTTGCGGGTGCTTTATGAGGGGTTTGGAGATCCTAAATATGCCCCCTGTCCCCTCCTGGTGAATATGGTACAGGCGGGTTATCTCGGGCGAAAGACCGGACGGGGCTTCTACGAGTATAGCTAAATGCAATTCTGGCGCCTTACCTGCAATCCTTACGAGGAGAATACTTATCTGGTAGCTTCGGGGAATAAAGCATGGGTGATTGATCCCGGGTTTTACAGCGCTCTTGAGAAGCAAAAGTTTTTAGAGCTTCTGGAGGCTGAGCATCTGGAGCTAATAGCGATATACCTGACGCATGCGCACATAGATCACATTCTGGGGGTTCGGTGGGTAGCCGATCAGTTTGGGGTACCGCTGTACTATCATGAGGCGGAGGAGGTGATATACCGTCATGCGGAGGAATGGGCAGGGATGATGGGGCTTATTTATGAGCCCGGGCCGGCGCCAGCGGCCTACATCAGCGAAGGGGAACTCTGGTGGGGAGAGATACGAGTTCAGATTCTGGAGGTGCCGGGACACTCGCCGGGGTCGGTGGCCTATTATTTTCCACAGGCGGGAAAAGTGGTGAGTGGCGATGTGCTGTTTGCGGGCGGAATTGGGAATTATCACCTACCTTTGGCCGACTACAAGACCCTTATGCGAAGTATTGCTGACAGGCTGCTCCCGCTGGGAGATAGGGTAGAGGTGTGGCCCGGACATGGGCCCGCTACGACGATTGGAGCCGAAAAGGTGTCTAATCCCTTTTTACAGGATGCAATCTGAAATAGAACGGCGAGAGTCCATGATCATCTATCGCCCCATGGAATCGGTTTTGAATGCTTCGCATACGGTGCAGCTCAAGTCTGATTTTGCCGTTTTAGCGCATACGAGCGAGTATAAGCCCGTGGTCATAGACCTGCGTGAGGTTCGCTCGGTAGATAGTTCGGTCCTCAGCGCGCTCCTGATGCTGAGGCGGCTATTGGAGTCACAGGGTCGCCCTATCGCCATTGTAAGCGATCAGGAGGCTGTCAAGAGTGTATTTCGCCTGTCAAAAATGGATATGGTTATGCCGCTCCTACCTGATATAGAGGAAGCGCTGGCGTATTTCGGTCAGCAAGAAGTCCAAGCAATGCCTAAAAAAGTAGAAGACGAGTCAGAAGAGGAGGACTTTGAAGAAGAGGATTTTGATGAGGAGGACTTAGAAGACGAAGATTGGGAGGATGAGGACGACTGGGATGACGAAGACGATTGGGAAGATGAGGATTGGGAAGATGAGGATTGGGAAGATGAGGACTGGGATGATGAGGAGGAAGATGAAGAGGACGAGGATTGAGTAAGGCGGTTTTTTCGGTGACGGTCCTGGGGACGGCGAGTGCTATGCCGCTCCATGGCCGTCACCACTCCGCCCAGTGGGTCAGCTACGGCAGCCATTACTTCCTTATAGATTGCGGAGAGGCCACGCAGTATCAGATTCTGCGTTATGGCCTGGCCTGGCACCGTCTAAAAGCGATTTTCATCTCGCACCTTCATGCGGATCATGCGGGAGGCCTTGCGGGTTTGCTAACCAGCCTGCACTTGCAGGGGCATGTCAAGCCTGTCTATGTGTATGGGCCTCTGGGACTAAGAGGCTATCTCGAGGCCGCGCTGATGGGGACCTACCAAATGCTACGGTATCCACTCCATGTGATGGAAGTATGGCCCGGTGAAGCTGAAGTGTGTATATGGGCGGCTGCAGACTTTCAGGTACGGGCATTCACTCTGCGCCATGGGGTGCCCACGCTGGGATTTCGACTTGCAGAGCTTCCAGGTACACCCCGCCTCGACGCCGCTAAAGCTCAGAGCCTCGGCCTTTCCAGCACAGATATCGCCCTCCTTCGTGAAAAAGGAACCATAACATGGCAGGGCAGCCGCCTCTCCTGGGATGAGCTGACCCTTCCCCCACCTCCGTCTCGATCGTACGCCTACTGCAGCGATACGATATACGATGAACGGCTCCTGAGATTTGTTAGGCAGGTTACCATGCTCTATCACGAAGCTACATTTCTTTCTACCCAGCGGGAACGAGCCCGTCAAACTTTTCATACCACCGCAGCAGAAGCCGCGCACCTCGCTAAGGCCGCTCAGGTGCAAAAGCTCCTCATCGGCCACTTCTCCGCTCGGTACAAAGACCCCCTGCCGCTTCTTCGAGAAGCACAGGCCATTTTCCCCGACACCCTCATAGCCGAAGAGGGTAAAACTTATCTCGTAACGCATGTATAGTCGGGAACAGAACTTATTCCTGATCCTGTCCGCATTTTTTCTGGGGAATGCCCTTATAGCGGAGTTTATTGGCGTCAAGATATTTTCTCTTGAGCGCGTGCTGGGTATGGAGCCTGTACCGATAAGCTTATTCGGGCAGCAAGGGCTGACCTTATCTTTATCAGCTGGCGTGATATTGTGGCCGTGGGTGTTTATTGCCACCGATCTTATTAATGAGTACTATGGTTTACGGGCGGTGCGGAGGGTGTCGTTTTTAGGAGCGGGGGTGATTGCGTATGCGTTTGTGATGGTCTATGTAGCGATAAATCTGCCGCCGGCGGATTTCTGGGTGTGGCGAGAGGTGGGGAAGGCGCGCCTGTATATGCCGGATGCTTTCGGGGCGATATTCGGGCAGAGTATGTGGATAGTGGCGGGGTCTCTGACAGCTTTTTTGCTCGGGCAGCTGGTAGATGTGGTGAGTTTTCACTGGCTACGGCGGCTTACAAAGGGACGATGGCTGGCGGTGCGGGCTACCGGCTCTACCCTCATCTCCCAGTTCATAGACAGCTTTGTCGTGCTGTACATTGCCTTTTACTGGGGAGCCGGATGGAGTTTCGCTCAGGTAACGGTGATCGGGCTGTTGAATTACACTTACAAAGCCGTAGCGGCTCTTCTGCTTACACCGGTCCTGTATGCCGTTCATAAACTCATTGACTGGTATTTGGGGGAGGAGCGTGCGCAAAAGCTGATAGAACAGGCCGCTCGGGAAAGTGCCTGGCGCCTGGGCACCTATAAAGTGAGCCTGTAAAGTCCATAATACCGTTTGGAACCATATACGCTCTTTTCAGAGTGGCCACTCATCACCGGAGGCCTTGAATTCGTGCTGGGGGTCCGACCTATATTTTCAGAGAGTTTTTGGCTCAGATTGGTATAAGAAGCCCCTGCCTGCGCCCCCCCTTAGAAGCTGATATTACCCCATCTCATAGGGTGCTTACCCTTTCCTGCACCCCGGATATTACCTCATCTTATAGGGATCCCCCCATTCCCTACACCCTTTCCCCCCTTACCAAGGGGGGAAAGGGATGGGTAAGGGGGGATTCCGCACAGCCCGACTCTATATTTTGTGCGTGAGGAAGAATCGCTGGCATAATACTCTGGTACTCAGAGAGTTTTGACATACATGGGGTAATCTCAGCCCTTAGAAGGGGGACCAGCAAACTCGTACCCTCCATTATCCCTCTTCATGGGCGAATCCTGAGCCTTAATCGGGTAGAGCCCTGACCTTCCCCTCTCAAGGAGTCCTCGTGGGGATATTGCAAGCTCTCCTTACCATTTGGAGCCATATACGCTCTTTTTCGGAGCCGCTATTCGCTCCGGGCCCTTTGAATTTGCGGTGGAAAAGCGAACCGCATTCAGGTAGTTTTTGACTCAGATTGGTATCCTGTCGAAGGGATTGGAGGCCACCCACGGGGGTGTATTACCTTTGCCACATGCGGCGCCTACTCCTGCTTATGGGGCTTCTCTTCGCCCAGACCTTCACACCCCGACAAAGAGAGGTAGATATGGAATCGCTGACCCTGCGGGTGCGTTTTGATGCGCCCAAAGGGATCGTCTATGGCCTGGTGACGCACCGCTTCCGGGGGGTTCGGCCCGGGGTAGACAGCCTCGTCCTCGATGGGATCAACCTTCAGATAGAGGCCATCACTTACCATGAAAAGCCCCTTCCTTATCAGTACGATGGGCAAAAGCTGGTCCTTCGCTTCCCGGTGCCCATAGCGGTAGGCACCCTGGACTCTGTAACGATACGATATCTCGCTCAGCCCCGCCGGGGCATATATTTCATTGGCTGGAAAGATCAAACGGGGCGCGCCCGGCGTCAGATCTGGACCCAGGGCCAGGGGATTGACCACCGCCACTGGATGCCCGCCTACGATGACCCCAACGACAAACTCATCACTGAGACCTATATTACCTTTGACAGCCGCTATGAGGTCCTCTCCAATGGCTTCCTCATAGATACCCTGCGTAACCCCGACGGCACGCGCACCTGGCATTACCGCATGCCCAAACCCCATAGCCTCTACCTGCTCATGATAGCCATTGGGGAGTACGGCATTGAGCGCCGCACCACCAGCCGCGGCCTGCCCCTCAACCTTTACTACTACCCCGACAAGCGTACCTGCTGCCTGGAGCCTACCTACCGCTATTCGGTGGAAATGATGGAGTTTCTGGAAGAGGAGATAGGCATTCCTTTCCCCTGGCCCCAATACAGTCAGGTGCCCGTCGCCGACTTTATCTACGGCGCCATGGAAAATACCACCGCCACCATTTTTGGCGACTTTTTCATAGTGGATGACCGGGCCTTCCTGGATCGGAACTATGTGGAAGTGAATGCTCACGAACTCACCCACCAGTGGTTCGGCGATTATGTAACGGCTCGCAGCACCGCCCATATATGGCTTCAGGAGAGCTTCGCTACCCATTATGCCCGGTGGTTTATGGGGCGCATTTACGGGAAAGACGCTTACGATTGGGGCCGCCGCACCGAACATAACCTCGCCCTCTCCGCCAGCGAAAAAGATAACCTCCCCGTCGTCCATCCCAATGCCGGCTACGCCCGCATCTACCAAAAAGGCTCCGCCATCTTAGACATGATGCGCTATACCTTCGGCAACGAAACCTATCGCCAGGTCATCCGCCATTATCTCCAAAAGCATCCCTACGATGTGGTGGAAACAAACGATCTCTATCAGGCCTTTCAGGATGCTGCCGGACTCAGCCCGGACTGGTTTTTCAAGCAGTGGCTCTATCGGGGCGGTGAACCCCATTACCGGGTCTCTTATGCAACTATCCAGAAATCCGGCAAAACCTTCACTCAGGTGATCGTAGAACAGATTCAGGACAGCTCTATAGGTCTTTTCACGATGCCCATCCCGATTGTGGTTTACTACAACGATGGCAGTCAGGATAGTGTGCGGCCATGGATCAGTGAAGCCCGCCAGGTGATTGAAATTCCCAATCCCCAGAATAAACCGGTTGCCTTCGTTCTTTTTGATCCCGGGAGCTGGATCCTCAAGCGGCTTACTTTTGAAAAAAAGGTGGAGGAGCTTTTGGCGCAGCTGGAGAAAGCGCCTCACCTTTTAGATAGGTACGATGCGCTGGTTACTTTGCGTCGCCTTCCCGCAGAAGCCAAGCGCAAGGCCCTTCAAGCCTCGTACCGGCGCGAGCGCTTCTGGGCTATTCGGGCCGAGGTCGTTTCGCAGCTGGCCAACGACCCCAAAAGCCAGGCCTTTATCCGGGAAGCCCTGCGCGACCCCCATCCTCAGGTGCGCTTTGCCGCCCTCGCCAGTCTGAACCCCATTCCCACCGGGCTCTTACCTGACCTGGAAAGACTTCTTACCGATTCCTCATACACAGTTATTGCTCTGGCGCTGGATCGCCTTTCGGAAGCCTTCCCGAAACGGATCCCCGCCTATTTGCAGATGGTGCGGGGCATAGAGGGGCATCCCGGGCGTCAGGTGGAAATCAAAGCCTTAGAAATAGCGGCTCGTACTGGCGATCGTGCGGCGCTTCAAAAGCTCGTAGATTATGCCAGTGTCTCATTTGAGTTTCGCATCCGTCAGAATGCCCTTCGGGCCCTTAAGCGACTCAATCAGATGCCTCTTTCGCTTTTGCCACACCTGTTTGAGGCTCTCACCAGCACCAATAACCGCCTCGCCGCCGTGGCCCGAGAAGTGACCGAATACTGGATGGAGCAGACTCTTTTCCGCCAAGCCTTACAGAGCTACTATGAGAGAGTCGCCTGGTCCCCTGAAGAAAAGCGGATTCTGGCTCCGCTTTTTGAGTACCGGCCGCCCACCTTTTATCAGCGCTCCTCGTGAAATGGGTCGTTCGTGTTTACGGGCTTCTGCGGGATGAGAAGGGGCGCTACCTTGTCCTGGAAGAATACTTCCGGGGCGGCTGGATAACGAAGTTTCCCGGCGGGGGCGTGGAAGCGCACGAGGGCCTATTGGATGCCCTATCTCGCGAGATGCAAGAAGAGCTGGGAGTAACCGTCCGAAAAGCGGACCACTTTTACACCACGCACTTTTATCAGCGGTCGTTTTATCATACGGAGGCGCGCCTTCTGGCTGTATATTATCGGGTCTGGTGGGAGGGCGAAATCCGGCTCACCTCCCCGCAGATGCGGTCTTTCTGGCTTTTCCCTGAGCTGATGATGTTGACTTTTCCGGTGGATCGGTATGTGCAGCGCCTGCTGATGGGGGAAGAACCCGCCGAATAGCTACCAAACGGCTTTTCCAGTACGGATCCTGGAGGCTGTCTTCCCGTACGCCCTTACTCGTGGAGGCATGAATAAAACGCCCTTCCTTCCCATCTGATATGAGGATGCCCACGTGGGTAATTTTTCGCGCTTTAGGTTCTCGGAAAAACACCAGGTCGCCGGCTCTGGCCTGCGAGAGGGGTACGGGTTGGCCCATTTCAGCCTGTGTATCGGCGGTGCGGGGTAGATTCAGACCGGCCGCCTCCTTATAGACCTGACAGGTGAGACCTGAGCAGTCTATGCCCTTTTTGGAGGTGCCGCCGTACCGATAGGGGGTTCCGAGATAGGTTTTTGCGGTCTGGACGATAGCCTGCTGTCGGCTGAGGGCAGGAGCAGGCTTTTCTTTTCGCATTCCGGCTGAGGCGATTTTTTTACCGCAGGCCGATAGACTGATAGCTCCCACTAAGAGTCCCCATCTCAGGCATAAGTACATCCTTTTTCGTGTCATGTGCCAATTCTACGAAGGCCACCCTATATCCTTTCTTTTTCCTCATCATGGCTGGACTTTGGTGAGGCGGCGGGAAAACTCAGGCGTGTGGATAATCCCAAAACACGGTGCAGCATTTCGTCTATCGGCCAAAGTGAGATAGAGTCTCTCCTTACCAAAACCTTCTCCTTTTTGGAAAGAAAGGGCAGGGGTTAGGAGCAATATTAGCGAACTATTAAGTCGGGTTTGGGGTATTGATCTTGGAGGCTGTCTGCCACCCGTCCCAACCACCTCATACGACTCGCATGCCCCCTAATCTACCGTGGTGATATGCAGGGTATTGGTGCGGCGGCGAGCCCGCAGGGGCATGGATACGGCAAAAACTACCCTATCGCCTGTCTCTACATAACCCAGGTCTTTCAGGATTCGGAGAATTCCCTGAATCGTTTCATACGTACCCTCGTGGTGTCGGTAGTAAAAGGCCCGCACGCCCCACAGAAGGCTGAGGGTATGGAGGATGCGGGGATTAGGCGTGAAGGTAAAGATGTCGGTGGAGGGACGCCACCGAGCCAGTTCATAAGCGGTATAACCCGAATAAGTGAGTCCCACAAGGGCCTTGGCGGGCAGGGCTGAGGCCAGCGCGCAGGCCGTCCAGCATACAGCATCCGACTCAAAAGTGGGGGACTCTCGCAGAGGACGCCCTTTACGCTCGTAGATGCGGGCATCCAGCTCCGCCTGGTGCAAGATACGTTGCATATACTCCACGGCTTTCACCGGGAAAGCACCCACGCTCGTCTCTCCACTGAGCATGACGGCGTCTGCCCCGTCTAAAACGGCATTCGCCACATCCCCCACCTCGGCCCGAGTGGGGGTGGGATTTTGAATCATACTTTCCAGCATCTGGGTGGCTACCACCGCCGGTTTGCCTATGCGCGCACAGGTCTCAATGATTTTCTTTTGCCAGAAAGGCACTTCTTCTATGGGTATTTCGACCCCTAAATCCCCCCGGGCAATCATCACCCCATCGCTGGCCGCTACAATAGCCTCGATATTATCCAGAGCCTCAGGACGCTCAATCTTGGCCATCACCCGAATAGAAGCCCCAAACCGCCGCAAAAACGCCCTGACCGCCAGAATGTCTTCGACCTTCCGCACGAACGACAGCGCCACCCAATCTACTGCCTCTTTGACTATCTCATGCAGGTCAGCCCAGTCTTTCTCAGAAAGGGTGGGAAGCGAAATCGGACGCCCCGGCAGATTGATCCCCTTTCGGCTCGCGATTCTATCTCCAGCAATCACTTCCAGTTCCACTTCCTTAACCCCGTCTGTCCGTAAAACCCGCAGTTGAACCCGTCCATCTTCTACTAATACCATATCTCCGGGTCGAACGTCCCCTGCGAGCGTCTCGTACTCCACCGGTATATATGGCGGAGTCAACTCGCCACCCCCTACCCTGAAAATCACGCGGTCCCCCGGCCGAATGGAATAGGCTTCGCGCATTTTCCCCACCCGCATTTTCGGCCCCTGCAGGTCCGCCAGAATCCCTACCCGAGACCCCAGCAGAAGATTGAGACGCCGGATCTCCCGAATAAAATACCGGTGCTTCTCCCAGTCTCCATGACTCAAATTAAGCCGAAACACATCTACCCCTGCCAGAATAAGCTCCTGCAACACCGCTGGATTCTCACAGGCAGGCCCTACCGTGGCCAGGATCTTCGTACGATTATAGGCGAGACTGCGAGGCGAGCCCTGACCGGAAAGTCTGCTCATGCAACGAAGGTAAGACGAAAAAACACGCCTCCTAAAAAGAATCCAGATACCCGCCCAACCACTCTACAAAGGCGGGTATCCCCTCTCCCGTCCTTGCCGAAATCCAGCCCCAGTACAACGGCACCGGAAAGGCCCCTGGCAAAAGCTTTTTCTGACGCATCAGATCTTTCTGGGAGAGCCTATCTACTTTGTTCGCTAAAATGACGAAGGGGATGGCTTCCTGAGCGAGCCAGTTGATCCAGATCTGGTCCAGCTTTTGCGGGGGAATGCGGCCATCTATAATGACACAGGTCAGTGGTCGCATCTTTTGAATAAAGAGCTGAATCTCTTCCTGCCAGGCCAGACGCGCTTTTTGTCCTATCCGCGCATATCCATAACCCGGTAAGTCCGCCCATACCCACCCCTCCTTCGCTGGATAAAAATTAACCTGTCGCGTACATCCTGGCGTCTGGCTGACTCGCGCCACCTTCTGACCTGAAAGCCGGTTAATCAGAGAAGACTTTCCCGAGTTAGAACGCCCTGACAACGCCACGATCGGCTTCCGGTCAGGGGTGGTTAGCATACGCTCCATACCGCTCACCAGCCCGAATGTACTCACAAAAGCGGTTATTGGGTGGATAAGGCAAACAAATATAGTTCGGATTATAAGCGCAGTAGGGAAAGTACGCCCGATTGAAATCTATTACCGCTGAATCCCCTTCGATAAACACCGGCACATAGCGACCGCCCTCATAGGTTTCTCCCACAGCCGCTGTAGAGTCCCAGAAGGCCACATAGGGATTCTGACCATGGGCCTCCCCATACACCGTGAGCACCGCTGGGGGCCGACAGCTATCCAGAGTCGCCAGCGAAAGATATAAGCGCCCTATGACCGGCAAAACTACATTCGGGAGGGTTTCATATCGGCCCCGCAGACACCATTCCGAGCGAATCTCATAGTACTCCAGCCCACGGAATCCAGCGCGCTTCTCCTCTGGAATAGGCGAAGTGGCCAGCACCCGAAAAAGACTGTCCTTTGTGAGCCGATCGCCCTTCAGCGCGCGCACATACAGGCTTTCCTGTTCACAGGAGATAGGCCTTTCCACGAGCTTTTTTTCAGTTCGGGGCCATAATAAGAGCCCAGCTACCACAACCACCACTATCAGTAAAAGCCATTGCCAGGAAAGCAGAGGACGCATGTTTTCAGTCCAGCCGAAGCCGTTCCATCAGCCGCAAAAGAGGCTTTGTGTAAAGCATGGTATAAAAGTGGAGGTTTTTCACGCCATGAGCTAAAAGGTCCATCGCCTGATGATAGGCCCATTCTATCCCGATAGCCTGCACCTCGGCATCATCCCGGGCTTTGAGAATCGACTCTGCCAGCGACTCCGGAATCGTAATATGAAACGACCTCGGCAAGGAATACAGGTGTTCGCGCTTGGTGAGAATCTTCAGGCCCGGAATGATAGGAATATGAATGCCCAGCTCTCTGGCTTTTGCCAGGAGCTCATAATAAAAGCGGTTATCAAAGAACATCTGGGTGATGGCATAGCTGGCTCCGGCGTCCTGTTTGCGTTTGAGGTTCAGGAGGTCAAAGTGGAGATTGGGGGCCTGATAATGCTTCTCCGGATAAGCGGCCACACCCACACAGAAGTTCGTCGGCTCGGCATCGGTGAGCTCATCCAGGTAAATCCCTTTGTTCATGTTGATGATTTGTTCTACGAGGTCGGCCGCATAGAGGTTGATGGTTCGGTCGGGGCGCGGGGGACGGGCATATTTTTCTTCGCCCTGGAGGGCCAGGACATTTTCGACGCCGAGGTAGTGAAGCTCGATGAGGGCATCTTCGGTTTCTTCTCGGGTGAAGCCATGGCAAAGAAGGTGGGGAACGGGTTCAATGCCGTATTTGTACTTGATGACCGCAGCCAGGCCGAAAGTTCCCGGGCTGCGTCGTCGTACTCGCCGCCGATAGTTGCCATCTGGCTGCTCCTGCCATATCACCTCGGCCGCGTGGGAAGTGATATTGATATAGCGGGGCCGATAGCGTAAGAGGCTCTCCAGGGCCTGGTGAAAGGCCTCTACGCGGCCGCCTCGTCGGGGTGGAATAATCTCCACACTAATAAAAGGACCTCCTTCCCGATCAAGGATTTCTGAGACCTGCATCCCCCAAATTTCGCCAGATTTCCGCAAAGTAGGACATGGCCGCCTTTTCCAGAAAGTCCGTTTCTTTTTCCTCGGTTTGATAGGGAAGGGATCCGCACAGGTCAAACTGCGGCCATCCCTCGGCATCGCTTTCTCGCCGGATGGCGTAGCCTTTCCACTCCAGTAGCCGCCACACGCCCAGCGCTATGAGGTCCTGTTTAACTACCTTCTCGCTGCCCTCCGGCCAGTAACCCAGTACATCCAGCCCTATCAGGAACAAAAGTCCTTCTAACTTCGGCCTCACGCCATACCGAGCCTGAAAAATCCGCTCAAACTCCGCCCGCTCCATCTCCGCGTACAAAATACTCAAAAGTACAGCCGCCCCTTAAGCAGACTCATAAGTACCAAATACCCGATCCCAGAGCGTGGTGGTTACCCCAAATCGTTTCTCTGGCATACGATAATGGTGAAGATAGTGATTCTGCCACAGGGCCTTCAGGATCGGATGCGGCGGCTGCGGGTATTTATGAATCGCATAATGCATGTACTCATACAGCAAATACCCCAGGCCGAATCCCGCAAAAAACGGCCACACCCAGTCCCACCCCAGAATCAGGTAAAACAAAGCCCACAGGATCACCGCTATCGGAAAGGTTACAAAAGGAGAGGCCGTTACGAAGCGCAGGTCATTCGGCACATCGTGGTGCGCCCCATGAATGAAGTTATGCCAGCGTTGAATCCACGGGGAATCCTCCACATAATGCAAGACAAACCGATGAAGTAGATACTCCGCAAAGGTCCAGGTAAATGCCCCCGCTACAAATAGAATCCCTACCTGCCAGAGAGGAACCTGAAGCTTTGCAATGGCATACCACAAGGCCCCCACTATGATGCTCCCGTAAAAGGCCCATGCAATGTGTGTGTTGGTAGCCCGATACCGGCTCAGCCATTCCCACGGCTGCCGAATGAATAGGTAAGGATAAGTGAAGGCGTTACGCCTGGGTTTGCCTGCCATGATGCAAAAATAAACATTTCTTCCTGAACCCAATCTCCTTAGCGGTTGGGGTACTCGTAAAAGCCATGGCCGTTTTTTCGTCCGAGGAGGCCGGCGGCGACCTTCTGGGCTTGGAGCCACGAAGGCCGAAACCGACCGGGCCGATACAGCCCCTCCCATACCGCCTGCGTTACCGAATGGTTCACATCTATTCCGATCAGGTCCATCAGCCGGAAGGGCCCCATCCGAAAGCCTATCCCTTCCATGAGCCGGTCAATAGTGTCTATGGGCACGCCTTGTTCTGCCTGCCGAAGCGCCTCTACATAATACGGCCGCGCCACCCGATTCACAATAAAGCCCGGCATATCCGGGGCCACAATCGGGACCTTCCCCACCTCCTTCAGGATGGAGAGACTTCGCTCTACCACTTCAGCGGCGGTGAAGACGGTGGGTATCACCTCTACTAAGGGCATACGCGGAGCCGGATTGAAAAAATGCCACCCCAGAAACCGCTCCCGGTAGGGAAGGTCCCGCGCCAGCTCATGTACGGAGAGTGCCGAAGTATTGGTGGCTACAATGGTGTCGGGCCCGATAAAGGCAGTAAGTTCTGAAAACACGCTCTTTTTGAGGGAAAGGCTTTCCGGCACAGCCTCAATAATACAGGTGGGCGCCGAACCACCCGGTAGCTCAGCGCCCACCTGGATAGCAGGATACTTCTCCTGAAGGATTTTCAGGGCCTCAAGGGCCGGCGAAGCCACCTCCCGCACATACACCGACCATCTCGCCCGCGCAAAGACTTCCGCTATTCCTCGCCCCATCGTCCCACCCCCAATCACCCATAGCATCTGACAAAAGTACGCCGGGGATGATTCTACTCCGCCGGAAGGGCGTAAATCTGGTTTTCACCCCAACGATCTGTTGAAAAATAGTCCAGATCAGCAGTGTAATTATTATATGGCTCTTTGCACCCGCAGTAATAGTATCTTTTCACAGTTCCGGAAGTATTATTAATAATGACTTGGCCGAATAGCATGCTATACCAGGCATTACTTGGCAAAAGCCCCGACATTAATGTACTGCCGATTATGTCCGAACTGGGGGCAGAACAGGAGGAATTATCCGAGAACGTAGTCCTGACCCATATAGAGCCTGATGATGACGGACTGGTCGTGGGGTGTAGTAGCTGCGTACTGTATACAATCCATCTACCCGGAGGAAGGTCTATGTAGCTATTCAGGTATTGGTTTGTATAGCAGTTTGAGGTGAGATCCTGGTTTGTGTTCCAGGAGGCCAGGACACCCGGTATCATGCCGGCATAGGCATTTTCGTTAAATCTACGCCATCGGCCGGCCCTCCAGTAGTAGTACCCTGGCGATACGGCATTCTGTCCCGTACCGCTGGTAGCCGTATTATATACTAACATGCCATCGACGGGGGAACCTACGAGGGGCCACCAGAAGTCGGCAGACCAGAGTGCTACCCGGGTAGGAAGGAAGCCCTTATCTGTCGCGTTGAGCTCCAGGAGCGCCGCTGAATGGGGGCTCGTCGTCCCGATCCCCACATTGCCGCTGCTGCGCACCAGAGCTATCCCCTTGCTCGGCTCCCATGCGCCCGTGGTGCGAGTGCTGATATGCAGATAATCATACCCATTCCAGCTCCGACTGTTGAGGACAAACCCATTGGATCCCGCTGCATCCCCCAGAAAAATGTCGCCCGCAGCGACATGCAGGCGAGTGAGGGGGGTGGTCGTCCCGATACCTACATTCTGTGCGGCAAGCCATGTAACTGCTAAGGCCGCTACTAGCCAGTTTTGACTAAGCGTTTTCATAGGCTTATGTGATTTAGGTTTAAGGGCAAAGGTATAAAAAAAGCAGACATGCTGTCAAGTGCCCTTAGACTCCCGCCTTTCGCGCAGTCCTTATGAGTTTCAGGAGGCCGGGCGTGCGGGTGAGCCCCATCAGGGCCCTGCGCAGCCGAAAAGGTAAAAATCGCTCCTGTTGCAATTCGCCTCTCAACCAGGCTCTGTAAAACGCCCCATGTGCCCGCACGATTGCCCATGTATGCCCCGGCCGGCCGGAAAGTAAAAAGTACAGGCCGGCCACGCCGTCCAGTATCAGCCGCCACCCGATCAGCCAGCGCTCGACAGGATGGAGGTTTTCCGCAAGGAGGAAAAGGTTATTACGGAAGTTATAAAAAGTTTTTTGAGGGCTGCTCTGAGCAAGGGAGGCGGCGCCGACATGGTAGACGAGGCTGCGGGGTTCGTAGCCGATGGTATAGCCGGCCCGCTGGAGGCGCCAGCAGAGGTCTATTTCCTCCATGTGCATGAAATAGTAGTTCTTGAAGAGGCGGCCCCGGAGGGCTTCCCGAATGGCGGCGGTGCGCACTACAAAAGCAGCACCACTGGCCCAGAAGATGGGGAGTGGGTCGTCATACTGGCCTTCATCCCGCTCCATGGAAAAGCCCCGACGCCCCCGACACGTGGGATAGCCCCAGGGATCCAGGAAGCCACCTGCTCCTCCGGCATACTCGAAGTATTCCCGCTGATGATAAGCGCGAATCTTTGGCTGGATAGCGGCCAGCCCCGGCTCGGTCTCCAGCCTCTGAATAAGCGGCGCCAGCCAATCGGGCGTTACCTCCACATCGCTATTGAGTAGGGCCATGTACGGCACCTCCCCTCCATGCGCCTGAAAAAACCGCTGGTATCCACCCGCATAGCCAGTATTGGTCTCATAGCGGAGTAACCTCAGTCGTCCTGCCCGAATCGCATCCCCGTAATTCTCCTCTAACAATGGCCCCAGTGAGGGCTTGCTTCCATTGTCCACCACCCACACAGTAAAGCTATCGTACTTCGTCTCCAGTACCGATGCGAGAAAACCCGGTAGATAGGTCCGATCATTGTAAGCCATTATTACGACATATACGGGCGGCATTGAAAGGCGAAGGTAATAGCAGGTAGCGGGTCGTCTGTCAGAGAGCCGGGGTGTCAGCTATAGCGAGAATGGGCTTTTTCAGATGGGATTCACGGAATGTGCTTTCCCCAGAGCCTGGGCCTTTCGCCTCAGAAACTGCTTCCAGAAAGTAATCCCGTTTCCTCCGCAGACGGATGCGGCCAGCTCTTCGGCCGAAAGCCCGGTCTCCTGATACAGCTCACGCCGCTCTTTGAAGTAACTCACCAGACCGGGATACAGGACAGAGGGGTATTCCAGGACAGTCGGTACCGCGTCTATCGGGTCAATAAACCCATCAAAATCACTGCCAATACAGATACACCCTATCGCCTGCCCGGGTGAAAAGCCATTCCGGGTGAGGAGGGTATAGATGTACTCAATCTGCTGGGTAAAGGGGGAGAGAGGGAGACGCTGACCTTTTCGCACTTCTTCTAAAAGCTTTTCCCCCGCCAGGACGCGCTCATCCAGAATAAGCCCGATCAGGCCGCCGCTTCGGGCGATGGCACTCAAATCTTCGTTGTGCAGGTTGATATCCCAGGGATTGAAAGAGGTGCTCTGACGCCGCTCCCGGGCAGTATCCCGATTCGCCGGATGAGACCTCCCCGACACCCCCACATGAGAAGCCACCACCGGCATCTGATATTCCTGTGCAATCTCGTACACCCCCCGCCGCGAAGCATAATCACAGTGCTTCACATCTATTAGAATATGCCTCCTGTAAGCTTCCTCTACAAAGCTCACCCCGTAAGCCGTGAGACCCCGGTATCGACCCAGCCGCTGCACCGTCCGATAAGGATCCGGAAGAATATGTTGAAGCCCTTTGAATTCCACCGCCCGCGCCGGCGTGGCCAGGTCATTATACAGCATGTGTACCAGCGTAATCATTTGAACATGCCGCTCCGCCGCCCAATCCAGCCGCCGACGAATAACCTCCCGACTCAGACCTAAAAAATCATCATAAGTAAAACCCCTTATCCTGGGAAATGTATAGTGCCGATACTCAAAACCTAAGGCATGCGTCCCTTCAATCGCCAGAATAATAGCTATTTTCTTTGAATCCCGTAGAGCCTGGTCTATGTCTTCGGCACGCTGAACGATAAAGGCTTCGCCCTCACCGCCGGGATTACGCAGGTAAGCTAATAGCATCTGATACTCCTGCTGAAGAAGCAGAAAGGGATTTTTCTGAAGCACCTGGCGCATGCGTTCTAATCGCATCCGAAAGATAAGCGCATACATGACGGGACGAGTAACGACAGAGGTCAAAAGATACCGCTCAATAGGATGCAGGGCTAGGGTAACTACGCGGGTACCCGAGCGCAGGAGCTTCGTAAAGTCGCTGGCGGTGAGCCGGGGCGTGCGGCGAACCCGCTCTTCCGGGGTCGCCACATCGTAATCTTCCCAGGGAGAATCTACCGCACTCAAAAGAAATGGCTTCAGAGTAGAGTGCACATGCAGGTCAAAAAACACAGGCAGGCTCATCGGTAGCGCTGGTAAAGGATTTCCTGAGGATTGGTATTGAGATTAACCTCCACGCCTTCTATCCAGGCCCGTCGTACCTGAGAGGTGGCCGGGTCCAGCAGATCTCCCTCCACCAGCACAAGCGAGGCTTTGTAGCCGGGGATGAGGCGTCCTATGCGGCTCAGACCCAGCCACTTTGCCGGAGCTTCTGTAATGAGCCTCAGAGCTTCTTCATGAGAAAGCCCATAGGCGGCCGCCGTCCCCGCCTGATAGGCCAGATTTCGCTGATTCCAGAAGCTCTCATGTGCAAGCACGACCGGGATTCCCCTCTTGAGAAGCTCATGCGGCACCGTAAAGGCGACGTCCCATGGACTATCCTCCGTGGGAGGTAGCGCATGCGTCCGCTGAATAATCACCACTGCGCCTGCAGACTTTATCTCAGAGGCGACCGATACGGCCTCCTTCCCCCCCAGGATGCCTACCCTGAAGCCAAAACGCCGCCCCAGACTGAGAGCGGCCAGAATATCCTCAGCCCAGTCCGCCTCTATCGCCACCGGGCGCTCCCCCCTAAAGTACGGGCATAAAGCCGCCAAACGAAGATCCCTCTCCACCGAATCTCCCCGACACCACCGCTCCGCCTTCTCTAAAAAGGCATATAAATCGGACCAGGCCTGAAGAGCTTTCTTACGGGCTTCTTCTTGCCTCTGAGGGGGGAGCCCCATATAAGGCCTGAGGGAAGGCGGATACAGATAGAGAGCCGCTTGAGGTAGAATGGCAGCCTCCTCACGCGTACGACCCCTCAGACGAAACAGCGCCGACTGCCCCGCCACGACGCTTCCCTGCGGAGCCGACTCCCCATACAGAATCCCATTCTCCACCAGGGTGGGTAATACCCGAGAATCTACATTGAAGGCCGTGTAGGCTAATGCATTGGGATTGTAATCGCCTGTTTCGGCGTTGTCTCGGGTGGCTCTTACCGCTTCTACTTCTATCAAGCCTATCGGGGTTGATAACGCCACCAGTCCCGGATAGGCATGGAGCCCCTTGCCCTCTACAATACTATAGCCCGGCCCGGCAGGCAAACTCAAGCCCACCGCCGCAATCGTGTCCCCTGCAATGAGTATATCTACTGGTTTTTCGGGAGGGGCTTCTCCGCCATGAACGTAGACGCCCCGGATCAGGATCTGGCCCGAAAGCCACCCCCAGAGAAGCCCTGAAACCCACCGCATCAGTAACCAAAAGACACCCGTGCACCCACCTGCCAGTCAAAAGAAACGGGGGGATTCTCTAATATCTCGGCATGGGCTCGAGCCGCCGCAAAAAGTTCAAAGTGCCGAACCACATTGAATAGCACTCCAATACCTGCATAGCCCGCCGGTACCCAGGTATCTTTTTCCACGGTGCCGCCATTCCCATCGGGCTGAGGGAGCTTCTGGTGATAGTATACCCGCCCTCCTAAGTCAATGTACGGCAAAAACCAGTAAATACCACAGTCCTGAGTGAGCCAACCTCCTAAAACAGCCTGATTCATGCCCAGGCCCAGACCTAAGGCTTTGTGGAGATCCGTGTGGTGAGGAGCCCGCGAACGCCCCACACCGCCATGCAGTTCCACAAAGGTATAGTTGCTGTACCCCAGGGGCAGCCGCAATGAAGCTCCACTCAGGTGGGCTCCATACATACCCCCAATGCCAACCTTCCCAAAGCCTGCAACGCCTTTCTGTGCCCACAGCAGAGAGAGCCCTCCAGCAAGCCCAATCAGAAGAAGTCTCATAGGACAAAAGTAGAAAAAATCCTTCGATGCCGGGATGTCTAATACCAAGAGATGGTTGAGGATTCTTGTGAAACTGATTTTGAGGGCGGAGAGCTGGGGTTGGGGGTAATGTTTGCAAACGCTGAGGCACTTTCGGGTATGAGAGTCATTCCGATACCACTCAAAGTGAGCTATTTACTTTATGAAGAGGAGCGCACGGAGTTAGAGCCTGTCGTCCGCTGGAAAGAGAAGTATGCGATTCCGATAGCGCCTAATAGAATCGTGTGTAGCGTTTGAAAAGCATGGATGAGAATGACGATGGTTTTGGCCTGATTTTCCGGGTAACCTAAATAGGCAAGCAAGGAGAACCCTATGGCGTGAAAGGTTCCCAGACCTCCTGGCACCGGAATAGCCATGGCCAGCCCGGACCCGACGAGCAGCACCCATGCCTCCCAGAGGGAAAAGACACGCTCCACCGCAATGCCAGCCATCCAGGTTGCTATCCAGTAGCAGATCCAGATGCTTACGGAGAGCAGGAAATTGAGCCTTCGCGGTTGCACCGTGAAAGCAGAGACCATTCCTTTTATGAGACGCCGGGTCCACATCCACGGCAGCCGTTCCCGATACCGGTACAACCCCCACAGAAGCCCGACTCCCACCACCGCTCCCATCATAAGAAGAGGTATCCACTGCCACAATCCCAGTCGCCGCATCCATTCGGCTCCCTCTATGGCTACCACCACAGCCCCCCATATACCTAAAAGCAAAACATCCAGCAGCCTCTCCCCAACCACCGTGCCAAAGCTCACTTCTAAGGGGAGTCGCCGGGTCCGATACAGGAGACTGCACCGCACTATCTCCCCCGCCCTCGGAATACCTAAATTTACCAGGTATCCTGCCATCAGCGCCAGAAATGCCTCCCGGAGGGAGACAGACACCTGACCATTAGCCCTGAGAAAGAGCTGCCAGCGCCAGGCGCGAAATCCATGCGCAAGCGCCATCACGAGCGCCGCCCCTCCAAACCACTCCCACCGCCACGAAACTCCCCTCAAAGCCTCCCAGGAATAATCCCGCAAGACCCAGTACAGCAGTCCGCCTCCCAATCCCAGACCCAAAACGATCTCTATAAAGCGCCGAAGCTTCACAGGCGATTCCCCTCACGGGGAAAGAGGACAATCGGCTTATGCGAACGAGCCTCCTCAGGCGTTAGCCAGACGTACGCCAGCACAATCACCAGATCCCCTACCATCCCCGTCCGGGCCGCCGGACCATTGAGACCCACAACGCCACTCCCCCGGGGCCCTTCAATCAGGTATGTCTCTATGCGCGCCCCCGTATTCACATTCAGCACATGAATCTGCTCATACGGCAAAAGCCCCGCCGCATCCATCAGGTCTCTATCCAGCGTCAAACTACCCACATAATCTAAGTCCACCTGCGTAATCCGCACCCGATGAATTTTAGACTTGAGCACCGCTATATACACAGCACAAAAGTACAATCCCCCGCGGATAGGCAACTCTCAAATCATTTTTTGTAATATTGTTCAATGGATAGAATCTGGGGCATAGGATTACTGCTTGCCGTGAGCTGGGCACAGCTCCAGGAGGACTTCTCCGACGGGGATTTCACCAGTAATCCCCCCTGGAGTGGAACCGACCTCTACTGGACCATCACCCCGGATAAGCGCCTTCGCTCCAATGGCCCCAGTACCAACGCCACCCTCTACCTCTCCACCCCCAATAGCCTCATGAATAATACCGAGTGGCGCTTCTGGGTGAGAGTAGCCTTCAACCCCTCCACGCAAAATTTTGCCCGGGTGTATCTCGTAGCAGACCGGGCTGACCTCACCGACCCCAACCTCCAGGGCTACTACCTCAAGCTGGGGGGCATCACCGGAAACTCCGACAGCTTAGAACTCTGGCTCCAAAATGGCACCACCCACACCCGCCTGAGCGGCGGAAAAGCCGGGCGCTTCGGCGGCACCAATAATATCCTTCGCATCAAAGTCCTGCGCACCGCCTCAGGCCTCTGGGAAGTTTTCTCCGACACTCTCGGCAATGACACCTGGGAGCCCGAATTCTCCATCACCGACCTTACCTTCACCACCACTGCCTTCTTCGGGGTTTACTTTCAGCATACCTCCACCAATCGCCAGAATCTCTACTTTGACGACTTTTACATCGGCCCGCCCATAGTAGATACCATAGCCCCCAGAATCGTAGAGATAGAAGTCCTGAATGCGCAGCAGCTCGCCGTAACTTTTAGCGAACCTGTGGAAAACGCCTCCGCGCAAAATCCGGCCCACTATACGATTGCCCCCGGTCCCTTCACTATTACCACTGCCACCCGGATAGCGCCCAACGAGATCCGGCTCGAATCCGCAAACTCTCTCACACCCTCCACACTTTATTTACTTCGGGTAAATGGCGTGTTAGACCGGGCAGGGAATGCCTGCCAGGACAGTCTCTTTTTTGTATGGCCGGAAGAGCCGCTCCCCAACGAAGTAGTTTTCAGTGAAATCATGGCTGACCCCGACCCGCCCGTCGCCCTCCCCCCTTACGAATATGTGGAAATCTACAATCGCTCCAATAAGTGGTTTTCCGTGGGGGGATGGCAGTTTTGTGATGGTACGCAGTGCGTAACCCTGCCCGCTCGGCTTTTAGCCCCCCAGAGCTATCTCCTTCTGGGACCTGCAGCCGCTCTCAGCAGTTATCCCGATATGGTGGCGCTCCCTTCCTGGCCCAGCCTCAATAACAGTGGCGATAGCCTCACCCTCCTCAGCGCTACCGATGTGACCCTGAATAGAGTCGCATACAGCGATAGATGGTATCGCTCCCCCACCAAGAAAAATGGCGGCTGGAGCCTGGAGCGAATGAACTTGGACGATTTCTGTGCTACCGATTCGAACTGGACAGCCTCAGAAGACCCCCGGGGCGGAACCCCCGCAGCCCCCAACAGCGTCCTGGGTCGCTGGCAGGATACCACCGCCCCTCAACTGACTTTTATTTCTCCAGCCCCTCCCCGGACACTTTACCTTTACTTCTCCGAGCCTCTGGATACCCTCTTCATGCAAAATCCCGGCCAGTATCAGTTCTCAGGTGGCCTTACCGTAACCGCTATCCACTTTCTTACCCCATCTGAAGTAGTCCTCACCCTCAGTGGCCCCCTCAATAACACCGAAGTTTATACCCTTACCGTTACAGCCGCGGATTGCCAGGGCAATCTCCAGACTTTCACCCGCCGTTTTGCCGTCCCGGCCCCGCCCCAGCGCTATGATATTATTATCAATGAGATCATGGCCGATCCTGATCCGCCGGTAGGTCTCCCGCCTTTTGAGTACATAGAACTTTATAACCGTTCGCCCCGCTACATAGACCTCTCAAACTGGACCTTGCAGATAGGCTCTAATCGGGTAACTTTTCCGCAGGTAGACCTCTGGCCGGGAGACTACCTGCTTCTCACCAGTCCCGAAGGCGCTATTGCTTATTACGGCAGGGCTCCGGTAAGAGGTTTATCCGGGTTTCCTGCTATCCCGAATACCGGCGGAAGAATCGCCCTCCTGAGCGCTCAGGATGAGGAGATAGATGCCGTTTCTTACACCTTCCGATGGTACCGGGACTCCCGAAAGGACGATGGCGGATGGAGCCTGGAGCGAATAAATCCCGAAGCGGTGTGTGCGGATAGTCTGGGCTGGCAGGCATCCAGAGACCCCAGCGGCGGTACCCCCGGCCGCCAGAATAGCGTCTATGACCCCCAATCCGACCTCAGCCCGCGCATCCTCAAAATCACCTATCAGGCCCCTTTTGCTATCCTCATTCAGTTTAGCGAAGCCTTTCCGGAAACCCTCCTCAGCCGCCCCACCACCTATGCCTTTGAGCCAGAAGTAGTGCCGCTGGCTTACACTCCTTTAGAAGGTGGTCGCCGGGTGGAAATCTTTTTGATGCGGCCCCTTGAAGAAAGCCAGTTTTATGCCGTTCGGCTCCTCGGCCTGCAAAACTGTCAGGGACTTCCGATCGGGCCTCTGACGGGTACCTTCTGGGTGCCTTCCAGGCCAGAAGCCGGCGATATCATCGTGAACGAAATCCTCCCCTACCCCCAAAGCGGGGGAGCCCGCTATGTAGAGCTTTACAACCGCACCGATAAGCTCTTTGACCTCTCGCAGTTGGCTCTGGGCCGGGGAGACACCCTGTCTCGGATCACGCCGCTGGCTAAAGAACCTGCACTCCTTCCACCCCGAAGTTATCTCTGCCTTTCCCCGGACACCGCAGATGTGCAATATCGCTATGGACCTCCCCCCGGGGCCCGATTCTGGCAGGTGTCGAGCTTTCCGGCCTATGATTATGACCGGGATGTGGTGTGGCTAATCCGGCTCCCGGATACCCTGGCCATAGATCGGGTCCCCTACTCTAAAGAGTATCACTTTCCCGATTTACGCAGTCGGCGTGGGGTCGCCCTGGAGCGGCTTTCCCCGGAAAGACCTTCTACAGACCCGCTCAACTGGTACTCAGCCGCCAGCACGGTGGGTTATGGAACCCCCGGCTACGCCAATTCCCAGCGCGAGTCCGCCCTTGGCGAATCAGGTCCTGTCCGATTAGAGCCTCGTACCTTCTCTCCTGACAATGACGGGTATGACGACTGGACCACTATCCTTATCCCCAATGAAAAACCCGACCAGAAAGCCCGCATTGCTATTTATTATCCCAATGGGCATCTTATTCGGTATCTCACTGAGGGCACCCTTTTAGCCGTGGGAGAAAACCGCTTCCGCTGGGATGGCACAGATGCCAATGGCTATCGCCTCCCCGCCGGCCTCTACATCATCCAGGTAGAACTAACCGACGGCGAGACCAAACGTACCTCGGTTCATAGGTTATTGTGCGTGGTAGCTGAAAAAATACGATAGACCGTCAAGACTACTCTCCGTATCCGCTACTGTACAATGCCAGAGCGCGGCTCGAGATTCGTCTATGAAGTTGAATAAGATAATCCCCTCGCCGACCCCCTTTTCCCTCTCAAGGAGGAAAGGCTGAGGTTGGGGGGGTAGTATCAAAAGTAGTGGTAGGCGCAAAAGTGCGTTTAGGTATTATTCCTATTTTTGAGGAATGCGTTTAGAGAGCTTTTCGGGCTGGGGTGAGATGGCCCGGAGGGAGGGGATACCTTTGTGGCAGGTCGTATTGAATTACGAGGTTCACCAGAGGGGGCGTCCCGAGGCGGAAATATGGGCGCGACTGGAACAGGTGTATGCGGTCATGGCGGAGGCGGTGAGGTCAGGCCTGTCGGAGCCCCGGCAGACACCCAGTGGTCTGGTACGGGATAGCGGCAAAAAGGTTGCTCAGGCTTCGGTGGAGGTGATAGATTCTCGTTTTCGGAAGCTTTTAGCGTATGCGGTGGCGGCCAAGGAGACGAATGCCTGCATGGGGCGGGTGGTGGCGGCGCCGACGGCGGGGGCTTCGGGCATCATGCCGGGCGTTCTGCTTTTTTTGGAGGAGGAGCATGGCGTGGCGCGTCGCCGCCTGTATGAGGCTATGCTCATTGCGGCGGGGGTGGCTCTGATCATTGAGCAAAAGGCTTCTATATCAGGTGCGGTGGGCGGCTGCCAGGCTGAAACCGGTACAGCCGCCGCGATGGCCGCCGCTGCTATTACCTATTGCCTCAGCGGCACTAATGAGATGATCTTCGAAGCGGTCGCCATCACTATCATGAATATGATGGGTCTGATATGCGATCCAGTAGCGGGCTTAGTTGAGCTACCCTGTGTCAAACGAAACGGTTCTGCCGCCGTCATTGCCGCCGCCGCCGCACAAATGGCCCTGGCCGGTGATACAGCAGTTATACCCGTGGATGAGATCGTTGTCGCGATGGGAGAAGTGGGTGCCGCTATGGACCCCCGATATAAAGAAACCGCGCTCGGAGGCACCGCCGCTACCCCTACCGCTCAAGCCATCGCCCAAAAACTCTGGACCGACCCCACCCACATCCGCTACGAAAACCCCGAGTAAACGAGTTTTTTGTTTATTTGCATTATGGCTATCCGCATCACCGACGACTGCATCAACTGTGGCGCATGCGAGCCCGAATGCCCTAATAACGCTATTTATGAAGGCGGCATCCAGTGGCGTTATCGGGATGGAACGAACTTCACCACCGCCATTTCCCTCCCTAATGGCGCTATTATAGACCCCGATGCCCCTCATGCTCCCCTCTCTACCGAATATTACTATATCGTCCCGAGTAAATGCACGGAGTGTACCGGGTTTCACGAAGAGCCTCAATGTGCGGCCGTCTGCCCGGTAGACTGCTGCTTGCCCGATCCAGACCATGTAGAAACGCCTGAGGAGCTCCTGGCGAAAAAAGCCTTCCTCCATGATGGAGGGGCTCCGCCCGAAAAGTTAGATGTCTTCTTAGAAGACCTGGAGCGGGTCTGAGCATGCCAAACCCGGTTATAGAAGTCCAGGGGGTCAAGAAGTTTTACCCTCTGGGGCGGGAAGGAGTATGGGCGCTAAGAGGTGTGTCTTTTACGGTGTCGGCAGGCGAGATGATAGCTATTATGGGACCCTCCGGCTCGGGCAAGTCCACCCTCATGCATATTCTGGGGTGTCTGGATACCCCTACAGAAGGAGAATACATCCTGGCCGGGAAAGCCGTAGCCAAATTAGGGGATCGAGAACTGGCTCGCCTGCGCAATCAAGAGGTGGGTTTTGTATTTCAGACTTTTCACCTGCTACCTCGTTATACGGCCTTAGAGAATGTAGCGCTCCCTCTTGTATATGCGGGCTTACCCCGGCGAGAACGCCATAAGCGAGCTGCCGCTATCTTAGAAGCCGTCGGTCTGGGGGATCGTCTGCACCATCGCCCGAATGAGCTTTCGGGAGGGCAGCGCCAGCGCGTCGCCATCGCCCGAGCCCTCGTCAATAATCCCACCCTCCTCCTGGCCGACGAGCCCACCGGAAATTTAGACTCCCAGACCAGTCAGGAAATCATGTCCCTCTTCCAGAACCTCCACCAGAAGGGGCACACCATCATCATCGTCACCCACGAGCCCGATATCGCCGCCTATTGTGAGCGGCTGATCCTCCTGAAAGATGGCCTCATCGTAGAAGATCGTTCGCAGGTACCCGCTCTTACATGACCCCCTCAGCACCCACTTACCAGAGTATCTGGCGTATCGCATGGCCCGTGATGGCCGCCAGCCTCTCCCAGAATTTCGCCTCTATCGTGGATACCCTCTTCCTGGGGTATGTGGGCAAAGAAGCCTTAGCCGCAGGCGCCATTGGAGTGATTTTATTTCTGACCCTGGGTTTTATTGGACTGGGATTGGGTACCGGCGTTCAGGTTTTATCTGCCCACCTGCTGGGGGAAAAGCGCCCCGAAAACTTAGGCGATCTTTTCTGGCAGGGACTGCGCATCAGCCTCCTCATCGGAATCCTCCTCACCCTCGCTACCTTCCTCCTGGCTCCACAAATCGTAGCCTGGCTCGTCTCCGACAGCACCATCGAAACTATAGCCACTTACTTTTTGCAATGGCGAAGTTTTGAGCTCTTTCCTCTGATACTCTTCGGATATTTGCGCGGATACTTCAGCGGAATTGCCCATACAAAACCCATTTTTTATGCCAATCTTATGCTATCCCTGCTTGCCATCGGATTGAACTCGCTTCTGGTTCTGGGATACAAATGGGGCGTACGCGGCGTCGTGGTAAGTTCTATCTTGGCTCAATATCTCGCCACCGCCTATCTATTTTATGAACTACGGCGTCAGCCATACAGTTTGCATACTTCGGGGCGTACAAGCTGGGGAAAATCTCTCTTGCATTATGCTGGTCCTGCCGTTTTACAAAATCTTGTCGGCATGGCCGGATGGTTTATTTTCTTTCTGGTGATAGAGCGGCGAGGGAGTCTGGCCCTGGCCAGTGCGAATGTCGTTCGGGCGCTCTACAGTTTTTCTATGCTTCCGACATGGGCTTATGCGACGGCGGTGGGGACGCTGACGGGGTATTTCTGGGCCGCCCGGGACAGGACCGCTCTCCTTGAAGGCTTCAACAAAACTTTACGCCTGAGCTTTCTTACGAATGTCGGTATTGTCGCTGGCCTCCTGATTTTAGCGCCCTGGATAGTGCCTCTCTTTACAACCGAACCCGCCATTCAGGTGCAGGTAGAGCGTGACCTGTACATCATTGCCGTATCGCTACTGCTCATGCCGGCTTCTGCCTTGCTTGTCTCGGCTGTCGTGGCTGTAGGCCTGGCCACGCAGGTATTCCTCGTAGAGGTGGGCATCATTGGGCTTTACCTGCTGTACATATTCGGGTTGGATAGAATCTACCACGCTTCTGTTACGCTCCTGTGGACATCGGATTGGGTATACTGGATACCTTCTGCGCTTGTACTGGCCCTAATATTTCGCTGGCGGCTGAGAAAGCTAAAGCTTTCTATGGCTCCCCTTCCCGAACCGGTCAGATAGGCGAGGCTACTCGCACTCGGAAATCTGCCACTCCTGCCCCCGATAGGGCTCCTGGGCCGTGCAGTTTTCAGTATCGTATTCTATGTTTTCTTTTTGTATACGTCGTTCTACTATGCCTTCCTTCTGGAGGATCCAGATGCAGGGAGTCGTAATAAGAACCTCACACTTATAGGGCGTAATCAGCTGATACCCCCACTGCTCATACCCTTGATGCCTCTCCCTCCACAGCCAGAATCCCGTTTCATAAATGCACTCACGATGCTCCACCATATTTTGAACCTTTTTGTAAGAAAACTGGACATTAGCTATAATATCTCCACTTACCATTAACTTATATCCTTCATAAAACTCGTCGAGTTCTTTTGATGAGAATTTTGGGAGAGAGGTTTCGAAGAGAGAGATTTCTGAAATGGTAGCATTAGGGAATTTTTTTTTGAACTGGCGAATAATCTCTTCTTTCAGGGGTCTTTCGTTGGCGGCGTTGTACGAGGAGATGAGCGTGTAGATCTGATTTTTGAGTTCCTGGCGGCGTTTATGAGCTCTATACTTGAAGAATGCAATCAGACCGCCGATAACTGCTGCCACCAGGATGAGCAAAAGGGGAATCACGACGAAGGAAGTGGAACTTTTTCTGGAGGAGGGTGGGGGAAGGGCAATTTCGGGATTGGAGGGTTGTGAGAGGGGAGGGGGCGTCGGGACAGGCGAGATAGCCCCTGCGGTAGCGGCGGGGGTCATCGGAAATGCTTCCGATGGCGCATCTTGCTCTGGTGTTTCCTCTTCTAAAGTCTCGTCATCGTTTTCACCTCCGAGAATGAGCGCTTCAAAAGCGGCCTTCATTTCATAGGCCGAAGCGAAGCGATCGGCAGGGTTTTTAGCCAGAGCTTTTGCGAAAAAAGTCGTCCAGGCTTCGGGTGCCCAGCCCGGAATAGAGGGGGGCTCCGTCAAAAGCATCTGGTACAGCTGAAACTGCGTTTTCCCCTGCCAGTCCCAGGGAAAGTGCCCGAAGAGACTCTCATAAACCACCAACCCCATGGCATACAGATCCGTCGCAGGAGAAACCGGCATGCCCTGAATCTGCTCCGGCGCCATGTACAGAACCGTCCCCACCTGCATACCCGTCTGCGTGAGCTTATAGTCGCTATCCAGTGTCTTCGCAATCCCGAAATCTATCAGCTTTGCTCCTCCCTCGGGCAAAACCATGATATTCGAGGGCTTGATGTCCCGATGAATGATCCTGAGGCTGTGCAAATAATACAGAGCCTCCCACACAGGCCCCAGAATCTGATAACACTCTTCCGGGGAAAGCGGACCACGGGTAGCGATAACTTTATCCAGTGGGGTGCCCTGCACATATTCCATAATCAGATAGGGAACCCCGTCTTGAATGACAAAGTCATACAGCCGAACGATAGCAGGGTGTGAAACCTGGGCCATCACCTGCGCTTCGGTGTAAAAGCGCTGCCGAAGCGTTTCATTCTGGGCATAAGCCGGATGAAGGGATTTGACGACGGCGTAGTATTGAAGATGATGGTGCTGGGCCAGATAGACCGTTCCCATCCCTCCTTCCCCCAGAGGCCGGATAAGAATGTAGTTTCCTACCGCTGTTTGCATAAACCGCCACACAAAGATAAGTACCACCAGTGAAGAACGTTGGCCGGCCTCATAGCTCTTTTTTCAATAACTTCATACGAATGCTCCCCCGGGTGCTCGTTTTTTCTGTTAGCTTTACTCAATGGACACAGGCAGGCAGCTTCATGCGAAGCAGGGTTCAAGAATCGTTTTTGGGAGCACGCCCAAAAGTGAATCCTGAATCGTACCCCGGCATCAGCTCGCTACTATAAAAAACGGGAGCGGATACCTTTCCGCTCCCGCTCTTGTGAAGTTTGACTGGTGAAGAAAGTCCCCTGTAAGTTGGGATTTTCAGTAGCGATACCAGTCAGGCTTGTAAGGCCCTTCGACAGGCACGCCGATATAAGCGGCCTGGTCGGGTGTAAGCTCATCCAGTTCGGCGCCAAGCTTTTCTAAGTGCAGGCGGGCTACCATTTCATCCAGATGCTTGGGCAGGGTATAGACTTTGTTTTCGTACTGGTCGCCTCTCGTCCAGAGCTCAATCTGGGCCAGCACTTGATTGGTAAAGGAGCACGACATCACGAAAGAAGGATGCCCTTCCGCACAGGCGAGATTCATCAGGCGCCCTTCTGCTAAGAGAATGATCTCTTTGCCGTCGATGTTGTACACATCTACAAGCGGGCGCAAGCTATACCTGGTGTGACCATAATTTTTATTCAGCCAGGCGACATCAATTTCTAAATCAAAGTGGCCGATATTGCCGACGATGGTCTTGTCTTTCATGGCGAGGAAGTGACGGCCGACCACAATATCGCGGTTGCCGGTGGCCGTAATCACGATGTCTGCTACCCGAACGGCGTTATCCATTTTCATTACACGGAAGCCATCCATGACGGCTTGGAGGGCGCAGATGGGGTCTATTTCGGTAACGATGACCTGAGCGCCGGCGCCGGCAAAAGCTTCTGCCGTTCCCTTACCGACATCGCCATAACCGGCTACGACGACGGTCTTTCCGGCCAGCATGATGCCGGTGGCTCGTCGAACCGCATCCACCGCCGATTCCCGACACCCATAGATATTGTCAAACTTGGACTTCGTTACCGAATCATTTACATTGATAGCGGGGAAGGGCAATATCCCTTTACTGGCGTACTCATAGAGATAGCGCACGCCTGTGGTGGTTTCTTCGGAGACGCCGCGCACCTGTTTGGCTAAGTCAGGGTACTTTTCAAGCACGAATCGGGTGAGGTCTCCTCCATCGTCGAGGATCATATTTAGGGGGCGGTCAGAGCTGCCAAAGAAGAGGGTCTGCTCAATACACCACCAGTATTCTTCTTCGGTCTGGCCTTTCCATGCGAAGACGGGGATACCTGCGGCGGCAATCGCAGCGGCCGCATGATCCTGAGTGGAGAGGGGATTGCAGGAAGACCATCGGACTTCTGCCCCCAGCTCTACGAGCGTTTCTATCAGGACGGCGGTTTCTGTGGTCATGTGAAGGCAGCCTGCTATGCGTGCGCCTTTGAGAGGCTTGCTGTGGCGATACCTTTCCCGAATCGCCATAAGGCCGGGCATTTCGGCTTCTGCCATGCGAATCTCGCGCCGGCCCCATTCGGCCAGCGACAGGTCTGCTACCTTGAAATCTTGCGTGGTCGTCGTCATCATAAGCTCGTGCAAAGTTACATACTCCCAAACATATAGCGGCCCGAAAATTTCTCAACCTTTGTTTGGTATGCGGTGGGAAGCGATTCCGGAGGCTGAGCGGGTGCGTCCCCGATGGGAAGCCCTTCTTCGGACGGGGCGGATTCCACATGCCCTGCTCTGGGCAGGCAGAGAGGGGATAGGTAAAACAGCACTGGCCTGGGCTGCCACGCAGAGCCTTTTCTGTACGGCTTCTCAGGCGCCCTGCGGGGAGTGCCCCGCCTGCCTGAAAGTAGCTCGCTTCACCCATCCCAATCTGTATCTTATAGCCCCCACCTCCTCTGCTGTCGCGCCCGAAGAAGCTACCCAGCGCCTGACCCAGGCCCTTCTGCAAAACCCTTTCCTAAGCCTTAGCGACTACCAGGGCCTTCTGAAAGCCACCTCCGTCAGCATCGGCATAGAAACCATCCGCCGCCTTCAGAATGCCCTTCTCCTGACCCCCCCTGAAAAAACCTGGAGAGTCGTGTGGTTCTGGCATGCCGAGACCCTCACCCGTCAGGCCGCCAACGCCCTCCTCAAACTGATTGAGGAGCCCCCTTCCCTGACGCTATTTATCTTTTTAGCCACGCACCTGGAAGCCCTGCCCCTTACCGTTCGTTCTCGAACCCAGATCTGGCATATCGCCCCCCTGTCAGAAACCAGTCTCTTACAATACCTTAGGGATGTTAGAGACCGGAAAGAGGCGGAGCTTTTCGTTCGGCTGTCGGAGGGGAGTCTGAGCCGGCTCCGTCAGCTTCAGGAGCCAGCCTGGCAGGAACTGCTGCAAGTAACCCGCCACTGGCTCAGCTATTGCCTTCAACCTCATCTGGCCCGGGATTGGGGCACTCTTTTAGACACCCTTCAACGGCATTCCCTTTTGTCAGAGGCTTTGCGGCTGGCCATCACGCTCATTCAGCAGCAATCCCAGCTCTCCTTCTCACAGAAAGCTTACGCTATTAGCCGCCTTTTAGAAGCCATAGATGCGCTCGCAGGCAACCTTCAACCCGCCATAGTGCTGAGCCGGCTTACCATTGACCTTCTCCAGAACTGGGCTCATCCGCCCATCACCTGGGAGTTTTTGCTCTCAATCTGAGGGAAGCGACTTTTGAGCTGTCTGAAGGCGCTTTTTCAGGGCGATTCGGCGCCAGCGCAGCCATAAAACGCCCCATATAGCTTCCCAGATTACAACGGTACTCATCTTAGAGCGACCGGCCATCCGCTCTGTGAAAACGATAGGCACCTCCACCAGTTTCGCGCCCGCCAGATAGGCCTTGTATTTGACTTCAATCTGAAAAGCATATCCTCGAAACCGAAACGATCCCAGACAAAGAATCCTCTCTAAGAGCGAACGGCGATACCCGATAAAGCCCGCCGTGGGGTCCTTTATCGGCATGCCCGTAATAAAGCGCACATACCAGCTGGCCCCATAACTCAAAAGAATCCGACTGAGCGGCCAGTTTACCACGGTGATCCCTTTCACATAACGAGACCCTATAGCCATGTCCGCTTCTTGGAGGGCATGAGCCAATCGCTCTATATCCCGGGGCGCATGGCTGAAGTCGGCATCCATTTCGTAAATGTATCGGGCGGAGGTGTTAGATAAAACCCATCTAAAACCCGCCTCATAGGCCCGACCCAGGCCTTCCTTGCGGGAACGCATCAGAAGGGCCACCGGCGCTTCGGGATGCTCTTTCTGGTAGGCTTGAACCAGACTGGCTGTGCCATCAGGAGAGTTATCATCCACAACGAGCACGCCGGGGCCCAACGGCAGCGCCAGCAGGGCATCCAGCATGGAAGTGATGTTGTCGGCTTCGTTATAGGTAGGAAGCACTATCCAATGCTCAGGCGGCATGTGCAGCTCGGGGCTGGAAGCTTACCACACGATCGCAATACTTATGAGCTTCGGGGCGATGCGCAATCAGCAGTACAATCGAATTCCGGGCAATGCGTCGGAGGCTCTGATAAAGGACAATCTCCGTCTGGGGGTCGATTCGGGCTGTGGGCTCATCCAGGAGCCACAAACCTGGCTTGCGTAAAGCCGCCCGCCACAGGGCTATGAGCTGCCTTTCGCCCGCCGATAAATTCTGCCCATGTGGCCCAACCGATGAGTCTAAACGCCAGTCCTTCACATAAGTCTGAATGCCTATTTTCTCAGCGGCCGTCCAGACCTCCTCTTCCGAATAGGGCTCATATAAAGTGAGGTTTTCCAGCAGGGTCCCCTCAAATAGTACCGGCTCCTGGGGAATATAAGCAACCTCCCGGCGCAGAGCCTCTCTGTCCCATCGGGCTATGGAAAGACCTCCATACAGGATTTCTCCCTTTTCCGGCTCGTAATAGCCCAGAAGTAGATAAAAGAAAGTGCTTTTCCCACTTCCTGTGGGTGCAGATAGCGCAACCACTTCACCCGGTCTCGCCTGGAATGAAAAATTTTGCAGCACGGGTTCTTCCGGATGGTACGAGAAGGTAATGTTTCTGACTTCCAGAGAATAGGGCGGAGGGATAGAGGGTTTCTGGCCCTGAGACGGTTCTTCAGCGGGGTTATCCAAGAGCCGAAACAGCCGCTCGGCACTTACGAGGCCCATCTGTAAGCTATTTACCTGGTCAGCCAGGATACGAAAAGGCCGAAAGAAAATTTGAAGATACAGGCTAAAAGCAACGAGGGTGCCAATGGTAGTTTTTCCTTGGGAGAGCAGGTAACTGCCTGCAGATAGCACCGCAATCAGCCCGATAATCGTTACCAGGTCCATGGCGGGAAAGAAAAAGCTGAAGTAGTCTATTACGCGGCGATAGCTTTTGTAGAACTGCTTATTGAGCCGATCGAAGCGCTGGAGGAGAGATTTTTCCACTCCCAGGGCCCAGGACAGCTCTCGTGTGCGAATAAGCTCCTGCAGGTAAGCATTCATCAGGCCGATGTAGTGGCGCACGCGATGGAAGCTTATGCGAATCTTTCTGGAAAAATAACTGGAAGTAACCAGTCCCAGCGGCAGGGTCAGAAGCGTAATGAAAGTCAGGAGGGGATCTATGAGAAACATCAGCACCAGGAGGATGATCAGCTGTAAAAGCTCACTGCCTATGACGAGTAAGGTTTCGGAGAGGGTGGATTGGAGGGTCTGGGTGTCGGTCATGAGGCGGGTGAAGAGGATGCCCGAGGAATAGCGGCTCAGGTAGGGGATGGGGAGGCGAAGGATTTTTGCAAAGAGGCGGACGCGCAGGTCGTGAATAAGAGACCAGGCCAGGCGCTGGGTAAGGAGGTTCTGAAAGCGTTGAAGCAGGGCATGCAGAAAAGTCAGGCTGATAAGTATCGCGCCCCAGATCCAGAAAGCCGTATAGTTACGCTCAGAAAGGGGGTGATCAATGACATATCGGTACAGGTATGGCCGCAGTGGCTGAAAGCTTGATACCAGAAAGACAAGAAGGAGGGTCCCTAAAAATGCATACGGGCGTCGGGCTAATTCTGTCAGGAGGCGGCGAGTAACCTGATAGGGATTCATGCGGGTAGCACGACCAGACCTTCGTAGAGCTGATAGACCTTGTCGCGGATATAAGCCTGGTAATGATGGGTGGAGAGGGGTTCGCCGGTGGCCTGCTCGCAGAGTGCTTCTGAGGTGAGGGTATGGCCGTGGGCGTGAATGTGGGTTCGGAGCCATTCGAGGGGGAGGGTAAAGTCCCCTTCGGCGACCCTTTCCAGGTAGTTCGGGTAAGTTTTTTCTATGGCGGCGGCAAACTGAGCCGCGTAAAAGCTACCCAGAGAATAAGTGGGGAAATAGCCAAAATTCCCCATGGACCAGTGAATATCCTGCAGTACGCCCATGGCGTCGGAGGGGGGGGTGAGCCCCAGATAGGCTTTGACTTTTTCATTCCATGCGGCGGGCAGGTCATACACGGAAAGCTCACCATTTATGAGGGCTCGTTCCAGTTCAAACCGCAAAAGAATATGGAGATGATAACTCACTTCGTCGGACTGGATGCGGATGAGGTGCGGTTGGATGAGATTGGCACGCTGAGCCAGTTTCAAGGGGTTATAGCTGGAGAGCCAGGAGGGTTTGCAGGCGGGGAGAATGTGATTATACAAAAACTGCCAGAAAAAGAGGCTATTTCCGATGTGATTTTCCCAGAATCGGGACTGGGATTCGTGGATGCTGAGGGAGGCGGCCATGGTGATGGGCCACCCGATAGGTTCTGAGGGGAGGCCCATTTCGTAGAGGGCATGTCCCATTTCGTGCATGGCGCTTCCCAGGGCCATCAGGAGGTCATTCTCATCTATGCGGATGGTAATGCGTACATCTCCGGGGGAAATGCCCGAGCAGAAGGGGTGTGGCGAAAGGTCCAATCGATTGGTTTCTGGACTCCAGCCGAGTCGTTTGAGCACTTCTTCTATCAGGGTTCGCTGGGTTGCGGCTGGCATCTGGAGGGGAGGGGTATCGGCCAGTCGGAGAGAGGCTTCCTGACAGACCTCAAGCGTCTGAATGAGGAAGCCTTTGATACTGTTGAAGAGGGCTTCGATATCTTTGGGGCGCAGGCTGCGCTCAAAAAGTCGCAGAAGGGCTTCGTAGGGTTCCTCTTCGTAGCCCAGGTGATGGGCTTTCTCCCGGGAGAGGCGAACGAGCTTTTCGAGATAGGGGGCGAAGCTGGCGAAGTCAGAGTGGCTTCTGGCTTCGGCCCAGACGATCTGGGCCTGACTGGCCGCTTCGGAGAAAGCCCGTACGAGGTCGGTTGGGATTTTTTCTACGGGTTCGGCTTCCTGGAGATAGAGCTCCAGCTGGGCTTTTTCTAAGGGGGTGAAGGTATCCGGCGTAGCGAGGGCCTCCCGAAGCAGGGGCAAAAGCGTTTGGGAAAGGTTCTGGTGATGGAGGGCGGCCAGTTCTCCAATGACCTGGGCTCGATGCGAGATACCGGCTTTGGGCATTACGACCTCCTGATCCCAGGTAAGGTTTTCAATGGCCGCCCCTAAAAGGGCCTGCCGCCGCAATGCTTCATGAACGCGCGCTTTGAGGCTCATCTCACAAAGGTACAGACAAAGCCCCAGGTTGGGAGCAGGGAATCACTAATTACCTGGCTACGGGATAAGGTTCGGTTTCCACCTACTTGGGGTGGGGTCCGACCCAGGTGGGCCTATCGGGGGCTATTCAGCGCAAATTTGCCTCATGAAAGCTCATACCGCTTACCTGTGGATGGAGACGCCTGAGCGTCGGGCTATTGTACACCTTACACCCTCCGTGCGGGCAGAGGTCAAAAAATCCGGTATTCAGGAGGGGTTATGTCTCGTGTCGTCCATGCACCTTACGGCTTCGGTTATTATTCAGGATCATGAGAGGGGGCTTCATGCGGATATCTGGGAGTGGCTGGAGAAGCTGGCCCCTTTTCGGGCGGATTACCAGCATCATCGTACGGGTGAGGACAATGGCGATGCTCACCTGAAAAACCTTCTGACCCACCTTCAGGTGACCATTCCTGTAACGAAAGGCGATCTGGATCTGGGGCCCTGGCAGGAGATATTTTACCTGGAGTTTGACGGGCAGCGGCGCAAGCGGGTCATTGTAAAGGTGATTGGTGTGTGAGCATGGACTATGAGGTGCTTCGGGAGGCCCTTCTGGGGTGGTTTAAGGTGGGGGGGCGGTGCCTTCCCTGGCGGGACACCAAAGACCCCTATCGGATATGGACGGCTGAGGTGATCCTCCAGCAGACGCAGATCGGGCAGGGGGAAGTCTATCTGAGGCGATTCTGGGATGCTTTTCCCACGCTGGAAGCTCTGGCTCAAGCCCCTCTGGAAGCGCTTCTCGCGGTCTGGCAGGGTCTGGGCTACTATCAGCGCGCTCACAACCTCCATAAGGCGGCACAGGCATTTGTGCGTATAGGGGGCATTCCCCTTTCGCCCTGGCCAGAAGCCCTAAAAACGCTGCAAAAAGTACCCGGCATTGGTCCCTATACGGCGCGGGCCATTCTGGCTTTTTCGGTGGATGCGCCGCTCCTGCCCGTAGATGGGAACCTCGTACGAGTCCTGGGACGCCTCTGGGCCGACCCCACTCCAATCAACCGGCGATCCGATTACCAGAAGAAGGCAGATCGGCTTCCGACCGCTTTCAAAGGGCGACTGGTAAGCTTTGCCCTGATGGACTTAGCCCGGCTGGTGTGTCGGCCTCAGCGGCCACAGTGTCCGCTCTGTCCTATCAGGTTTGCCTGTCAGGCGCATGCGCTGGGGGCGTCTGAGGATTATCCACCCAGGGTTTTGAGGGCTGAGCGCCCTACCCGGTTCTTTCGCATGCTTCTGTATTATACGGCGGAGGCGGTGTGGCTGCTGGAGAGGCCGGCCACGGGGCTCTGGGGAGGGCTCTGGGCGCCTCCCATGGAGGAGATTCCCGAAGCCCCTTTTCGGCCTGCGGACCTCTGTCACTCTTTTACGCACTTTCGGATGCTGGCTTTCATGGAGAGGCTTTCCACCCCTCTTCCAAATACCCGGCCGATTCCCTGGTCTGATCTGGATACTTATGGCCTCCCGGCCCCTATTCGCCGCTACCTTACCCTCGTCCGTAGACACTCCCGCTAATGAATCCCATCGAATGCAGGACCGATATTTTATACCAATCTGAGTCAAAAACTCCTTGAATGCCGACTGAGTGTCTGGATAAGACTCAAGCCCCCGGAAAATCAATAGACATGCTACAAAGGGATTGTAGGCCGTTGAGTGGCATTGCCAAACCCCCTTCCCAAACCCTTCCCCCTCACGAGGGGGAAGGGCTGGGGCTGGGGGTTAAGATAGTTTATAACTCAGTTTGGTATTATCTGCACTCAGGTGCCTTTCATCTCAAACTGGCGTGACTTAAAGTCCGTCGATGAAGAGGTCTGAGCAACTGCGCCGCGCAGGAAAGCCGTACTGAGCCCATTTACGCCCCCAACTATCCGTTTTTCGGAAGTTTGCCTCATGCCATACTGGGTCGGCATCACGGGAGGCAGCGCTTCCGGTAAGACGTTTCTCCTTCGGGCCCTTCAGGAAGCGCTCCCCGAAAACTTCGTTACCTTCCTCTCCACCGACCACTACTACAAAGACCGCCATCTGATTCCCCCCGACCCTGACGGCAGGGTTAACTTCGATACCCCCTCTGCCATAGACTCTGAGAAGCTGTATCAGGACCTTCTGGCCTTGCGGCGGGGCGAGACCGTTTGCCAGCGGGAATACACCTTTAATAATCCCCTTCTCACGCCCCGGCTCCTGGAATTTCGTCCCACCCCCATTCTGGTCGCTGAAGGGCTCTTCCTCTTTCACTGGGCTCCGATCCGGGAACTCTTTGACCTTCGAGTTTTCATGGAAGCGCCGGAGCCTTATCGGTTTATCAAGCGTCTGGAGCGGGATGCGCGCGAACGGGGCTACGAACGAGAGTATGTGATCCAGCAGTACCTGACGCAGGTGCTTCCCGCGTATGAACAGTTCGTCGCTCCGCTCCGGCGATATGCCCACATCGTCATTCAGAATCATTATGGGGATCTTTCGCCCGCTATTGAGCTTCTGGTAAATCACCTTTCGATCTTTGCAAAAAGGGCTATCCTGTAACTTTGCCGCATGCGGTGGATAGCAGGGATTAGTTGTGGGCTTGCCGCTTTATCGTTTCTCCCGGCACAGGACTGGTCCAGAAGACAGGCAGCTCTGGTAAAGCTCGGTAAAAACACAACGATTACACAGGCGGAGTTTGAGTACGCCTATGCCAAGGCCAATGGAGGCTGGGAAGCAGCTAAAACCCACTCTCCGGATCAGTGGCGCGAATACCTTAAAGCTTACATCAACTTTCGTCGCAAAGTAGCCCAGGCACAGGAACAAAAGTTAGACACCACGCGCACCTTTCAGGAGGAGTATAATGCGTATGTGCGTCAGCTGGCGAGACCTTTTCTTTTAGAGAAGGAAGTTTTAGATACGCTTTTGCGAAAGATGTATGAGCGCAGTCGATATGAGATACGGGCCTCGCATATTCTGGTGAAGGGGCAGGATACGGCGGCGTACCAGCGCGCCATAGCTTTACGAGACTCCATTGTAAAGGGGGGACGGCCTTTTGCAGAGATAGCCCGGCTTTATTCCGAAGACCCTGCAGCGCCCGAAACTGGGGGCGATCTGGGTTACTTCTCGGCGTTTGACATGGTCGCTCCTTTTGAAGACGCGGCGTATGAGACCCCTCCGGGTCAGGTATCCATGCCGGTTCTTACCCGGTTTGGGTATCACCTCATTTATGTGAAAGAGCGGGAGCCCAATCCCGGTGCCCGTAAAACAGCCCATATCCTCGTGCGATGGGGACCCACTTATGCTGTCAAAGATAGCATGGAAGCCTACAAACGCATTCAGGAAATTTATCAGCGCTTGCAAAAGGGAGAATCTTTTGAGGATCTGGCTAAAAACTATTCCGATGATCCTTTCTCTGCGTCCCGGGGCGGGGAGCTGGGCTGGATGCGCTTATTACCCGATATGGAGGAGGTTAAGCGTCGCCTGGGCCCCGGTGAGATCAGCACCCCCTTCCAAACGAAGTTTGGCTGGCACATCCTCAAAGTCCTGGAAGTCAAACCCGTGCGCGCCTTTGAAGAAATGCGTGGCGAACTTAAAGCGCGGCTCCAGCGCGACGAACGCTATAAAGCCGCCGAAAAGCAGTACTTCGACCAGCGCCTCAAAGCCTACAACTACCAGGAATTCGCCCCTACCCGCGAGACTCTTTTCAAAGCCTTAGACACCCTTTACCCGGATGTAGAAGGGGCTCTCTCCAGGCTGCCCGCTTCCCTCCTGAAAGCCCCTCTTTTCTCCCTGGGGAAGCAAAAGTATTCTTTAGAAGGGTTTTTGTCCTATTGGGCGCAAAATCGTGGACTTCTCTTAGAGCGCCGTCTGAGTCGGGAAGGCTTTCAGGAAGCGCTTCGTGGCTATGCCCGGGAAAAAGTCCTGGACCTGGAAATACCCAACCTCCGCAAGCGGTATCCCGAATATGGTCTCCTCGAACGGGAATATTATCAAGGGATGCTCTTTTTCCTGGTCAGCGAGCGCGAAGTGTGGCGAAAAGCCGTAGAAGATACCACGGGCCTTCGGGCCTTTTATGAGACCCACAAGACTAACTATCCGGCCGATACGCGCCTGGAAGTGGTGGAAATTCAGGGTTCAGACTCCCTGAACTTAGCCGACCTGCCCCGACGCTTACCCGAACCTGCCCTCACAGCTATTGACTCCATCAATCGCTCGGGCCGGTATAACTGGCGCATTCTACCGCAGTATCTGGAGCAGGCAAAGGCCCCCGCTCCTCTTCAAAGGCTCTTCAAAGAAGGGAATGGGGCCTTCCCTCAATGGATAGGCCCGGCAGGTAGCGGCCGGGAATGGCGCCTCTACGCCGTCATAAGAAAGCTTCCTTCGGGCTACAGGACTTTTGACGAGGTCAAGGTAGAGCTTATTCAGCGTTACCAGGAGAAACTGGAGGCCGACTGGCTCAGTAGATTAGAGAAGCAATATCCCGCCAAGGTGGATGAAAAGGTTTTTGGCCGCCTTTTCCGTTAGTGTGTGGATTTTGAGCTGTCGTGCTTCGGTGGAGAAGCCCTTAGTGGCCCGTTACAAAGATAAATACCTTACGAGGGAGGAGGCTTTGCAGCGGGTGGTGGTGCCCGAGAGAGGAGATACGATGGCTACTATTCGGGCGTATGCGATTCAGTGGGTTCGTCAGCAGGCCCTTGCGGAGACGGCGTATGCCCTTTTACCGGCCCTTCGCCCCCAGATAGAGGCTCAGGTTCAGGATTACCGCGATAAGCTTCTTATTTTATACCTATCCCGGCTTCTGCTTGAGGAATCTTCTTATGGAGAGGTTTCGGATTCGGCGATGCGGGCATTTTATCAGGCGCAGGCGCAGGCTTTTCGGGCGGCGGAGCCCCTCTACCGGTGGCGCTGGGTTCAGGTTCCAGCCACCTGGGCGGCGCAATGGGAGGTTCGGCAAAACCTCTCCCTTTCCGACTCCGCCTGGCTCAAATGGATCGCCCAGAAACAGTACCGCGGCGGTGTCCAGAGTACCTGGACGCCCCGCCTAGATTCCCTCCAGCCCTACTTTCCCATGCGCCTCACTGACTTACCGGTGCAGGGCACGGCCCAGGTCCAGCGAATAGAAGGCAACCAACCCCATTGGCTCATCTTTCAGCTGACCGGCAAAATCCTCGCCGGCCAGATCCTGCCCTATGACCTTGCCAGAGAGCAGATTCGTCGCATTCTCATTCAGCAGGCCAGCGAAGCCCGTATAGACTCCTTCCAGCAAGCCGTCTACCAAAAAGTCCTCTCCCATCCCGAAGTTCGTATATTCTAAAGTATGTTCCGGCCCTTTTGCGTCAAAGGTCTTAGAAATTCTCTGCTGATAACCCTTATTATGTCTGTCAGCCAGGGCCAGACCCGCCTGGAAGGTATTGCCGCTACGGTGGGAGATGAAGTCATTTTATTATCGCAAGTAAACCGGCAGTACGCTTATCTCAAACAAAATGGCTATGCAGATGAGGGGGGGCTTTACTGTGAGGTGCTGGAGCAGTTTATCATTCAGAAGTTACTGGTAGCTCGGGCGAAGCTGGATAGCCTGAATGTGACGGATGCGCAGGTGGAGCAGGAGCTGGAGCGACGCCTCGGTATTCTGGCCAGTCAGCTGGGTTCTATGGAGGCGATTCAGGAGATTTACGGAAAGCCGCTTCCCCTTCTCAAGGCCGACCTTCGAGAGGAAATCCGGGAGCAGCTTTTAGCCGAGGAGATGCGACGAAAGATCACCGAAAAAGTCCAGGTAACCCCCAGGCAGGTAAAAGAGTTTTTTGCCCAGATACCGCCGGATAGTTTGCCTTATTTACCTGCAGAAGTAGAACTCAGCCAGATAGTCTTTTATGTAAAGCCGTCGGCAGAGGAGAAAGCGCGGGCCCGGGAGCGTCTGGAGGCGATTCGGCAGGAGATTCTGTCGGGGCGGATGGAGTTTGCGGCGGCGGCCCGGGCCTTTTCGCAGGATGTGGGATCAGCCCGGCAGGGAGGGTATTTAGGTGAATTCACCCGCGGCAAAATGGTCCCCGAATTTGAACGAATGGCTTTTTCGATGCCCGTTGGAGAAGTATCGCCCATATTTGAGACAGATTTTGGATTGCACATCCTGCTGGTGGAAAAGCGTGTGGGGAATAAAGTGGAAGCCCGGCATATTCTCATTCAGCCCTCTGTCACGCAGAAGGATGTAGAGCGGACAAAAGCCCAGTTAGAGACTTTGCGGGGGCAGATTTTGCGGGATAGTATTAGCTTTACCCGGGCGGCCATAGAATATTCAGAAGACATAGAGACCCGGCAGATGGGCGGGCGGCTCGTGGATAGGGAGACCGGGAAGTACCGCATTCCGCTGGATGCGCTGGATGCCGAGCTGTATTTTATTGTGGATAAGCTCAAGCCGGGACAGATTTCGGAGGTGGTGGAGTGGGTTACACCGGCGGGGCGTAAAGCGGTTCGAATAGTCTGGCTGATGAAGCGATATCCCCCCCATCGGGCCTCGCTGGAGCTGGATTACGATCGGTTTGCGGAGGCGGCCCTGCAAATAGAGCGGCAGCGGGCAATTGAAAAGTGGCTGGTGCGCGCCCGCCGCAATGTGCCCGTAGAAGTGCGTGAAGAGCGCTGCCAGGAGGCCCTACGGGAGTGGACCTTGCGTATGGATGAGGAATAATTATTACTTTTGCTATGTATGAGGTTACGCATTTTTCTTGGCGGTTTTCTGCTTTGGGCGCAGGGCGTTCAGCCGCTAAACTATGTAGGTGGCACTGGCGAAATGGAGATATATGAAGAGCGATACGATGAGTTCAGGCGGCCTTTGCCATCAGACACGAGCTGGCCGCGTATTTTACGGCCCTATGGGAGTGGGTGGTGGGCAGATGATAGTCTGAAGCCATACATAGAGGCGTACATAGATAGAAATGTAAAGCGTTCTGGGCACGGGTCCTACCATGTTTATCTTTGGCGGCCTCACGCAGATGCTCAGAATCGGGACAGGTCGATGACGGTTAGTTTACCGGGTTTAGAGCAGAGGCGATTGGAGGTGACCTATCCGTTTCGAGACAGTGTAGAGATTCGGTTCTGGATAAGAGCGACGGGTGTTCAGAATGTGGATTATCGGTTTGAGGTATCGATGAAGGGGGTTTCTGGGGCTTCTTTCACGCAGCGGGTGGCGAGCTGGAGCGGGGACAGGGACTGGGAGGAGGTGGTATATCGGTTTTATTTGCCGGATACGGTGGTGCAGTTTAGGCCCAGGGTAGTGATTATTGCCCGGCGTGCGGGGAATAATGAGATACGGCTATGGTTGGATGCGGTTCGGATTCATGCGATAGACCCTCGTACGGGTCAGTATCGAGAGTTACCACGCTTTCCAAAGCCCAACTTCAAGCTGGCACTTTTTCACACCGACCGCTTCCGTTATGGCGGTGTAGATAAGCGAGACTGGATATCAGCCCTGGGCCTGCATGACTTTTTTCTGGGGGGAAGTTTGTTCAACTACATAGGTCAGAAGCCCGAGGCCATATTCATGAAGTATATCATGACCGCCGCCTCTACAGTGGGCTTTCGAGTGGAGGGGAATGATACAATCTGGAGGCGTTCAGTTTTGAGCGGTGCGGATATTTATCCCTATAATAGACTGATCAGGGACCACCCTGATTGTTTTATTAGAGATGCAAATGGCAACATGATTTCTCGAATATGGTGGTTTGGAGGGAACGAATATCAGCTGGAGAGACTGGTGAGGATAGATTCTCAGTTGCCGATATGTCGTCAGATATTTTACGAAAACAGTCGATGGATGTATGATACGGCATGGATGAGGTATGTGACAGGCATTTACTTTGACAACTATAGCCACATGGCAGATTTACCCGACAATACCCCCGGGTATGAGAACTATCCTAAGAGAAGGCAGATATTAAAAGACTTTTCGGTACACCTTCGGGCTTATATGGATACTATTCCTCTTATGGCTGTCCCTCATGGCGAAATAGAATGGTACGTGGATAGCATGTTTGATTATGTAGGTGTTTGTAGCTTTACCCTGCGGTGCGAATATGGAGCAGGCAGATGGGTGTCTGCTCGTGGAACTCTGGACTGGATTCGAAGAATCACAGCGCGACCTAATAAAAAGTTTGTTCTGATAGCCGGTGTTACCAATCCTCAGCAGCTTCTTTACACAGTGTCAGCGTTTTACATCACTAAGACTCCCAATCTGTATGTTCTGATTCATGATACCTCTGGTGGGATAAGTTGCCATTATAGATGCAATGTGTATCCTTCCTACTACTATCTCAATACTGGAGAGGCCTCAGCTCCTTATGAGATGTATGCATATTCGGATACTACGAAAGGCTTTGTGTGTTTGCGGCGGCGGTATCAGAATGGGTGGGTATTTCTGAATCTGGACACGACGCGGAGCTATACTTTCACAACGGACCAGGTGTATTACGACCAGGATGGGCGGCGCTATGAGGCTGGGAGTGAGATTGTGATAGGTGCTCGGAGTGGATTGATACTTTTGACGGAGCAGGCGTGGCAGGCGAGTCTGGAGGCGGGTTTGGTGGAGGAAAGGGCCTGTAAGGTATGGCCCAGCTATGTGGGGGAAGGGAATGGCGTGGTATACTGGGATTGTGAGCGGCGTGGGGAGGGTCCCTGGCGGTGGGAGGTGTGGGATGTGCAGGGTCGTTTGGTGCGGCAGGGGGTGTGGGAGGTGAGTGGAGCGCCGGTAGAGATAGATATGCGCGGTCTCTCGAAGGGTTTGTATGGAGTTCGGGTCAACGGGGCTCTGGTAGGGAAGGTTCTGATAGAGAGGTGAGGCCCGGTTGAACGATACTGCTTTTCGGGCGTGGTTGGTGGCGTAGATTTGTTCGCTCCGATTGGAGGTTCAATAGATATAGTGAGTAACCGGGACAGTATTGGGGGTTATGTTGGCGGGATATCTTTACTGGAAGTTTGTTACGAGTAAAAGGCTTTGAAATGGGGATTCGGTAGGTATTATAATGGGCGATGTACCCTGTCTATTTTATTCAAAGGGGATTGAGGTAGGGGCTTGTGTGCGCTCGCCGCAATGCCCCCGTAGAAGTGCGCGAAGACCGCTGTCAGGAAGCGCTAAAAACCTGGACCTCACGCTCCGAGGAAGAGTAATACCAATTGCAGTCATATACGCTCTTTTCGGCTGGCGGCCGGCCCTTTCGGGCCGGCCGCCAGCCGCTCCCCCTCTCCCCTCTGGGGAGAGGGTCGGGGTGAGGGGCCGCGTGAGGGATGCGAAGGGCGCCCCGAAGGGGCGGTCTCGCCTCGCAAAGCGAGGCGAGACGGAGCTTTAGCGAACCCCGGAGGAGACTGTTGCAAAACTCCTTATAC